>Ga0335075_10001233_pt1 | contig 42597 bp, 24 predicted proteins | sample Lox_Sample_24_FD_206723 | JGI IMG/M metagenome (GOLD analysis project Ga0335075, IMG submission 206723) | Soil microbial communities from Loxahatchee National Wildlife Refuge, Florida, United States - Lox_Sample_2.4 | ecosystem: Environmental > Terrestrial > Soil > Wetlands | place: USA...
TCGGCGCGGACCACTTCCACAACCGAGCCAAAGGCAAGCACGTTCTGCGACTCGTCAACCGGCTGCAGAACCTCGGATTCGACGTTCAGATTACCCCGCTGGCGGCTTAATCGAGGATTTGTTTCTTGTCAGTCAGTGGGCCGAAGGCCTATGAGACTGATAAGTGGCATCCGACTCCGAGCCGAAGTCCGTAGAGCATCCCCATTCCTTACAGTTCGCGGTGTCGCTTCCGATCAGGCTTGATGCGAGGAAGGACTCGCGATGAATCATTCACAGGGTTCTCGATTGCCTCAACCACGGGTACATCCATCGACTCGGCGACCACAAAACCCAGTGTCTCGAGGAGACGTCGAACCTCACTCAAATGATCCTCGTGAATCAGGAACCACTCCGGCGGGATGTGCCCGGCCAGGTGAGGGCGGAAAGTGGGGCTATGCAGCAATGCCCGCTGGGCGTTCTGCTGCGTGATGCGCAGCATCTGGACCTGGCGCAGTTGGACACGCTGTTGGCTCGTCCAGTTGCGGACAGCCACTTCCAGCAGGGACGGGACCTCCCCCTTTACATGGTCCCGGAGCCATCCAAGAATCTGTTCTGACGTCATTCCACCCATGCGCGCACGCCCGACGGACTGAGCCGTAATCTGCCAACCCGTTGTCGAGCTGTCGGCAATGCGGGCGAGCCGCAGTTGCGAAATGCTCGTGCGGCTGTCGGGCGCGACGCCGCCCAGTTCATCGGTCGTCCAGGTCCGCTCCGGCTTTCCCTCATGATCCAGGATCTTCCAGCCCGAAAACCCCAGGGCCGCGATCCCGGCGGTCGACGAAGGCAGCAAAAATACGTTGCTGTTCAAGGCCCGGCCGCCAGTTTCCGAATCCAGCGGCCCCAAAGCCAGGACCGTCTTCGTCCGCAAAACCATTGACTCACGACGGCCTGCCCATTCCGACAGCATCCGCTTGACGTTGGCCGGGAGTTCTGTCTTTCCATGCTCGGTCAGGAAAACGCGAACCTGCTCCAGAGTCAGGCCGGATTCCAGCGCCCGGCAGAGGGAATGGCGGCGGAGCTCGAAGGTTTGCACGGGACTGTCGGCCCGCGAGGTGCTGGTGGCAAACCGGCTTAACGTGCAAACTTGCCGGGCATCGGCTGAATCCAGATACGCCACGACTTCCAGATTAGGCTGCACCGTCAGAAAGCGCGTCTCTCCCGACGCTGGAGCGGCCTCCACTTCCGGTGCGCCAAACACCACCCGTCCCAGCTCGGTCAGGCGAAAGCACGGGCGGAGGTCCTTGCCGTCGGTCTGGCCACGTTCGACCAGCCCCAGGGTGGCCAGCGTGACCATCAGGGCATTCGCCGCCCAGACTGCCTCCGCCGCGAGCCAGAACGCCAGCAGGCGCTCATCCCCCGCCGGGTATTGCTCCCGCCGCCGGCCCATCTCGAACTGGGGGTCCCAGGTGTAGCTCCGCCAGTAGAGGCTGATTTCCGCCTCCCGCGTTCTGCGCCGAAAGTCGCGCAAGAAAGTTTCCAGGTCGAGCCAGCAACTCGGCCCATGGGCTACTCCGCACAACGCCCACACGAGCAATTCACGGGCGCGCGCGAGGCTGAAGGGCTCGATGCGAACCAATTCGTAATTGCTGTCGCGGTCCGGAACCACACCAATGCCGTCCTGCCACAGCGGCATGTCGAGCCAGGCCCGCACCCAGTGCCTTGCCTGTTCGGCGGGTGACTGCTGCAGGTGCCGCTCCAGGGCTTCCTCGCGGATCCACGAGCGGTCGCCCCCAATATTCAGCAGGCCCATGCTGTGGAGCAGTTCGTAATGGAACGACTCCGCATCAGGCGGTGACATGGGGTCCTTATCGGCGTCGCGCAGACCCACCTCTTTCCGCAGCCGCACTCGCGTCGCCCTGGCAGGCGAATCGCCCCTGACCGTTTGCCAGGTCCCCATCGAGCGCAGAACCTGAGCCACCCGCCAGAGATCCAGTCCCGCCTGCGCGGACGAGCGGCGCGCGGTGCTCACCGGCTCGTCACATGCGCAGGAAGCGCGCCAGGCAACAGGAGGGGCGGGCGTTAGCCGCTGCGCCAGCGCGGGATGGAGAGTTAACTGAGAGTAGCGGGGGCGATCGAAACTCGAGGAGTACGAATCGTAACGGTTGCCCACCAGGACGAACTTCTTGCCCAGCCCGGTGACAGGGTCACGCTCCCTCCAGTCACGATAAGCCTGGTAGTAGCGCGCAGAGGCCTCGTTTTTGGGGGGCGGCGGAAATATCCCGCGGGTGTACACCTCGGCCGTCAACAGGCCGCCGGACACCGTCGGCCCGTAACGCGCGAAGATGCCGAGAACCTGACGCTCCCTTTCCGTCAGGCGATCCAGCACACTTCGGGCGGTATCGCCCTCGGCCATGGTCCGGGTCAGAGCGGCAATGCACTTCTCCTTGTTGAAGCTGCCCGCTTCTTTTCCTATCCAGAACCGCGCAGCGTGTTTCAACTCTGCGGACCCATGCAGACTGAGGTCCATTTCCATGGCGCGCGAAGACTGCAGGACGTGACCGAGTTTCATTCCCCGTCTCCTGTAAGCACCTTGGGAGTGTGCCCCGCCGTCAGGAGCGCAGCCGCGATCTCCCCTGCATGGCCGGGATCGACCAGGGCAACGGTGTCAGAAAGACGAGCCAGCAGGAACCTGCGAATGCGCGGATTGGCGACCAGTTCCACCAGTTGCGCCGGCTCCGCCACCTCCACGATGGCCGCATTGAGATGCAGCTCACGGTCCTCGGGCCGGAACAGCGGCAGAAGTGAATCCAGGATCCCGGTCGCGGCGCTCATGCCACCCGCCTCCTTTCCCGCTGAACGGGACATCCGCGGTCATTCCCTTGCACCGTCATTCGCCGGGAAGGGAAGTTCCGGGCAACTCCACTCGGCCAGCTGCTTTCGGCGCATTTGCTCGAAATCGTGTATTTCATACTGATACCCCTGCTCGCAAAGGAATAACTGCCGTTTTAAGGCGAAATCCTGTTCGACCGTATCCTGCGAAACTACGCTGTAAAAATGCGCCTGGTTCTCACCGGGTTTCGGACGCAGAATGCGGCCGAGCCGCTGCGCCTCCTCCTGACGGGAACCGAAAGTTCCGGAAACCTGGATGGCCACCGACGCATCGGGAAGATCGACAGCGAAGTTGGCAACTTTTGAAACCGCCAGCAGGCGGATCGCGCCGGCTTTGAACTCGGTATACAACTCATCGCGCCGGCTTTGGCGCGTAGTTCCGGTTAAGAGCGGGATCGCGAACTCCTTCGCCAACTCGCTGAGCTGCTCCACGTACATTCCGATGATCAGGATTTGAGCATCGGGGTGAGACGCCAGAATCCGGCGTACCGTGTCTTTCTTGAGCGGGTTTTCCGAGGCGATGCGGAATTTGTCGCGCGGCGACGCGATGGCGTAATCCATGCGCAGCGCCTCCGGCATCTCGACGCGTACTTCGTGGCACCGGGCGGACGCAATCCAGCCCTGCCGCTCCAGTTCTTTCCAGGGCAAGTCGACCTTTTTCGGGCCAATCAGGGCAAAAACATCCTCCTCCCGGCCATCTTCCCGCACCAGTGTGGCCGTCAGGCCCAGCCGCCGCCGGGCCTGGAGCCCGGCAGTCACCTGAAACACGGGCGCCGGCAGCAGATGCACTTCGTCGTAAATGATCAGCCCCCAGTTGCGATGGTCAAACAACTCAAGGTGGGCGAACGCATCGGTCCGATCCGCGCGCCAGGTAAGAATGTTGTAAGTGGCGATGGTCACCGGGCGAATTTCTTTCACGTGGCCGGAATATTCTCCGATCGCCTCGGCGGGCAGCGTGGTTTTATCCCTGAGCTCCGCGACCCACTGGTGAGCTGCCGTGACGCTCGTGGTTAAAACCAGGGTGGAGGTCTGGAGGCGGGCCATGCACGCCAGACCGACGATGGTTTTCCCGGCCCCGCAGGGCAATACGATCACGCCGGAACCGCCGCGCGGCGTACCCGCAGAGTAGAAGATCTCGGCCGCCTCGCGCTGATAGTCGCGCAGCTGGAAACCCGTCCCGCCTCGCGTCTCTCCACGCAGGACAATCTCCAGCTGTTCACCTGTCTGGTAGCCTGCCAGGTCTTCGACGGGATAGCCGACCTTGATGAAGCTCTGCTTCAAACGCCCGCGTTCCGCCGGGTCAACCAGGAATTCGCACGGTCCGGTGCGCTGACCGAGGAACGATGCCACACTTTCATGGCGAATCAGTTCCTCCGCGAGCGCCGCCGAGGAAATGCTCAGCACCAAACCCCGGTCGTCCCGGGCGAGCTTCAGCCTGCCGTAGCGCGACGCAAACTCGGCAATTTCGATCTCCACATGGCGCGGCACATCGTACCGGGAGAGCCCGCGCAGCGTCTCACGGATCCATTCCATCGTCACCCCGGCGGCACATGCATTCCAAATCGAAAGGGGTGTAATCCGGTAGGTGTGAACATGCTCGGGTGACTTCACCAGTTCGGCAAAACGCGCCAGCGCATCCCGCCCCTCCACATAGCGAGGACTGTCCACCTCGACCAGAACCGTGTGGTCACTCTGCACAATAAAGGGATTTTCGTAACGCGCGCTGTACATACGTTTTCATCCGGCCTGGCCGGGCAACAAACTGACTTTAAACCCAGGTTCCCGGCAGCGTTCGGCAAAGTTTCCGGGACTGGACCGTGGCTTGATCAGCAGATACCCCCTGGGCGCCCCCGCCTCCAGGTATCCCTTCAGGCGACTGTGCCGACGGATGGCGTCCAGAACCTCGGCGCTCTGCGGCAGGACGATCGCACTGCAGGCGCAAATCCGGATTTCGCCGCCGCGTGCAGGCGGATGCCTGAGCAGGCTCTCAACCGTCGCAGGCAGGGGCCCGGAATCTTCCAGCACCTCGCACAGGCTCCGGTGCAACGGCCCCGGCGATGTTGTTTCCGTCAGCCGTCGCCTGTCCACCTGGAATTCGATGACTCGGTCGATTCGCCGGATCCTGCAATTGCGGAACAATGTCACAAGTTTATCCGGCGGCAGGTCCGCACCCGCCAGTACGCAGAGGTTGGGAAGAACTCTAAGGTCAACGACCGGGGCCGGTAGTTCCGGCGGTCCAGCGAGCCCCAGCATGATCAGCGCCGTGTCGCTCAGGCGGAACCAGCATTGCTTCCGGTGCTCAACTGATTCAGCCCAGTTGGAAACATAGAGCGCGGAAAGCAGGCCCTGCTGTCCGGGCGTGTCCAGCCAGCGGTCCCAGCCGCTGACGCCGTACTCGCGCGTCCTGAAGCCCAGTTGCCTGCCAGGATCAGTCAGGTCCTGCGGGGGCAACTTGCTGAATTCAAGGAAAACATCGCCAACCTGGTCACTGGGGATCGCCCTGTCCATAAATGCCGCAGCAAACAAGGCAACAAGGTGGTCCAGTCCGGGACTCGCGGCGGAGGTGGGCCGCCACACCCGGGAAGGAGTGAACTGCTGCACCAAATCCAGAAAGGCTTGCCGTGCTGTTTCCTGCAAAGGCCGGAGCAGGTGGTTCCAAAATGCATCGCCATAACGCGCGGGCTCATAGCCGGACCCCTGACCGTGCGGCCGGACGATTTTCGCCATAACCAGAAACCGGCCTGTCGCTTCGAACCGGTACTGATCGAAGTTTGCTTCCCTGCAGATTCGGTTCACGTCCGTCTTGTTGGGAAATCCGTCGCCCCGGGCCGCAATCCGCCCGGAGAGGAGCATGGCGGCGACCGCCCGGCGCCAGTACTCACCGCAGGGATAGACGGAGGCGTCATGATCCCTGAAAAGATTCGCGAGCGGCAGCATCGTCTGCCGTTCGACAAATCTCCGCATCGAGCCAGGCAGGGTAACCTTACGCTCGGAGTACGTGATCTTCGAACTCAAGTCAAACCAATCCGGCTCAAAGCCTTTTTAGACAGCGGTCCTGTACACGATAGTGGCACAGTTCTGATTCGATCTGGTGCCCTTCAGGTCCGGAATATCCGCCACAGACCTGACAATCGTATCGATCCTCATGGCTGCAACTGATTTTGCAGCGAGCGGGAACGGCTGACAGAGGGGAAAACGTGGTCGGCCGCAGAATGGAGCTGACCCACGGTTCCCCCACAGAAACTGAGGAATTCATGGGTACATCGCACCAGGCGGGTTGGGTGGTGCTGCGCGGAAAGCAGTATTTTCGGCGGCGCGTGCTCGATCCGCGGACTGAACAGGAGTGAGTCGATACGGTCTGTATTCGCCTCGGTCTCCAGTCGCAAATGACGAAGCTCGAGGCGCGCGACGCGCTTCGGGCAGAAATCACAAAGCAGACTGGTCAGGTTCCTGACGGAACGATCCGCAAGGACAGCTCAGTTTCGTTTGGCTGGTTCGTTCGCAATCGCTACCTGCCGCTGCGGGAAGGCGACTGGCGGCCGGAGACGGCGAAGATCAGGAAAATTCAGATCCAGCGGCCTCTGCTGGTGAAATTCGGGGAAGTTCCGCTCGACAGGATGGACAGGTTCATGCTGCAAACGCACCTCAGCAGCCTTGCAAACCGGTTGTCGCAGGACCGCGTGAAACACGCGCCTTCGTACCTGAAGTCGATCTTCGATGAATGCGTCAGCGAGGAGCTCCTGCTGAGCGCGGCCACGGTCTGATGGATGAACTCGCTGCCGTTGTCGGAGTGAAAACTGAGGATGCGGAAGGGGAACTGGATCAGCAGGTCGGCCAGTGCCGGCTGGAGACAGGCTTCGTCGATCTCGGCAACGGCGATGAGGATCTGCCACTGCGCGACCTCGTCGACGGCGTTGATGTGACAGACGCCTTTGCGGCCCGGGGCATCGCCCTGATGCACGGTGTCGACCTGCAGGAAGCCGGGCCGGCCCTGGGGATCGGGTCGCCGCCGCTCGCCGATGACCACCGCCGTGGGCCGGGTCGGGGTATAGGCGAGGCGCCGCTGGCGGTAGCGCGGCTGCCGGCGCAGGTTATACAGATGGGCCACCGAGATCGACGCGAGCCGCGCGAACTCCGGCTGGCCGTACTGGAGGTATTCGCGTTCGAGGATGCGCCGTGTGGCCGGCCCGCAGAGCGTCTCGTGCGCTTCATCCACTCGCGCCGGCAACGCCACGTCGGTCTCGCCGCAGCACTGCGGGAAACGATGCCGTCGGTAGCTGCGCGACCACACCGTGCCGGTGGCCTGAAAGCGCGCGATCAGCCGCGTCACCTGCGCCCGGCTCGGCCCGGTGATCATGCTCAGTTAATGCCGCAGCAGACCGCGCACCACCCGCCCCTGTCGGTGATACTCCTGCTGCCGCAGCACCATCTCCATCCAGCCGCAAATCCGCTTTCGGTCTTCTCCGACAAACCGCAGGCTGTCGCTGGCTTCCAGAAAGGCCCGGATCTGCCCCGGTCCCAGTTTCTCTGCTCCGTGCACGCTGGTCATCTCTCCCCAGCGTGCCCCGTCCCTTCAGGCTCCTTTGAAAATGGCCTCCATTTTCATCCCCCGCTGCGACCGGCACGGTCATGAACGACTCATCTTGCATTGGAAAAAACTCAGGATTGACGCTTTACTTCCTGCTGACCGGACGCTGCGCGCTTCGGCCTCGCTCCAGCCCTGGCTCAGAACAGCGGCCGTCGGCCATGGACGTCACCGAAGAGCCCGCTTCGTGGGAAACGGTCCACTCTCGCGATCGCCCCCGCTGCAGGAATGGCCCGAATTCAACAGCTTTACTCATCTAAGCTTTTGTTCTGCAGCGAGATGATCGCATTCCACGTCTCGGCGCCGGGGAATTCCACCGGACCGCCCAGGGAACTACACTGAACCAATCGACAAGGGGATTATGAAAAGCGGCACGCCGGACCTCTGGATGTGGTGTATGGTTCCGGCCTATCTGATGATTCTGTTGTTCATCAGCTGGAAATCGCGACGCCCGAGGCCAACTTCCAATCAGTACCTCAACGCTTCCTCCTCGCTTCCGACGTGGGCGGTTGCGCTTTCCTTCTTGGCCTACAACTGCGGATCCATTGAGATTCTGGGCATGAGCGCCATGGCGGCCCAGTACGGAGTCCAGGCGCTGCACTTCTACTGGATTGGCGGCATTCCAGGGATGGTATTCATGGCGCTCGTTGTGCTTCCCCTCTATATGCGAACCGGGGCGCGCAGCCTGCCGGAGTATTTCGAGATGCGCTTCGGGCCGGATGTGAGGCTGGTCAGCGCGTGCCTGTCGGCCCTCAGCACCGCCGCATTTTCGGGAGTTACCCTCTATGGGCTGGCTGACATGCTGCACGTTCTCGCAGGCTGGAGTTTGCTTGCCGGGACGCTGGTCTCAGCCGGTGTTGTGCTGGTCTATGTTCTCGTTGGTGGAATTCGCGCCACGGTCTATACCTCGGTCTTCCAGTTATGTGTCCTGACCGGCGGCCTGGCACCGCTGCTGTTCCTGACCGTTCACTTTACGGCGACAACATTCGCACAGCGGTCGGCCCGCTGGCATCTGTGGCGCCCTCTGCCTCTTGTCTCTCCTCATGCCACGCTCGATTGTTTCGGCGTCGCCCTGGGGCTGGGCTTCGTTATCAGTTTTGCGTACTGGTGCACTGATTTTGTGATGATTCAGCGCGCTTTGTCGGCAAAATCGTTTGAAGGTGCAAGAAGAGTTCCGATCTTCGCGGGTTTCGGCAAGATGATGATCGCTTTTTTCATCGTGCTGCCCGGCGTGGCAGCACCAGGTTTGCTTGGCGGAACAGGGTCGCTTTCCTTTGATGAGGTTCTACCGCGTCTTCTGAAGACGGTGTATGGCCCGGCCTTGCTTGCCTTTGGAGCGGCGGCCCTGCTGGCAGGGCTCATGGCCGGAATGGCGGGTAATGTCTCCGGGTTCTCCGCGCTTTGGACGGAAGAGATTTATCGCCCGCGTGTTTACCCGGGGCAGAGTGAAAGGCATTATGTCCGGGTTGGAAGACTCTCCATTGTGGCATGCGTGCTTCTCGCTTTTCCGGGCGCGTACCTGACGGTCGAATTCCGCGATCTGATGGAGTTTCTGCAGCTGATCCTTGCTCTCTTCTACGCACCCGTGTTTGCGGTCGTACTCGCGGGTGCGGCCAGTCGACAGCTTCGATCGCGCGGCGCCATCGCAGGGATCCTGGGCGGGGTGTTGTCGGGACTGGCACTGCAGGGCAGCTACTGGGCCGGCTGCATGCACTTCGGGAGTCAGATGACTGCAAATTTCTATACGGCTCTGCTGGAATTCCTTGTGGCTCTCGGCGTCTGCCAGCTCAGCGCAGCATTTGAAAACGGTGAGGCGCGCGCCGCGAACCCGCTTACTGTGGTCAGCAGAGATTTAGCCTCTGTTATCCGCCCTTCCGGCGTGCTCATCCTGCTGAGCACGTTGTTGCTGTGTCTGTGCGCCCTTCTGAACCTGCTCTGGTGGTGAACGGTCAGTCTGTCCTTTCCTGACCCGCCTGTCGCAACCGGGCCGGAGTCTCGCGAGGAACGATTTCCGGGCTGGTGTGGACCACGCTTCTGTGCGGGCCGGTCGACTGGCGAATCACCAGCTGCGTCTTGACCCGCATGGGGACAGGCGTAAATGGCGAGGAATGCTGGGTAAGCCGCATAAGCCCCTGAAAGGCTGCGGTCGCCAGATCCTCGCGAGGCATGCGAACCGTGGAAAGGGGAGGGTGCGAGAATTCGGCCAGATGGATGTCGTCGAAGCCGATCACCGACATCTCCCCGGGGACTGTCATCTTACGATCGCTGAGCCCCCTCAGAATGCCGACCGCCATAAGATCGTTCGAGGACAGGATCGCGGTGGGGCGCTCCTTCAAACCGAGGAAATAGTGTACGGCTGCTGCCCCGGCTTCCAGCGTGTGATTGGCTTCGTAGATCGGCGTATGGTCAGGCCGCAGACCCACCTTTCGCGCCGATTCGAGAAATGCATCGCGGCGGGCCTGATTGGTGAAATGCTGCAGCGGGCCGCTGACAAATCCGATGCGGTGGTGGCCGAGCAGAGCCAGATGCTGGATGGCCTGATCGATCCCACAGCGGTAGTCCACTTCCAGCACCAGGCCCCTGGCGCCAGGGGCCGCCGCGTCGATGGTGACCAGCGGAATGTTGTGCGAGATCAGTTCATGCAGAGAATCCCATTCGGCACGGAACGTCATCACCGCGACTCCCTCCACCCGCCGCTGGACCAGCCTCCGGATGAACCGCTTCACATGCTCATCGCTCCTGTGGATCACCGACCCGAGCATGATCTCAAAATCGCTTGTCTCGGCAAGATCTTCGAAGCACTGCACCAGTTCCGGGTAGAAGGGATTCGTGATCTCCGAAATGATCAGTCCCAGGACGCGACTGCGGCCCGAACCAAGGGCTCGCGCCTGAGGATTGGGCAGGTAGCCGAGTTCCCGGATAGCCTCGCGAACCCGCTTCGCCAGCTTCCCGTCCACCGTGCTCCGGCCGTTGACCACTCGCGAAACCGTGGCCGGGGAGACGCGTGCCCGCCGCGCTACCGCCCGAATCCCGGCGCTCGCGCCCCGTCCCCCGAGCTCATTTGACTCTCTGGAAGCCATCCAAACCTGCCCTCGTCGCAAAACCTTCGGGAGATCCGTAAAACCACCGCTCTGGAAACCGATTTCCCAAAGGCCCTTAGACTCGATAATAGGCTACACCGCATCCGTCGGGGCCCAATATTCCGCTCCGCACGGCAGTGCCGTGAGCGTCCGGCATCGAAGTTCACTCCTCGCGGACCCTGAAACAAGGCCTGCCTGGCTCTGCCGCGCCACGTCCTGCTCCTGCCACGCGCTGCCGTCGAAATCTCTCCCCGGCCGGCTCGATCGGACCGGCGAATCTTTGTCGGCACGAAATAACCAATGATAAATGTGCGACATCGAGGCACAGACGCTCCCGATCAGGCCCCGACCGCAGCAGAGTTCGACAGGGAAAAGCCCTTGACAAGCTGAACCCTACGGGGATAAGGTTTGCCCGTGCTGAGAAACCCTTTTCTCAGGAAACCGCTTTCCGGCAGGAGTCAGCTCCGCTGTACCGCGAGGGGATTGCAGGGAAAGCGGGAACGAGATTGTGGAAACGGCCCGATATACCGTCTGCCGCGACAAGAGCGAAGCGGAGTTGCGTTTAAGGGAACGGAGTTGCGTTTAAGGGAACCCTTTGGAGGCAAATATATGAGGGGGTATGGCAATCGCCTTGTAACGCGAGCCGCAATGCTCGTGATCGTTGTGACCGCGGTCCTCGTCGTCAACCCGCGCGGATCGGCCCAGGTGGAAACCGCAACCCTGCAGGGCACGGTTCTGGATCCCCAGAATGCTGTGATCCCTCAGGCCCAGGTCACCATCACCAACACCGCGACGGGCGTATCCCGCACTGCGACAACCAACAGCAGTGGAGAATTCTCCGCTGTTGGACTGAATCCGGGAACCTACTCTTTGCGCGTGGAGCACGCGGGGTTCAAGGCGGCCGAATTGAGCGGCATCGTGCTGAGCGTCGGCGGCCGCGAGGAGATCCCCATTCACCTGACCGTCGGAACCGCGACCCAGACCGTCACGGTAAACGGCAGCACCATCCCCCTGCTGACCACGTCTCCGGCTGTCTCCACGGTCGTCAACCAGCAGGAAGTTGCGAACATGCCGCTCAACGGGCGCAGCTTCCAGGATCTGATGCTGATGGTGCCGGGCGTCACCACGGCCAACCCGCAGACGGGCGAGCCTGCGGATCACAACGGAGTCTCGCTGTTGGAAGTGAACGGGGACACCGGCTATTCGAACTCCTTTACCGTGGATGGCATCAGTGCGAACTTTGGCGCCGACAACAACGGCGGATTCGTCGGCATCGGCGGAGCCGGCGGCCTGCCGGCGGCCACCATCCTGGGGTCCACACAGGCCCTGGTCCCTGTCGACGATCTGCAGGAGTTCCGCGTGGAGACCAACAGCTATGCGGCCGAGTACGGAGGCTACTCCGGAGGTCAATTCGTCTTTGTCACGCGCTCCGGCACCAACCAGTTCCACGGCAGCGCTGCCGACTATTACCGGGACACGATCTTCGACGCCAACGACTACTTCGATAACTACTACGGCACGCCCAGACAGCCGCTCGTGCAGAACGATTTCAGCGGCACGCTGGGAGGGCCGGTGTGGATTCCGCGCATCTACAGCGGCAGGGACAAGACCTTCTTCTTCTTCAATTACGAAGGACTCCGTGCGAACCTGCCCATCGCATCATACCTGCAATACGTTCCCACCGCCGCGGCCCGGGCGGCGGCGACGGGACCGATCGCGGCATTTCTGAATTCCTTTCCCACCACCAACGTCGCCAACGCGCCCGACCTCGGTGACGGCCTTACCACGTATGTCTCTGGCTATCCTTCCGTCAATAATCTGAATACCTACAACCTGCGTCTGGATGAGGTTCTTTCAAAGAACGAGGAGCTGTTCCTCCGAGCGAGCAACACCAGTTCCACCGCGACCTCGTATTTTCTGGGGCAGATCGAGCACCTGCAGCAGAACACCCGGATGTATACGGCGGGCCTCACCAGCGGCTTCGGTCCCCATGTCACCAACCAGTTCCGAGCCAACTTCTCGCTGAACGCGGGACCGCAGTCGGGCGAGCCGTATGTGCAGGGCAACGCGTCCCCCTACAACCTGATTACAGCCGCCGGATATCCGGCGAACATCCCGAATATCTATGCCGGGGTCTTCTACTATCCGGCGGTGGGCAGCCTGTATACGCAGGTCTATCGGGGCGTGAATGAAACTCGCCAGGTCGATATCCCCGATAACCTGTCGTGGCTGGTGGGCCGCCATCAGCTGAAGTTCGGCCTCGAGTATCGCGTGCTCAATTCCACGCAGTTGCCGGAGAGCCCGCTGGTCGGCTATGAGTACTACAGCGAGGGGACGCTGCTGGCCAATACTTCGGATTACATTTACAACGAAGCGTACGGCGACTTCTATCCGGGCATTAAGGATTTTGCAATGTACGGCCAGGACCAGTGGCAGCTGAACCGCAGGTTGAATCTCTCGTATGGCTTGCGGTGGGATTACATGCCGCCGCCGACCCTGCGGCGCGGGAATGTTCCCTATACACTGCTGAATCAGGACAACCTGTCCGCTCTGGCGCTGGGATCGCCCACCGCGCCGTACAACACCTACAACGATGACTTTGCGCCGCGTCTGGGAGTTACCTATCTTGTGCGGTCGACGACCGGCTATGAAACGCAGGTACGGGGTGGCGTGGGAGTCTTCTACGACTCGGCGGCCAACCAGGGCAATGCGCAGATCGGCGTTTACTCACCGGGTTTTTCCGGCTATAACTCGTTCTGTCCGTATTCCTACTGCAACATCAGCGGGCAGTATTCCCTCCCGCTGCCGCCCAGGTATCTCTATACGCCCATTCAGTACCCGCCGGCGCCGCCCTTTACCTCAACGTACTACGCGATCTCGCCGCATTTTGCCAATCCGTACACCATTCAGGCGAATGTCGGGTTGCAGCAGGATTTCGGCGCGAACAACGCCGTCACCTTCAACTACGTTGGCTCCTTTTACCGCAAAGGCATCGAATTCAACGATATATACGTCTTTCCCTACAACCCCGATTTTCAGTTTGTGGATTTCGAGACGAACGGGCTGCGTTCCGCCTATAACTCGGGCCAGTTCATCTTCCAGCATCGCTGGAACAAAGGGCTGTATGCCTACGCCGCCTACACCTGGGCCCACGACATCGACCAGAATGACATCAATGCCTTTACGCCGTATGAAAAGGAAAATGCCGCCGGAGACGTGAGGAGCAACTTCAACGCCGTCCTGACCTGGGACATCCCCTATGCGTCAGGCAACCGCGTGCAGAAGGCGGTGCTCGGGCACTGGGGCCTGGACATGCGCTTCATGGCCAGAACCGGATTTCCCATCACACTTGCCGGCCAGAAGCAGTCGGATGCGGCGGACGACGGAACCAGCGTTGAACCAGGCCTGAACTTTGTGCCGGGCCAGCCGCTGTATCTCTATGGCAGCTACAAGGGCGCGCAGATTCCGGCAGGGAAAATGCTGAACCCGGCGGCTTTTACGTCAGCGCCGGTGGGCGTAAACGGCACGGTTCCGCTGAACTACTTCCGCGGCTTCGGCATGAGCCAGTGGAACGTGGCGCTGCGGCGGGACTTCCCCATCTACGACCGAGCGCATATGCAGTTCCGCGCCGAGGCGTTCAACGTGCTGAATCACCCGAACTTCGGGGCGATTGACGCTTACCTGCCCGATGTCACCTTTGGCCAGGCAACCAACAGCCTGGCCGCTGCTCTTACTCCCGGCGCCAGTTCCGCGCAATATCAGTCCGGGGGGCCGCGCGAGCTGCAGATGGCCCTGAAGTTCCTCTTTTGATCGCTGCGGAAGAGGAAAGACGCTGTCGCGTTTTCGGCAATTCTGCGTCCGGAATACTGGAACTCGGAGTCAGCGCGGCCAACAGGGAACGATGACGCTGGAATGGCTCCGAAGAGGACACACCATTTCCGAAAACGGCGTAACCCGGCGGGCTCGCCTGGGCCGCGCCTGGGGAAGAGACGCGGCCCTGTGTCCCGCAAACTTAAAACGGGAGGCGTGAGCTGTGAAATCGGGAATGATGCGGGCGACCGTGTGGATACTGGCGGGTCTAAGTCTGGTGCCGGAGGCGCCTGGCGCGGCGAAGAAAGGCGTAGGCGAGTACGAGCAGCCCAACGGTGCCAGGACCCTGGCGCAGATGAAAGTCTCCTGGTATTACGACTGGAAACCGCGGCCCGACGTTGCCGGAGCGCCCGCGGGCGTGCAGTTTATCCCCATGATCTGGGGCAGGCAGAACCTGAATGCGGCCGACCTCGAGGCGGCAAAGGCCACCGGCGCGGGTATTCTGCTGGGCTTTAACGAGCCGAACGAAATGGGCCAGTCGAATATGACCGTCGAACAGTCGCTGGATGCGTGGCCCCGGCTGGAGGCGCTGCACATGCGCCTGGGCAGCCCGGCCCCGGGTACCGGCGACGACGTGAAGCCCAACGGCTGGCTGGCCCGCTTCATGGCCGGAGCGAAAGCCAGGGGCTATCGCGTGGACTTCATCTGTATCCATCCGTACCAGTCCAGCTTCGATCCGGAGACTGCGACCAAAGACCTCGTACGGGAAGTGACGACCGTGCACAACATGTACCACCTGCCCATCTGGGTAACGGAGTACGCGATGGCGCGGTGGGGTCCGCCCCAGAAGACTCCGAGCGCCGCCGTCCAGGCCGAGTTTATCCGGAAATCGGCGGCAGCGCTGGAGAAGCTGCCGTTTGTCGAGCGCTATGCCTGGTATGGAGACGTGCCGGGTCAGCCGACCTTCTCGACGAATCGGACCGATGGGACGCTGACGGCAGTGGGGAAGGCGTGGAGCGGGGCGCCGAACGACTGAAACGCCGGGATTACGGCTGATGAGGGTATTTTCAAGAACGGTCGAATCACCGAACGGTCAGCCGGCCTGGCATTTGCCCGGATCGCGACCAGGGAGAAGAGCCTTGAACTCTCGGAACACAGGGTGGTGGATGCCGCACCACCGGCGCGGGTTCTTTGAACATGGAACGGATTCTCCGGATTGTGATCCGGATTACAGCGGGAACAGGAGATTACTTCAGGGAAACCTGGCTTTTAGGAAATCTCCCGTACCTGCCACTCGAACGGGCAGAATTCCGCCAGGCGGCCAAAGTCCCGTTGATTGACGGTGACCACGGCGATCCCTGCGCGGCCCGCGCTGGCTGCGATCAGGGCGTCATTGGTCAGGCGAGCCCGGCCAATCTGCTCGTAACCATACTTCTCCCCGAGCCTTCCCAATACTCTGCCGGTCCGGGCCCAGTCACTCAGGCTGGGAACAAGCACTCGCCTCGCCCTTTCGAAGTCGCGCTCCAGTTTCTCGATGATTCGATAGTCGCTGCGCGCGGCTCCGGCGTAAAGCTCCTCGAGGACAACAGAACTCAGCCAGAGCGGAGTCTCCCGGGCCCATCGCCGCAAAACCACAGCAGCCTCGCCACCGGCCTGCAAAGCACTGATGTAAACAGACGAATCGAAGAGGATCGGCATTGCTATTGCCCAATTGAGCCGAACACATCGCGAATGACAATCCCGCTCTTCAGAAACCGCTGACTGGCTTCGGCAGTCAGCCGGCGGCGCTCGTGTTCGGAGATGGCGAGATCGAGCGCGCGTTCGACCGCCTCGGTTTCCGTCTTCGCGTCGAGCACCTGCTGGGCCCGCTTCAGCCTGATGGGATCAAGCCGGAAATGTTTGTGAATCGTACGGCTTTTCGCGGTCGCCATGAGATTTTCCCCGATCATCATCTTAGCACCGATGTGTACAGATTGCTGGTTTATGAACATCGCTCTCGGGGGAGCTGAGAGCTCCTGCGTGATCCCTCCCCGTCTCCTGCCTTTCCCTGATCTCCCTGTGCGACACCATCGCTCAGGATCGACGGGAATTGCGGTTATCTGTCCGGTTCGGCCAGTCAAGAAACCTCCGTGGTGGCAGAGCCTGGCGTATCGCAGGAGTCTCGCCAGCGTGGCCAGGGCGCTCGCCGCCGGAGTCTGATTGATGAACGGCTCCTGACGTTTGAGCGCCTCTACGGCAGAGCAACTCGGCAACGGGTCTTCGCCGGCCTCTGTGTCAGCAATCTCCGGAGCTCCGTGACCGCTTTCAGCCATTGCGCCTTGCGCCGGCTCCTGCCGTTGAGCGGCTGGCCCAGGACAAATTGCCCGCTCGACGCATTGTTGCCGAGGTCAAGCCAGTAAGCGACATGCTCTGGTGGTGAACGGTCAGTCTGTCCTTTCCTGACCCGCCTGTCGCAACCGGGCCGGAGTCTCGCGAGGAACGATTTCCGGGCTGGTGTGGACCACGCTTCTGTGCGGGCCGGTCGACTGGCGAATCACCAGCTGCGTCTTGACCCGCATGGGGACAGGCGTAAATGGCGAGGAATGCTGGGTAAGCCGCATAAGCCCCTGAAAGGCTGCGGTCGCCAGATCCTCGCGAGGCATGCGAACCGTGGAAAGGGGAGGGTGCGAGAATTCGGCCAGATGGATGTCGTCGAAGCCGATCACCGACATCTCCCCGGGGACTGTCATCTTACGATCGCTGAGCCCCCTCAGAATGCCGACCGCCATAAGATCGTTCGAGGACAGGATCGCGGTGGGGCGCTCCTTCAAACCGAGGAAATAGTGTACGGCTGCTGCCCCGGCTTCCAGCGTGTGATTGGCTTCGTAGATCGGCGTATGGTCAGGCCGCAGACCCACCTTTCGCGCCGATTCGAGAAATGCATCGCGGCGGGCCTGATTGGTGAAATGCTGCAGCGGGCCGCTGACAAATCCGATGCGGTGGTGGCCGAGCAGAGCCAGATGCTGGATGGCCTGATCGATCCCACAGCGGTAGTCCACTTCCAGCACCAGGCCCCTGGCGCCAGGGGCCGCCGCGTCGATGGTGACCAGCGGAATGTTGTGCGAGATCAGTTCATGCAGAGAATCCCATTCGGCACGGAACGTCATCACCGCGACTCCCTCCACCCGCCGCTGGACCAGCCTCCGGATGAACCGCTTCACATGCTCATCGCTCCTGTGGATCACCGACCCGAGCATGATCTCAAAATCGCTTGTCTCGGCAAGATCTTCGAAGCACTGCACCAGTTCCGGGTAGAAGGGATTCGTGATCTCCGAAATGATCAGTCCCAGGACGCGACTGCGGCCCGAACCAAGGGCTCGCGCCTGAGGATTGGGCAGGTAGCCGAGTTCCCGGATAGCCTCGCGAACCCGCTTCGCCAGCTTCCCGTCCACCGTGCTCCGGCCGTTGACCACTCGCGAAACCGTGGCCGGGGAGACGCGTGCCCGCCGCGCTACCGCCCGAATCCCGGCGCCGGTGGCACGTTGTCCAGTTTCACTCGAATCCCGTGAAGTCATCCGGGTCAATTCCCCATCGCAAAAACCGGTGAACCGCGAGACGACCGCAGCAGTGTGGAAACCGATTTCCACACCATCCGTTTACAGTGTGGCACTTCCTTATCAGGATAGTATAAAAAGCAACTTGACAACAGCAACAGGACAGGCATAGCGTTGTCGGCGTGTTCCCGTGAGAAACCGTTTTCCGAATGAGGGAACACCACGGTACCTGCCCGGGAGATTGCTTCCTCAGTTCCCAACAACATCGGACCCCGGGCAGGGCTGATGAAGCGGGTGCAACGCCGGCTTCGCATTGGGAGGGAAAAGATGAAAAGCCGTTTTCTGAAGTGTTTTGGCCTGTGCGCAATCCTGAGTTTGTCCTCCGGCATGGTGGCGCCGCGCGCCGCGGCTCAGGCCACCACCGGATCGATTACCGGCCAGGTAGTCGACAGCAGCGGAGCGGTGATCCCCCACGCCGACATTACCGCTACGGAGATCAACTCGGGGGTGAAGTTCACCGGCCGCAGCAACGCTGTCGGAGACTATGTTGTGCTGGACATGCTGCCCGGCACCTACCGGATAACTGCGTCTGCCCAGGGGTTTGCGACGGCGGTGATGCCTTCGGCGACCATCGTCATCGACCAGAAGCTGCTGCTCAGTTTCAGGCTGCATCCGGGCACGGCGACGACCACCGTGGTGGTGAGCGCCGCGCCCGCCACGCTGCAGACGCAGACCGCCGAAGTGGGCACCGTGATCAGCGGCAATGCGATTACCGACCTGCCGCTGAAGGGCCGTGAGTTCTTCAACCTCACCTCTCTGGTCCCGGGAGTGACCTCGCTTCCCCCAGGGAGCGGAAGCATCAACACCATCGGGCTGGACGTGAGCGGTCAGCGCGAGTACGGCAACTCCGTCCTGATGGACGGAATTGAAGCCACCACCAACCGCACCCAGGATATTACGGTGGATCCCAATGTGGATTCGGTGGCGGAATTCAAGGTCATCACCGCCACCTACAATGCTGAATTCGGCAACGCGGCCGGAGGCATCATCGCCATCCAGACCAAGTCCGGAACCAATTCTGTTCACGGGGATGCTTTCGAGTTCTTCCGTCCCAACTACTTCGCGGCCAAAATAACACTGCCCGGCGTGGGCACCCCGCAACCGCCGTCCGCGCTCAAGCGGAACAATTTTGGCGGCACCGCTGGCTTTCCGATCAGGCGCAACCGCTCCTTTCTGTTCGTCGCCTATGAGGGGATGCGGCAGAAGGATCCCTTCTCCTATGTCGATTCCACAATCCCCTTCGGCCTGATCAACGACGGCAATCCCATTGTGCCCGGCCAATCCATCAGCTTCGCCAGCCTCCTCGACCCCTATGCCGGCATTACCACTGCGCCGGGCGGCGGCGCGGCGCCCGGGACTATCGATCCCATTTTCGACCCGGCCGTATCGGTCGATTCCTACGGCGGAGCAGAACAACAGTTTCCCGGCAACGTGATTCCCGCATCGCGGATAAGCCCGGCCGGACTCAACACGCTGCTGGACTTTTATCCCAAGCCCAATCTCACCGGCATCGACAACGGCTGGTTCCGGAACTACGAGGTCTACTCGCCCACCGACCAGAATTTCGACAAAGTCGATGCGCGTTTCGACCAGGTGATCAGCGGGAGGGACAAGCTCTACGCGATCTATCACTGGCAGAGCAACAATTCCCTGGTGACCGATCCGTACTGGGGCCACACCGTGGTGCCGGGTGCCGGCGATGCCGACCAGGCGAACAGGGAAGATTATGAGCCTCAGTCCATTTCGCTGACGTACGACCACACCTTCAGCCCCAACCAGCTCAATGAGGTGCGCTTCGGCTACCTTTTCTATCCCGAGAATCTTTACAGCCTGTTGAACGGGACGGACTATTCCTCCAAATACGGCCTGGGCAACGTATCCGTGCCCGGATATTCGGCGACCATTGGATATCCGCAGATTTACCTGGCTGACGGCTATCTGGCGGGCGGATCGACCTATAAGCCATACCACGTGAACGACCAGAACTATCAAATCAGCGACTCCTACACCTGGACGCGAAGACAGCATGAGTTCAAGTTTGGCGGGGACCTGCACCTGCTGAACTCTCACCCCCTCTACTCGCTCTTTCCCACCGGTTTCGATTATTTTGACAGCTATGGCTATGCCGAAACATCCAACTTCTACTACACTTACATCCCGGGCGCTTATAACTGGGCGGGCGGGTCCGACATCGCCGATCTCGTTCTGGGTTTGCCGACCGATGTCGATATCGGCCTGCAGTTGACCAGCCCCCACACCAAAAGCTGGGATCTCGATTACTATGCCCAGGATTCCTGGCGGGTGACGCCGTGGATCACCCTCAACTATGGTCTGCGCTACGACTACCAGAATCCATGGACCGAGCAGAACAATTACATGTCCAACTACGACATCGCCAGCAACACTATCCTGCTGGCCGGCCGCGGAGGTGCTTCCGCCGCGCTGATGAACGGGCGCACGGACGACCTGTCGCCCCGTTTCGGCTTCGACCTGCTTCTCCACCCAACTACGGTTTTGCGGGGGGGCGGGGCGATCTTCTTTTCCCCTGAAAATGATGGCCGCGAAGACATCCTCACCCAAAATGCGCCCTTCGCCGAACAGGCGCAGTATACCAACTGGGTCTACGACGGTCCGTGTTATACCTGTGCGACTGACCCGTGGGAATACGTCCTTGATACCGGCGTTCCGCGCAGCACAGCCATTAATATCCCGAGCTCCGGCTTCATTGTGCCGTCAACTCTGGCGAATGGAAACCTGGAAACTACGTATTCGATTAATCCAAATCTGAAGACAGGTGTTACGGACTCGTTCAGCCTTACCCTTCAGCAGGAGATCACCAGAACAACTTCGTTCAGCGTCGGCTGGGTCGGCTCTCTCGGCAGGAATCTCTCCTATGAGATCGGCGACATCAATGCCAACCCTGCTGATACCGCCAATGACTACAACAACCGGCTCACCACGTCGCTCGGAAGTATCCAGTATCTTACGGACGAAGGGATGAGCAGCTACAACGCTATGGAAGTGAAGGTAAACAAGCAGACCTCACGCAATACGAGCTTTCTGCTGAGCTATACCTGGAGCCACAGCCTGGACAATGGTCCCGCGCCCTTCGATCTCGGCCACGTGAACAACGACGCCCCGCAGAATCCCTATGATCTGAAGGCGGAATATGCAAGCGGCGACTTTGACCAGCGCAACAATTTTGTCTTCAGCGGAGTGTTCTTCCTGCCCGTCGGCAAGGGGCAGCGGTGGGGCTCTGACTGGGGCGGCATAGCCGATGCAATTCTCGGCGGATGGCGCTACAGCCCGATCTTCGTGGCCCGTTCCGGGATGCCGGTGAACGTGATCCGTGGAACCAACCCGGCTTCCATCCTTCCCGGCTTGCGCCCCGATGTTACAGGCAACCCGAATATACCGCGCGGTCAGCGGAACTACCTACACTGGTTCAATACCAAAGCCTTCAGCGTGCCTCCGAATATTGCGGGTAACTCCTTCCTCCCCGGCGACGCGAGCCGCAACATGGTGATCGGGCCGGCATATGTGAACCTCGACTCTTCGCTGGCCAAGGACTTCAGGTACCGGGACCGGTATACACTTGACATTCGCATGGAGGCCTTCAATACGGCCAATACGGTGCACCTCTCGAATCCCGATGACAACTTCAACAGCGGCACCTTCGGCCAGATCACCAGTGTACTGGACAATTCTGATCGCGTGGCTCAGCTTGCGGTGAAACTGCTTTTCTAGGCTGGGACGCAGCTTTGAGGTTTCGACGCCAGAATGGTGCCAGGACCAGGGACGCCGCCCGCGAGGAGGGGCTCCTTCCAGACCGCATGCACCATCCTGAGACGTGTTTCGGCGGGATGCCAGCGTGGCAGAACCGCGGATCCTTCGTCGAGTCCTTTTTTATCCTGGCAGTTTTGCCGTGGGACGCTGGACAGATGAATCGCCTGAGAAAATCCCTGCTTCTGCTGGTGCTGGCAGCCGGCGGAGCCAGCCTGTGCGTGGCCCAGAGCGCCGGCCACACTTTTTATGTAGACTGCGGCGCGGCGAACGGAGCGGGAACCTCCGCAGGCTCGCCGTGGAACAACCTTGCTCCAGTAAATGCGCGGATGTTTCAGCCCGGAGACATCATCGCGCTGCGCCGCGGCAGCACCTGCCACGGCACCCTGGCGCCGCGCGGCTCCGGCGCACCCGGCCGGCCGATTCGCCTGACCGCCTGGGGCACTGGACCTCGCCCCAGGGTAGTCGCGCCGCGTTCAGCGGAGGCGGTGCTGCGCCTCTTTAACCAGGAATATTGGGACATCGATTCGCTCGATCTCTCCGGGGCAGGCACGTGGGGCGTATACATCAGCGGCAATCGCGGCGTGCTGCATCACATTCATCTCACTGATCTCGCCGTCCACGATGTGATGGGCGGTACGATCCGGCACAAGGAGAGCGGCCTGGTGGCGATCACGCCGAGCAGTGCGAACGAGCACTTCGACGGTGTGCTGGTGGACGGAGTCACGGCGTGGAAGACGAATCAGTGGGTCGGCATCCTCATCGGCGGAGGCGATCTGGGCTATCCGCCGGAGAGGGACTGGAGCGAAAACGCAGAGATTCGCAATTCAACGGTTCACGACGTGCAGGGCGACGGCATCGTGCTCTTTCGGGTGCGCAACGGTCGCATCGACTCGAGCGTGGCGTGGAATACGGGCATGCAGGACACGCAGACCATCGGGACGCCGAACGCCATCTGGACCTGGATGTGCGACGACTGCACGGTCGAAAACAACGAGGCGTATCTAACCGACAGCCCGGGCGTGGACGGAGGCGCCTACGACATTGATTACGGCAACACGAGGAACTCGGTGATCGACAACTACGCCCACGACACACAGGGTTACTGCGTCGCCGTGTTTGGCGCCGGATTCGTCACGCGCCAGAGCCTGGTGAAGGGCAACCTGTGTATCAATGACGGTCGCAGCCCGCGCATGGCGCATTATCAGGCTTCCATTTTCCTGCTTACCTGGAATGGCGGCTCGATCGATGGGCTCACGGCAGAGGACAACACGGTCTACTGGAATCCCTTCGAAGACGCGCCGGCGTTGCTGAATGAAGCGGACATCACGCCTGGAACCGCTGTGTTCCGCAACAATGCGATTCATTCGACGGCCGCGTGGATGGTGAGCAGCAACACCTCGCTGGCTCTCCAGGACAACCGCTACGACTACTACAGCGATCTGCCGGGTGAGCGCCTGCGCAGGTGGCGGGTGGGGACGGCGAACTTTGACAGCCTCGGCAAACTGATGTCAGCCACGCATCAGACTGATGCCGGCAGCTACGCTCAGTACTCTCTGGCGCAGTGGCCACTCGCTGCCCGGTGGCCTGTATTTTCCGAACACGGTTCCCCTGTGGAGGGAGCGTGGTCGCTGAGCTGCGTGGTGCCGGTGGCGCTCGATGATCACAACTGGATCGACAACGAGGCGCTGCGGCAGATCGTGGTGGTGAAAAGCTTCGCGCAGCAGTACCGGTCGCTGGGGTTGCGGGTCACGCTGCGGCTGGCGTCACAGGACATGAGCAGTTTCGAGGAAGCGGCGTTCCGCAATGATGTCACGGATCTCAATTTCACTGCGATGGCTGTGAAGACCACCGGTTCCGATGGGGCAGAGAAGACGGTCCTGACCAGTCCCAGCGGGAAGATTGCCGATGAGTGGCAGGGGTTCGTCGGCCCGGTGAAGCTGGGGCTGGCTCTGCGAAAAGCTCTGGGCCAGCCTCTGTATTCCCAGATGAAAGCAAACGAAAATGAATGAGCTGCAGCGTCCGGGACGGCCCGGTGACCCAGGGAATGATTCGAAAGAAAACCACCGACCACTGAAAGGCCAGGGACCCGATGTTCAGAAAACTGCCTTCCTCATCCGTTACGCGCACTGCCTTCTCCGTTTTACTTGCTCTCACCCTCGCCTCGGCGCCTGTGGGCGCAGCTTCCGTTTCAACGGTGCATCAGGCGAACAAGCCGCCCTCCAGACCTGCGCCGCCGGTGCAGGCCACCCTGGCTCCTGACCTCTCAACCATTCTCTACGGTGCTGCGTACTACCCCGAATATGAACCGTACGATCGCCTGAACGCGGATATCCGCCTGATGAAGGCCGCCGACTTCAATGTCGTGCGGATGGGCGAGTCCACGTGGAGCCTGTGGGAGCCCGAAGACGGACATTTCGAGTACGCATGGATGGACCGGGTGGTGGATGCGATGGGCAAGGCGGGCATCAAAGTAATCCTGGGCACACCCACCTACTCAATCCCCACCTGGCTTTACCACGAGCACCCGGAGATCCTGGCGCGCCCCTTAGGCGGCGCGAAGAGCTTCTACGGCATGCGCCAGAACATGGACATCTCGAATCCCGCATTTCGGTATTATGCGCAGCGGCTGATCGCGCATCTGGTGGAGCACTACAGAAACAACCCTTACGTCATCGGATGGCAGATCGACAACGAGACCTCAGCCTACGGGGCGTCGAATCGGGACGTCTTTGTCGGGTTCGTGAACTATCTGAAGAATAAGTTCGGTACAACAGAGAATCTAAATAAGGCCTGGTTCCTGAATTACTGGGGGCAGGACGTCGACTCCTGGGAAGATATGCCGACGCGCGACGACGCACAGAGCACGGGCTACAAGCTGGAGTGGACGCGATGGCAGCAGATTCGGGTTACCAATTATCTGGCGTGGCAGGCAGCGCTGGTACGGCGGTACCGCGGCCCAAATCAGTTTGTGACCACAGACTTTGCCGGCGGTTTCAAGCCCGACGTGAACGAAGAAGCGGTGGCGGCTCACCTGGATATTGCCGCGATGAATGTCTATCACGGCACGCAGGATGACTTTAACGGATCGGAACAGGCCTGGGCCGAGGACTATGCGCGCTCGCTCAAACACGCTGATTTCCTCGTCACCGAGACCAATGCGCAGACAACTGGCTGGGATTCCGCCTTTCAGTATCCGCCGTACGACGGACAGCTTCGAGAGGACGCTTATACGCATATCGCCAACGGCGCTGACATGGTGGAGTACTGGCACTGGGCTTCGATACCGTCAGGCCAGGAGACCTACTGGAAAGGCGTGTTGTCACACGACTTTGAACCGAACCGCGCGTACGAGGAAGTGTCCCGCACCGGCCACGAACTGCAGAGGCTGGGCCCCGACCTGGTTGGCATGACCCGGAATAACCAGGTGGCCATACTGTGGAGCCGCGACTCGATGAATGCGATCCGCTTCATGCCCTTCACCTGGAGCGGTCCAGAATGGGGGCCAGGACATCCCATCGCCGGCTATACCTCCCTGGTCCGGCAGTTTCACAATGCCCTGTATTCACTGAACACAGGAGTGGACTTCGTTTTTCCGGAGACAGGAGACTTTTCCCGGTACAAGCTGCTGATCGTGCCGGCGCTGTACATCTCGAGCGACGCTCTGCTGCAGCGGATCTCCGATTACGTGGAGAATGGCGGCCACGTTGTAATGACCTTCAAGAGCGGCTTTGCCAACATGAACTCTGCCGTACGCTGGGTGCGGGCCCCGGGGCCGCTGCGCGCAGTCTGCGGCTTCAGCTATCAGGAATTCTCCAGCCTGGAGCATCCGCTGGCGCTCAAGGGCGATCCGTTCCATGTGGGTTCAGGCGCGAATCAGGTCATGTACTGGGCGGAATTTCTGATGCCCGAACATGCGAAGGCTCTGGCTTATTACGATCATCCTTTCTTCGGCCGCTGGCCGGCCATCACCGAGAACCACTACGGCAAAGGCACGCTGTTGTATGAAGGCACTTATCTCAGCGACGGCCTGCAGAGGGCCGTTCTTATCCGGGAATTGAAACTGCTGGGAATGTACGGACCCGATCAGGAGCTGCCGGCGGTCGTCCATACTGTGAAAGGAACCGACCGGCTGGGAAAGCATCTGGAATATTACTTCAACTACTCGGGCGATCCGGTCTCCTTCACCTACCATGGACCCGCGGGTACCGATCTGCTGACCGGGAAATCGATTGCCGACGCCCGGCAGGTGACGCTGCAGCCCTGGGATCTGGCGATCGTCGAAAAGCAGGACTGAAACGGCTGTTTCTCAGGCTGCAGGAGCCGGAACCGGGAAACAGGCCCGGTTCTGAATTTGCGGGTTGCAGGCAGGGAAGTCCCTCCTTTGAACGCGAAGGTGCTCGTGGCTGTGGGGCCGCCGGGGCTCGTCGCTGAGGCTCTTCCTGTCCGTGGGTGCAGCGGCGGTATCGGACTCCGGATCGAGAGCGGCGACCATGCTTTGCGCGTACCAGCGCGACAGATAATCGTTGGGATGCAGCGGATCGTTGAGGCAGTCACGCGGAGCCTTGGCGGCAAACACGGCGCCGCTGATGGCCGTCATGTCGACAAGCTGCACGCCCGGTCCGGTCATGGCGCGCAGCCGCGCATCGTACTGGGTGACCCGATCCCAGTAGAGCGGATCGGAAGTGTATGCGGGATCGAAGCGCGTCGTCGAAACCAGAAGGAACTCCGCATGCGGGTCGGCCGCCCGGACCGTGTCGAGAACCGCGGAGATATTGGTGGCAAACGCAGCCGGAGTGATTCTCCAGAAGTCGTTCTGGCCGAAGGCGACGATGACCAGATCGGGATGGAGGGAGGCGACCATCCTTCCGGCCATGGCGCGCGCCCAGTCGGATGCCGCGCCGCTCTGCGATGAGTTATAGAGGGTGATTTCCGGGTCGTTCCAGATCCTCCTCAGCTCCGCTGCGACAAGATCCACCCACGGCGGCTGGTAGGGTGGAATCTGATCCATGTGGCTGGAGCCGATGCCGTAGGTGATGCTGTCGCCGTAAGCGACGATGCGGAGTGGCCGTTGCTGACGGAGGAGCCGCATGGTGTGGGGCAGCTGGCCTCCGATATACGGCTGCACCGGACCCGTCCACCTGCCGCCGTGCTCGTAAGTGACGAGAATCTGTTTGCCGCCGATAACGTTCCAGGCCAGCTCTCCATGTTTGAGATCGCTGTCCCGGACCTGGCTGATGGGGGAGTCGGCGACGGCCGCCAGCGTCCGCCCCTGCACCGTGTAATCCACGCCCTCGTGATACAGGACCGTGCCGTCGTAGCTGGTCACGGAAAGAATCCGGGTGGGCGGAAACATGAGCGTTCCTGTGGCCGGTCCATTTCCATTCGAAATGAGCAGGACCGCTTCGGCCGAAACCAGCGAGCCCTGCCAGAAGGGCCGCATCAGCGCCGCGGAATCCTGCGTGCTTTGCAGCGCGGGATCATCATCGTGATACTGATCCAGTTCCGCGTGCTCCACAATCACGGTTCCCCGAGTGTTGCCTTTGGAGACGGAGATCTCCACGGCGGCGGTGAGAGGGTGCGGGCGGAAGTAGTCCTCGAAAGAGCCGGGGCTCTTGCCGCGAGGAATGTCCGCAGGGCAGCGAAGGCTCATCAGCTCGCGCCCGTGGCGGTCGAAGAAGCGCACCGTCACCACAGCCGCTCCGGTCGGCACGGAATGCAGCACGACCGACACCAACATGTGGTTGTCGCCGTTCGCCGTCACGGTCTGCCGGATCGATCCGGCGCCAGGCCCGATGGTGACCACTGTTCCACCGCGGCCGCCAGGTCCAGGCTCTGCACGGACCGCGCCGGAGAGGCTCCATCCGTTCAGTCCGTCTGCAAAATCGGGATTCACGGAGATTCGCGTTGCGCCAGTGGCAGCCTGGGCTGAAGGAATTATTGCCAGAATCCCGGCGATCGTCGCGAGGGAACCAATCCATACCAGGATCCGACAGGGAAGTGCTGGCCTGAGAAAAGCGCTGTTTGCCCGGAGCCCCGCGCGGCCACATCGAGGCAGGGAGCAGCGACGGAGAGCTCTCCGCATGACGAATTCAGGCAGTTTTCCGCGCGCAGAGATTATTCGTCTCCTGGGGCATCGAACCTGTTTGCAGAGGTTGAAGGTTCCATCACTGCGGGGAGGGATCAGCGCATCACGGGTTCGATCGACATTCACACACCAGTCTACCGTCCGTCCGTGCCAGCATCTGTCTGCGGCTGCGCATCGAAGAGAAGGCGTTGCAGGTCGGCATCCCTGGCGTTACTCAAAGTAATCTGATCATCATTGGCTGGCCTGGAAAGCTCGTTCGGTCTTGACAGCTAAGAGAGGCGCGTCCCGCCTCGGTCTTTGTAATGTTTGACATATCCCTGTCGATTACGCCTGGTGTGACTGCCTTAACGCGGATGCCGCGCGGCCCGAGAAGAGCTGCCCAGTTCCTGACCAGCGTCCGAGGTGCTGCGCCTTTGGTAGAGGTGCAGGCAAGAACTGAAGGGTTATCCAAACTGGGCTTGCCCACTGCACTGCGGGCGCCCTTGGCGAGTCCTGGCCTCTCTGCGTTCCGGCCATTGTGATCTTTGTTCCCAGAGGAATGAGAGCGCGAAGGCTGTACTCTTCAGATGAACAGCCGGTGCCGGAGATGCGCCGCGCGAAAGAGAGGCTGTGCGCCAAGAATCCGGCGTCGTCCTCGAACGGGTTGGGGCCAATTTGGTCATCATCGCCATGACATCCGGGACTGGTTGCGGAAGCGCAGAATCACCGGAGCTGGACGAGATGGAGGCGGGTGACAAGAATGTTCGGGATGATCGCTGCCTGCGATCTGAGCGATCATACCGCCCATCGACACGCCCGCGAAATGTGCCCGGTCAATTGACAACGCGTCGAGCAGACAAATTGCGTCGTTGGTCATGCCATCCAGGATCCAGGGTATGCCGGCTCGCTGTCCCAACCTGAGGGCGGTCGCCAGGGCGCCGAAATCCAGGGTAGGATGATTTTCTTCGGACAGCACGTTTGGGCGGGGAACATCGGATGGAACAGCGCCATACTGAATCACAGGATGGTACCCTGGACTGCTGTGCGCGTAATGACGAGAGCACCGTACGAGGTCAGGGCGGCAGGAAGATGAGCAGTACCTCCGCCGTATCCAGTGCTCCGGAGGCGAAGCGGAACCATTATCATCTCGCGGCGATTCTTCCGCATTCCGCCCTTCCGCTTTTATGTTCCGGCTCTTGACAGGTTTCTTTTTTCGGCCATATACTTCGGGTCGCCAACAAATTGGCGATCGCGGCCCTCCATGTTTTTGGCAGTGCGGCGAATTCGGGGATACCGCTTCCCATCAATCCCTTCGCGAGGGATTCATATGGCAACCAGGCTGTCTGCCAAAAGTGATGAAGTTACCGTGAAGTCACGATGAACTTACAGCTTTGGAGGCAGTATGACCGGGCGAAGCATGTTTGGTGCGGCGAGAAAAAGTTTACCGACGCTGAGAGGCGAAGTTACCCACAACTTTATGCAGGTGTTCCGGGGGGTGGCTGCCATGCCGCGCGCGCTGCTGCCGATGGCCATCGCATTGTCATTTCTGCTGTGCCCCCGGGCAGGCGCGCAGGTGCTTTACGGCTCTGTCAGCGGTATAGTGACCGATCCCAGTGGCGCAGCGATTGCGGGAGCGAAGGTGGAGGCCACGGAGATGCAAAAGGGCATCCGGCAGATGGCCACGACGGACAGCACCGGTCTCTACCGCTTTCCGGAGCTCCTGCCGGGCGTATGGCAGATCAGGATATCCGCTCCAGGATTCAATACGGCACTGATCAACAACATTGCAGTGAACCCCGATTCTGCTGTCAGCGAAGATGAAAAGCTCGCGATCTCCAAAGTGACGGCAACGGTCACCGTCACCACTGCGCCTCCGGAGCTGCAAACCGAAACCGCTAACGTGCACGTGAACCTTTCCACAGTTGAACTGGAGGAACTGCCGGCGATGTCATCCGAAGGCAAAAACTTTCAGGATCTGCTCCGCATCGTCCCCGGCTCGACCATTCCGCTGGAAAGCAACTCTGCCGCCGGCAATCCCTCGCGGGCCATGACCAGCAACATTAACGGCCAATCCACTCAAGGCATCGACACGCGAATCGACGGCATTCTGGATGCCTATCCATGGCTGCCGGCCAACGTAGCCTACGTGCCTCCGGAGCAGGCTATCGAGACGGTCACCATCGTGACCAACTCGTTTGACGCCGAACAGGGCATGGCGAACGGCGCGGAAGTCGAAGTCCAGACCAAGAGCGGCACCAACAAATTCCACGGAAACATGCATGAGTTTCACACCGACGATCGGCTCAAGGCGCTGAGCTACTTCCAGTTGCCCACCACCAGGCGTCCGCTCCTCGTTTTCAATCAGTATGGCGGGGCTCTGGGCGGCCCCGTCATCAGGGACAAGCTTTTCTTCTTCGGCGATTACGAGGGGACGCGGCAGTCTCTGGCGCCAGCTGGAGGAAACCCGCAGACCGTGCCTTTCGGCGGTCTGCTCTATAGCACGGCGAAACAGCAGGGGTACTTTGATTTCCGCCCCTTTCAAACGGCGGCGTATGGTCTGGTGGACAGCAGTGGCAATCCGGTTCACATCTATGATCCGAACACCGGAAACGCCAACGGATCTGGCCGCAGTCCTATTTCCTGCAATGGCGTCGTCGACACGCTGTGTCTCTCCAGGGTCGACCCCGCGGCATTGACCATGGCCTCATTGATTCCCGCCCCGACTCCCAGCCTTGCAGGTCTTGACGCCAATAACTATCTCGACACGTCAGCGGGATTCTTCCATCGCGACAACTACGACGCCAAAGTCAATTACGTTCACTCCCAGAATTCGCAGATGTGGGGACGTTTCAGCTTCTCCAACGGGGACATCTTCGATCCTCCGTCCCTGGGTCCGGCGGAAGGCAATGCGACCAACGGCGGCCAATTGGGAAATGCGTTCACCAAAATCTACCTCATCGGATTCGGAGGAACCCACGCCTTCACGCCGAATCTCCTGCTCGACGGCGTCGCCGGCTTCACGCGGCAGCATCTGGAGGCAGAGTCCACCGACATCGCGGCGGATAAACAGTATGGTCTCGACACCCTCAGGATTCCGGGAACAAACAATAGTGTTGATCCGACCGATCAGCTCTATTGGGGAATTCCGGCCTTTCAGTTTCTCTCCGGGGTCGGGGGCACCTCATTATTTACCAATATCGGCAACCCCAACACCGGCAATCCGTTTGTCTTCCGCGACAATCAGTACGTCACCGCCGGAAATCTGACCTGGATCAGGGGACATCACTCAATCCGCACCGGAGCCGAATGGGATCACACACAGTTGAATCACTTTCAGCCCCAGGGCGGAAGTTTCCAAACCGCGCGCGGCACCTTCGGCATGATCGGCGTCGCCACTGAGCAGGCGACCTGTCCGAACTCCACAGCCGTGACGGGATGCACGGCCACCGATCTGCCGATGAATCTTCAGTACAACACCTACGCCGATTTCCTGCTGGGTTTGCCCTTCGAGGACGGCAAAGCGGTGCAGGATACCGACCCCATTGCCCTGCGCTGGTCGGAGTGGGGAGCGTATGCGCGTGACATGTGGCAGGCCACGTCAAAGCTGGTCATCAACTACGGCCTGCGCTGGGAGTTCTACCCCATGGCGTACAGCGACCATGGCAAGGGCGCGCGCGTCCTTGATCCTGCAACCATGCAGGTGCTCATCGGCGGCTACGGCAGCGTTCCAAGGAACGATGGCGTGCAGGCGGGTCATGGAGAATTTCTGCCCAGAATCGGCATTGACTACCGCATAAACGACAAGACGGTGGTGCGCACAGGCTTTGGAATGAGCTCTGACGACAACAACTGGCGGTACCTGAGGAACGACTATCCGGCAGACACGATTTCCGACTACACCGGACAACAACCAAGCGCCACAGTCATCGGCAGCCCGTTCGCGCCGTCGACCAGCCTCACCGGGACAAATGCCACTGGGCCGTATTCATATCTGCCCACCGGCATCACCCTGATTCCGACGCCGAATCTCAGCGCTGGCTCCATTCCATTCCCGACTGGAGTCAACACTTCGACGGTTGGGGCATATCCGAAATTCCGCCGCGGATACATCTATTCCTACAACCTGACCGTTGAGCGGCAGTTCGCGGGCTTCGTTGCCGACGCGGGATTTGTCGGCGATAACGAGATTCGCCCCATCATCAATCTGAATATCAACGCCGCCCCGGCAGGCGGAGGCACTGCGGGAGAAGAGCTCAACGCCAAATTCGACAAAAGCTACGGCGGCGTCAGCTCGCTGATCCCGCTGGGCAACGACTATTACGATTCTTTGCAGACCAGGCTATCCCGCCATCTGGGTCACTCCTCAACCGTGGCCGCTCTTTACACCTGGTCGAAGGCCGAGGACATTGAAGACAACGAGGAACTAAGTTCGCCACTCTGGAACTATCCTGCGTATTTCTCCAGGGATAAAGCTCTGGCAGGATACGACCGCAAATACGACTTTGAAACCTACTGGGTCTACAACCTTCCTTTCGGCAGAGGACAACAGTGGGCAACGCACGGAATTGCTTCGGCACTTGCCGGCGGCTGGACTTTGACCGGCGTTCTCAGCCGCCTGTCGGGAGCGCCGTTTACCGTTACCTACAATGCAGGAGCCGGAAACCTGAATGCGCCCGGCAACCAACAGACGCCGAACCTCATCGCCCCGGTTGTTCTCTACAAGGGGAGGCCCGACCAAACCCCCGCCAACTGCGCGGGCAAGCCCAGTTGCAGTTACTTCAGCACTTCGTCCTTTGCGCCGGTCACGGCGGCAGCAACGTTTGGCGATGTGGGACGTAACACTCTTCGTGGACCGGGATACTTCGATCTCGACGCCAACCTGTTCCGGAACTTCAGGATCAGAGAATATCTGACGTTCCAGTTCGAAGCTGATGCCTTCGGCGTGACCAATACGCCTCACTTCGCCAATCCTGACTCCAACCTCGGGGACTCAACTTTTGGCCTGGTCACCAGCGAAGTCAACGGTGGCACCAACTCCTCCCTTGGAGACAGCGAAGGCGAACGTCTGTGGTACTTCGGCGGAAAGTTCATCTTCTGATCTCCGGCTGTGTGTCACCCGGTGCGCCCCGGAAGCAAACCGGGTGGGGCGCGGCAACTCAGCTTTGACGCAAATTCCTTTGCTTCGTGATTATTGAGGTGGCGCGCTGTGACATCTTTGCCTTCCGCGGTTCCCTCCATGAACAGCCTGAATTCGGCGGCCGATAACAAGAATCAGCTGATCCCAGCATCTGCAGCAGCTGCGCCCGCAGAAGCTTCTCCGGTGCAATCGACGGCCGCCCCACATCAGAGTGCATGGCTTCGAACAGCGGCGACATGTTCCTGAGAATCTCGTTGGTCAGCACACGCACCACCCGCAGCGGATGGCGCGTCCGCACTCGCTGCTCCGGCGACAAACAGCTGAATATGTGCCCCTGCTGATCATCGGTTCCTCGGATACCTCGGTCTTACCATGCGCCAATGCCCAGGGCCAGGATTTTTTGTTGCCAGAATAACTGGCTCACCAGAAGAATGAGATCTCATGGGCGGAGCGGTCCCATGCAGAGCTCCTTGCAGATGCAGGTCGCGGAAGTGGAAAAGCAACTCAGAACTGCGATGCTCAGATCAGATGTTGCTGCTCCTGACGAGCTTCTTGCTCCAGACCTGTTTTCCCCAATCATCTCGGATAGCTGATAAGCAAAGACGATGATCTCGCTGCCTGCCGCTCAGGTGTGATTAAGATTGCAGGGTTGGACCCGTCTGAGCAGCATGTGAGGGTTTCGGGTGAGGCCGCTGTCGTATCGGTCCGAATGCACGTGTCGGGAACGCATCAGAAGGTTCCGGCGAACGGAGACTTCCGTTTCACGCGAGTGTGGACGCGGTCACAACGGAAGGCACGGCAGATCGTTGCCGCGGACTCGGTCCTGGTCGCCCAACCAGTGTAGTAATTCCCAGTCTGCTGATGCCCTTTTCAGCAGCCTGCTGAGGATGATTCCGGAGGAGAGCCGAGCACCGCTGTGTCAGCCCGCTCGATCTATAGACAAAAGTCCGTACCTGGAAGGGTGCCGTGTAACGCCGGGTTCCCGGATGCCAGGCGGGTCCCAGGATTTCGAGCTTCGGGAAACAGGTCCGATAGGGCGCAGCATCACGCGTGAGCAGCGCCAGCCGCTCGATGACCGCGTGCGCTCCAATGTAAAAGTCCGGAAGTGGGGCAGCCTGCTGTCCACCCCGCCGGTGACAGCTCAGGAAGGCCTTGCCGGCGAGGGAGCCGGCTTCCCATGGCAGAGCTTCCCGCTCCCAGGAAGCCAGCGGCAGCGCGGCATCCAGAGCTTCAATCGTGCTCAAACCGATCGACACCTCGGCGTAAACAATGGGGTTGATAATCAGGGCCGTACAGTCGGCACACTCAGCCAGCGCACGAGCCGACCAGTCCGCCCACTTCAGGCCGTTGGTGGCTACGTCCAGAAGAACGTTGCTGTCGACGAGGACGCCGCGGCAACTGCGCAAACGGTTTGCCAGATTGTTGAGCGCCGTCGTCATTTTCCGTTCGCGCCGGTACGGCTGCCTCCGCGCGTGAGTGCCATGATCTCGTTCGTCGACATGCCCCTATCGGCCGCGCCGCGGAGCGCCCTGAGAGCCTTCTGCCCCAGGACGCTCGGGCCTTCCGCGCGTCTGGCTTTGCGAATCCGGGCGTGGTGGCCGCTCACTTCGAATTCCACCTCGGTATGGGGCAACAGGCCAATCGGTTCCTGAGCTCCTGAGGAATCGTCACCTGTCCCTTGCTTGTGATCTGCATGGGTATTACCCAAGCCGCGTTCTGCCTATAGCTTCAACTGTTGCCGACAGGGGGAAGCGCGTTTCCAGATCAGATTTTCCTCGAAACGCTTATGGCGAACATGCACGCATTCTGCTCAGGAGATAATTGGTCACATGCCCGATGATGAGACCCTCTTCGGAATGCCTGAAATCTCGAGCATCGATAATCTCACGCTGCCTGCAAGGGGGAATAACGCAGCGGATCTCCCGACGCAGCCGCTGCCTGCCAGCATCGGCCACTACCGCATCATCCGCCTGCTGGGGGAGGGCGGCATGGGTGCGGTCTACGAGGCGGAGCAGGATCAGCCGCGGCGGCTGGTCGCTCTGAAAGTTATTAAGGCCGCATGGGCCAGTCCGGATCTGGTGCGCCGCTTCGAGCAGGAGTCCCAGGCGCTGGGACGGTTGCACCATCCGGGCATCGCGCAGATCTATGAGGCAGGCAGCGCCGACGCCGGCTTCGGTGAGCAGCCGTTCTTTGCCATGGAGCTCATTCATGGCAAGCCGCTGGTAGAGTATGCCGATGTGCACACACTGAATACGCGCCAGCGCCTGGAGCTGATGATCCATGTCTGCGACGCAGTGCACCATGCGCACCAGCGCGGCATTATCCATCGTGACTTGAAACCGGGCAACATCCTCGTCGACCAATCCGGCCTGCCCAGGATTCTTGACTTCGGCCTGGCTCGCGCGACGGACAGTGACGCACAGGCCACGCGCCAAACGGACATAGGCCAGCTGCTGGGCACGCTGGCCTACATGAGCCCGGAGCAGGCGCTGGCGGACCCGCTCGCGCTCGACACGCGCAGCGATGTCTACGCGCTGGGCGTGATTCTATACGAGTTGCTCGCGGGCAAGATGCCCTACACACTCTCGCGGCAGCTGCACGAAGCGATGCGGACCATCAAGGAGACCGATCCCGCGCCGCTCAGCACCGTGAGCCGCATGTATCGCGGTGACATCGAGACCATCGTCGCCAAGGCTCTGGAAAAGGACAAGACGCGGAGATATGCCTCGGCCGCGGAGTTGGCTGCCGACATCGGCCGCTATCTGCACGACGAACCGATCGTGGCGCGGCCGGCGAGCACGGCCTATCAGCTGAGGAAGTTCGCCCGCCGTAATAAGGCACTCGTTACGGGAGTGGCCTGTGTCTTCGCTGTACTCGTACTCGGGATTGTGGCCAGTACGTTTGAGGCGATCCAGGCGCGCCGAGCGGAGGTGCAGGCAGTCGAATCCGAGAAGAAGGCGCGTCAGGAGTCCGAGACGGCACAGGCCGTGACGGACTTTCTGCGCAATGACCTGTTGGCACAGGCCGGTCCCACGGGACAGTCGGGCCCCAACAGCCAGCCCGATCCCGATATGAAGGTGCGCACGGCACTGGATCGGGCCGCGGCGCATATTGATGGGAAATTCCGGAAACAGCCGGAACTCGAGTCCGCGATTCGAGAGACGCTTGGCGAAACCTACACCGATCTCGGACTCTATCCCGAGGCGCGAAGGCAATTCGAGCGGACCCTCGATCTGCGTCGCCGCGTGCTGGGAGCCGAGGATCCAAAAACGATTGAGACCATGGACAGGTTCGCCCAGATGGACCAGGCCGATGGCGATTATGCCGACGCCGATGCGATGGCCACACAGGCTTATGAAAACAGCCGGCGCGCGCTCGGACCCAACAGCCCTGAGACCCTCCGGGTGATGCAGATGCTGGGCTGGATCGAATACCGCGAGGGCAAGTTCCGGCAGGCAGAAGCACTGGACGAACAGGCGCTGGCGGTCAGCCGGCGCGTATTGAGCGGGGACAACATCGACACGGTCCACCTGCTGGGCAACCTGGCAGCGAACGTGGCTGCCGAAGGCAAGAGCCAGGAAGCGGAATCGCTGGACAGGCAGAGGCTGGAGATGAGCAGGAGACTGCAGGGTCCCGAAGGCCCCGACACGCTCGGGGCCATGAACGACCTTGCAGGAGACTACGAGGATGAGGGCAAGCGGAGCCAGGCCGAGCAACTGTACGCGCAGGTCGTGGACATCCGGAAGCGCACTGTGGGTCCGGAGCATCCTGACACTCTGGTCACCATGGCCAATTTGGCCAGCGCCTACATCAACGATGGAAAGTTCCGCGAAGCCGTGCCTCTGCTGGAGCAGGTTACAAAGTCGAGCGCACGCGTGCTGGGCCCAAACAACATGGACACGCTGAACGCCATGGAAAATTTGGCGATGGCTTACGTGGGCGAAGGCCGCGCCACGCGAGGAGAGGCTCTGTTGACCGAAACCCTCCAGCGCAAGCGCCAGGCCTATGGCGCAGGGGATCCCAGCACCCTGCAGTGCCAATCTCATCTCACTGACGCATATGCCAGCCAGGGCGACTTGCGCCTTGCGGAGAAGAGCGGCCGGGAGTTGCTCGCCGCCGAGAGACATGCGGCCGGCGCAACCAGTTTGGGCGCGATGTACGCGCAGATGCAGCTGGCGGAGATCTACGTGCTGGAGGGCAAGTATGCCCAGGCCGAGCCGCTTGCTCGCGGAGCCGCTGCCGCTTTCAGGGGTGACCCGTCCAACAGCCTGAATCGCGCATTTGCAGAGACGACTTTGGGCGCGGCTCTCGCGGGCGGGAAGCACTACGCCGAAGCCGAACCGATGTTGCTCGACGGCTATCGGGTCCTCGTTGCCAGGCGAGACCAGCTCGACGCCCCCTCCCGATATCGCATCGGCCTCGCGCACAAGTGGCTCGTCCAGCTCTATCGAGATTGGGGAAAACCCGGTCTGGCGAATGAATGGGATAAGAGGTAGCCCTGGATCGACATCTGGCGAGGGACAACACAAACGATTCTTGTGGATCGGACGACAGAAACGCGCTATAAGTGGAAGCCCAATGCCGGCAGGCACTTGGCGTCAGGGCACCCGGCTTGTATCGCTACTTTCCGCACAAGGAAGCGCCGGACGATAAGTCCCGAGGCGCCGGCCGGTATTTAGAGAGTCTTCAGTCTGAACTGTCAACTGTTGCCAGCAGGGCCTGCCACGTTTCCAGAGCCACGGGTCTGGAAATACGCATTGGCGATGGGGCGCTCTTTGAGGAAGTCGCGGCTAATGGGCTGCGCCGAGCATTGCATCGAGGCCCGGAAGCGTGAGCTGCCGAAAAATCGCGTTTAGCTCCTCTGGCGACATCTTTCCCTGATTCCTGTCCACCCACCAGCGAACCAGCGCCAGAAAGCTGCTGACCGTGTATGCGGTCGCGAGTTCAGATAACTCCGATTTCCCCACCGCACGGCATCGGCGAGCAAGATCCTGACGCACCAACTGGCCCAGAACACTGCGCAGGTGGTGCTCCAGAACCAGGCTCTTGCGCATTCTCAAAAACGCCCGATAACGCCGGTGATGCTCGTCCATGTGTCGCAAAATGGCAAGCGTAAAGGCGAGGGGTTCTCCGGAGCGGAGCGGTGCGGTGTTCCACTCGGTGGTAAAGCCATCGCTCATGGCCTTCATGCCGCAGCGCAGCAGGTCCTCCTTATTGCGGAAATGCGCGTAGAAGGTAGCGCGGCCCACGCCGGCCCGGTCGAGGATGTCCTGGACGCTGGTGGCGTCGTAACCCTGTTCACCGATCAGGGCGAAGAGCGCCTGCCAGAGACTACGTCGTGTCTTCTCGATGCGGCGATCCTTCGCATTGGCTGCCATGAGTCCTCCGAACAAATCGCAGGCGTTTGTTCGAAAGCGAACAATTGCAGCCGTGCTGTGCTCGCTTCCGAACTTCCGGACACTATGTTCAGTATGTATGGCGCAGAACAATCCGTCAGCAAATTCTCAGACAAGAGTCAGGCAGGGCCACACGATTTCCGGACACATGTGGCTGATGAGCCTGATGGGCCTGGTGGTGAAGGTCGCCGTCGCTCTGGGACTGCTGGTCTATGTGCCGCGATTCAGGGTGATCTCAGACACGGTGGTTCTGTTCGCGGGGTTCCACGTCGCAGGGGCATTCGTATTGCTCGCAACCGGATACATTTTCACTTGGCCGGCTCTGGCGCGAAAGTCTTCCGGCAGGAACGCGGCGAGGGCGCAGCGGCTGGACTTCGGCTGGACGCCAGGGATGACGCTCGGGCCACTGGTTTCCGCCGTCATGCTGCTTGCCATCGCGGTGGCGGTGCAGGTGGTCGCGCGGCGGTGGTGGCCGGCTGCGCTGGCAGCGACGCTGCTGGCTGCGAATTATTTTGACGGCTATTTGCGTGCCCGTGCAGCGCGCCAGCCTGAGTATCTGCCCCTTCCCATGGTCGACCTGCTCTCCGGCGACCACGACCTGGTGCTGGATGCCGGCTGTGGCGCAGGCAGAACCACGCTGGCAGTGAACCGCGTTCTGCGGCACGGCCGGATCGTCGCCCTCGACCGCTTCGATTCCGGCTATATCGCGGGCGGAGGCAGGGAGCTCATCGAAAACAATCTGCGGCTGGCCGGATTGACGGATCGCGTGGAGATTCGTCAGGGTGACATTACCGACCTGCCGTACGCTGACAATACATTCGACAGCGCGGTGAGTACACACGCGATGGACCACCTCGGGCGCCAGACCGAACAGGGACTACGTGAAATTCTCCGTGTCCTCAAGCCGGGGAGCCGTTTTCTGCTGGTGGTGTGGACACCGGGCTGGGCGATGTTCTCGACGGCGACCGTGCTCTCATTTTTTCTCACCACGCGCAACGGCTGGAAGCGCAGGGTGGAAACGGTGGGCTTTACCGTACGCGATGAAGGGGTGTTCAACGGCTTTGCATTTCTGCTGCTCGAAAAGCCGAACGCAGCCGCCACAATCTGAGCGCGCCGCCAATTCCGTCGTTGATTGACAGCTGATGTGCGTCTCCAGATCAGATTTTCCCCGAAACGCGAATGGCGATTTTGCGCTTATCAACAAGCACAACGAGCCCAGTAGCTGTTGCTGGCCTGAAGTCCATGACCTGTGCCGGTGCGGTCGGAAGTTGAATTCGACGGCGACCGCGGATATGCTGGCGGCAAGGTCGGAGTCCATGGGAACTGAATAACGGCGTCGTCCCCACCGGCCCCAGTCAACCCAGCAGCGGCTGTGTGACCAGGGCTCGGAGGGAAGGAGCCGAGGGTGTGGATGATAATCGGTGTGCCCTGGCAACGCCGGCACCGCTATAAGTGGAGTCCCGGCCGAAAGGAGCCGCACTTGTCGGTGAAGCGTCTGCTTGGCGCAGTCATCATTGGTTTCAGTGTGGGGCTCGTCGCGCTGGCGTCCCAAAACACGGCGCCAGCGAATCCGCAGATGCGAGGGCGCGGAAGTTTTCGGCTCCCGACGCTGCCCTTTCAATTGCAGGCTCTGCATCCCGGCTTCTGGAAAGTGATGTTGCGCAAAACAAAGCCTCGCGTTCTTGCGACCGGCTTCGGTTTCACCGAAGGACCCTTATGGGATCGGCGCGGCTTTCTCTACGTCAGCGACGAGGTTCAAAACAAGGTCTACCGAGTCGATGCGGACGGATCGAAAACAGCCGTCATCAGCCTGGGCATTCCTGACGGTAACACTTACAATCGGCAACATCAGCTCATCGACTGTGCAACTGTGTTGCGAGCGGTCATTCTGATCGACCCGGACAAGGGTACCTATAAAATCCTGGCGCACCGCTATGAAGGCAAGCCCCTGGATGCGCCGAACGACATCGTTCAGGGTCCCGATGGGGCGCTGTATTTCACTGACGATACGCTCGCCCTGGGCCGAGCCCCGGGGGAGGGCTTCGGCGTGATGCAACCAACCCAACCATCGACAGGCGTCTACCGCCTCGCCCCCGATGGGCATCTCACTCTCCTCACGAAGAGAATGACGCAGCCGAATGGTATCGCGTTCTCGCCCGACGGCAAGTTGCTCTATGTGAACGACACCGTCGAACACAACATCCGGGTATTCGATTTCCACGACGGGGAGATTTCGAATGGCCGCATCTTCGGCGTCGAGCCGCCTGAGCGCGGCAAACCAGGTGCTCCCGACGGAATGAAGACCGATCAGCGCGGCGACGTGTGGGTCAGCGGGCCGGGCGGGATCTGGGTCTGGAGTCCGGCTGGCCAGCACCTGGGAACCATTCAATTTCCCCACGGAGCGACGAATTTTGGCTGGGGCGGACCCGGCTTCAAAACCCTCTATGTCGCTGCCGGTCACACCGTTTACATGCTGCCCACCCGGGTGGAAGGCTTCGTTCCCTACTAAGTGATATTGAACTTCCCATCGTCATCAGGTCGACGCCGCCGCGAAGGCGCTGGTCACCGGCATTCGACTGCTGTTGCGGCTCTGCAGGCTGGTGCGCTCGGATGACGATGGCCACGGGCTGCCTGAGGTGCGGCTCCATGGCTGAGAAGCCCGGGTTCACCGCACCATTTCGCTGGCTCAGTCTTCCGTCTTGAGAACCAGTTCTGAGCACCGAGCACTCGGTGGGGGTAAGGAATTTCCCGTCCGCAAAATGTCAACCGTTGCCAACAGTCCAAAGCACGCGTTTCCAGATCAGAGTTTCCTCGAAACGCGCCTTGGCGATTGGGCGTAAAGCGACAGGCATTCCGGGCGATATGGGCGTTTCACATTACTGATCCTTGAGATCGAGCACCCACGTTTGACCGACGAGGTCCTTTCCAAACGAGTGATGCCGGTTCTCTTCCAGCAGCGTGAAACCTGCTGCCTGATAGATCTTTCGTGCAGACACCAGGACATCGTTTGTCCAGAGAGTCAGTTTGCCGTACCCGAGCTCCCGTGCGCGGTCAATGCATCGCTTCACCAGGCGCGAACCAATCCCCAGCCCCCGGGAGGATGGCTCGACGTAAAGCAGCCGCAGCTTCGCGGCCTGCGCATCCTGGCTTTTCATCAGGAATACGGAGCCGACAAACTCCCCTTTCAGTTCAGCCACCCAGCCATCCTCGCGGCTGGCGTCGAAGTGCATCGCGAAGTCACCTAAAATTTGCGCGACCAGTCCCTCGTAGGTCCAGTCCCACCCATACTCCTGGTGGTAGAGAACTGCTTGTCGATGGGTGATCCATCCGAGATCGCCCGCCTTCACGGGCCGGAGTTGCACATCCCCGGCCGGTGCTGTCCGGGGCGAAAGCAGCTTCTGAATCTCACGCATATCCTTCGCCAGACGCTGACGATGCTCAGGGGTGAGCGGGGCCACCAGAGACGCAATCTGGGATTCAGTGCCATCGTTCAATCGCTGAAACGCCTTCCTGCCGGCGGGAGTCAGTGATAGAAGCTTGCGCTTGCCGTGCTCTGGACTCACACGGCTTTTCACCAGTCCTGCCTCCCGAAATCGGACGACGATGCGGCTGACGTGCGCCTTGTCCATTCCCAGACTGCGAATCATATCTGCTGCCGTACGCTCGCGGCCCTGCGCCAGTTCATAGAGAACTCTTGCTTCAGCGAGAGTAAAGTCGCTCGCTGGAAGATGCTCGGCTAACAGCCCGATCTCTCGGGTATAGAAACGATTGAATGTTCTGACCTGCTCAACCAGGGACGAAAGCATCGTTCCTCCAGTGTTGTCACATACAACATACGCGGAGTGGAAGCCTTTCGCAACCCTCTTCGGGATTTAACGTCGGTAACTTCCAGCGAGCTGCCGTCGCTGTGAATGTCAATGGTGATGATCACAGGACTTTCCCCACAATTTCTCAGGCTGGCGAAATGAGAGCCAGTTCCAGTTGTGCGTCCGGGGGTGATTCCTGCGGCTGCCGGAAGGCGTTGCCGGAGAGAAGTCGCCGGATTCCGTCGGCCAGAGCGTAAAAGCGGAAGGGGGGAATGCCGAAGAATCGTTGCGAGATGACGAGCAACTTCTCGGCCAGGATGCGCAGCTTCATCTGCTGTCCGAGATAGGTTGCGGCAAAGTAAGCCGCGGCGGTCACCAGCACGACTAAGTTCTTCAACCTGCGGTACTTCATTACCCGGATATCCTCCAGGTTGTAGCTTTGTTTGACGAAGCGGAAAGTCTCCTCAATTTT
>Ga0335075_10001234_pt1 | contig 42583 bp, 72 predicted proteins | sample Lox_Sample_24_FD_206723 | JGI IMG/M metagenome (GOLD analysis project Ga0335075, IMG submission 206723) | Soil microbial communities from Loxahatchee National Wildlife Refuge, Florida, United States - Lox_Sample_2.4 | ecosystem: Environmental > Terrestrial > Soil > Wetlands | place: USA...
TAGTGGATCAACCCTCTTCAACACTGTCGTCGTCATCGGATCCGACGGGCGGCTTCTGAACAAGCACCGAAAACTGATGCCGACAAATCCAGAGCGCATGGTTTGGGGTCAAGGAGACGCGAGTGGACTTCGCGTTGTCGAAACGCCTGTCGGCCGCATCGGCTGTCTGATCTGCTGGGAAAGCTACATGCCGCTGGCTCGTTTCGCCCTCTATGCGCAGAAACTCGACATTTACGTCGCACCGACATGGGACAACGGCAAGACTTGGCTGTCGAGCATGAGCCATATCGCGCGCGAAGGTGGATGCTGGGTGCTCGGAACTGCAACGGCCTTGAACGAGCGGGATATCCCGGCGGATTTTCCCGAGCGAGACAAACTCTTTTCCAGTGGCGAATGGGTGAACCCTGGCGATGCCATAGTGGTGCAGCCCAATGGCGCTGTAGCCGCGGGGCCGCTCCATGAAGAGGTTGGCGTTCTTTATGCGACGGTTGACGTCGAAACCGCTCGTGCAGCCCGGAAATCGCTGGACGTAGCCGGGCATTACGGCAGGCCCGACATCTTCAGGCTTGAAGTCGATCGCAGGGGATTGCCACCAGCCATATTTCTCGACGATCAGGACTCAAATGTGGTTCCGTTGAAGGAATACGACCGACTGGACACTGAGAACTGGCGATCAGTATCGGGCTGATGTGTTGCGACTGTCGCTGCCACGCTTGCGATGGCGCCTTCAGTTCGCTCTTCGTTCGTCAGATGCTTAAGGCAGACCCTTTTGCTTTGAGCACCATTTCAGACCTATTGGCTGAGCAGTCGGCGTTACGCATGGATCAGCACGACCCGGTGGTTCTCGCCACGCCCAGTCCGAGTAGTTGCAAACAACAGCCCATGGTCCGTCCTGTTGGGAGAAGGCTGTTATGTTTTCCCGATTTTACGGGATACATCAGCAAGGAGATTGCCGACTTGGGTCCTCACAACATCTCTGAACCGGCTGAGGGCGTCGTTTCAACCGTCGCCAGTTTTCTGCTCGCGAGCGCCACGACAACTCCAAAGACAAACACGCCAGTCAGACCGAACGCAAGGAAAAAGCCTAGCGTCGGAAACACGCCAGACGCATCCATGATCGCCGTGACGGCAAAGGGAGCGATGGCGGTGGCCAGTTGGCGCGCCGCCGTGATCCAGCCGACAGAGGTCCCGTATGATCGGCGGCCGAACAATTCGAGCGGCAGTGTTCCACCGACGATGCTCATCAAGCCTGACCCTACGCCAAAGAGGACCGAGAACGCGACGGCACCTGCTAGGGATGGCGCACTGAGAAGAAGTACCGCAAGGCCAGACGCCAAAGCAGCCGTTGCGCCTGCGGCAAGCCAAGTCTGCGGGAGGTTTGAGCCAAAGACCATGTTGAGAAGGCGGCTGGCGACCTGAGCCGGTCCAAACAGCGCTCCTACAGCGACGGCCGCTGTGCCAAGCCCCACCGCCGTCAACAGCGGGACCATTTGAACGAGGACTGCGCCAAGGACGAAACCCTCAAGCGCGAAGCCGACAAGCAGCAGCACAAAAATGGGCGACCATTTCGACGGCCGCGCCACTGCGTGCGAAGTGGCTGCCACTCGCGAAGCTTTTCGAGTCGAGCCGTGACGTGGAAGCAGGTAATGCAAAGGCATGCAAATGAGCAGGTGCATGGCGGCAAAAATCAGCAATATCTCCCGCCATGTGAAATATCCCTGCAGCTCCGTTGTGAGCGGCCAGAACACCGTCGAGGCGAAACCGCCTATCAAGGTCAGATGCGTGATGCTCCGCTGCGCGTACGAACCGCCAAATTGCACGATGGCAATGAACGCCGAGCTGTAGAGGACAAAGCAGGACGAGACCTGCATCGCGACGATGCCGATTGCGAATGCCGCAGTGCCTGGCACCAGCGCGGTCCACAACAACGAGACCGTCGCTGCGAGCGACCCGGCTGCCATCAAGACCGGCGCGCCGTGCCGGTCGGTCCAAGTCCCGGCGCTTGGCGCGAGAAAGGCGCTGAGCAGCAAAGCGCCCGAAAGAAAAGCAAAAAGCAGCGAGAGGGGAAGACCTAGCTCCCGCGCCGCGTCTGGCGCGAGAAGACTGTAGCTGTAGTAGAGTGTGCCATAACCAATGATCTGCGTGAGACCGAGCGCCCAAATAGCAAGCGCTGGCGCTTTTTGGTCAGTCATTCAAGCACGCAAGGCAACAGTCTCGCGACCTGGCACTGCCGTTGAGCAGCCGCAGCCCGCCTTGCCCTCGTCTTTGGCCACGGCATCGGCAACGCAGCAAGCATCCACTGCTGCCGGTGCTGGACCGCCGCAGCAGCCGGCCGAGGCAATTTCAGTGCTCGGGGTCGCGTTGCAGACGCCCGTTTCTGGGAGCACGAGTTGGACCTCGCGCGCTGCCTTTTGGTCGCCCGCAATTGATGCAACGACGGACCGGGCCTGTTCATAACCGGTTAGCATGAGAAAGGTCGGCGCTCGTCCGTAGGACTTGGCCCCGACAATCACGAAGCCGCTTTCCGGATGCTCAAGTTCAGCAACGCCATGCGGCGGTACGGTGCCGCAGGAATGGAGATTGGGATCAATCAAAGGCGCCAGCGCAGGTGGTGCCTCAACGGCCGGGTCGAGCGAGACGCGAAGCTCGCGCAGGAACGACAAGTCAGGCCGGAAGCCGGCTGCTACAATGATCCTGTCAACGCCGACGACGAAATCCACGCCATCGCGCCGCGCGTGTACTCTCAAGCCTTGGCCGCTGCGCTCGATGCGCTGGACCGAAAATGACGTAAGCATTGTCAGCCGACCATCATCCATCGCAGCCTTGGCGGCGAGGCCGAGCGCGCCGCGCTCCGGCAACTGGTCGTTCAATCCACCGCCAAGCAGGCGATCGATGTTCGCATGCCTCAGTGCCCACAGGATTTCGGTCGCCTTGTCCTCCTGCTGCAACTCCATAAGCGCGAGCGCCGCGTTGATCGCGGAGTGGCCGCTGCCAATGACGAGTGTGCTCTTGCCGGCATAGAGCGACCGCTCAGCGCCAATCACGTCGGGAATGCCGTAAGCGATCCTGTCGGCATTGGCCCGCTCTCCTGGTACAGGAAGTCCGTCCACGCCGATTGGGTTCGGCTGCGTCCACGTTCCAGACGCGTCGATGACTGCACGTACACGCGCCCGCTGGTCCTCACCATTGGCATCTGCGTACTGAACTAAGAAAGGCGAGGCCTCACGTTCATTCGAGGACATCTTATCCCTGCCCTCGCGGGTAATGGCTGTTACCTGTGCGCCTAGGCGGAGATTCGGCGCGATCTGCGGCAATGCCGCGAGCGGTGCCAGATATTGATCGATGATTTCGCAGCCGGTCGGCAGGTGGTCGGGATTCGGTTCCGTCCAGCCAGAAGCCTGGAGGAGCGCCAAGGCTGCCGGGTCGATATTGTAGCGCCAAGGGGAGAACACACGCACATGCGCCCATTCGCGCATCGCCGCGCCAGCTTCGCGGCCACGCTCGAAAATTAGCGGCCGGATTCCGCGTTGGACGAGATGTGCAGCGGCTGAGAGGCCGGCAGGCCCGGCACCAATGACCGCGACGGGAAGCTCAGGAGAAACCATCTTCATTGCTCCTTCGATGTTTCTAAGAAATTCGAATTAGCGAGGCAAAAAAGGGGGTCATGCAACCTCCCTTTGCGCGACAGCTGGCGGGCAGGTCGAGTCTGCGCAGCACTCGTCCGAAAGATAGCCAATCAACCCGTTCATGGCCGGATAATTGGCGCGGCATAAAAGCGTTGTCGCCTGCCGTTCCTGCGTCACCAACCCGACATCAATCAGCTTTCTGCAGTGATGGGAAAGCGTTGAATTTGGAATGCCCAGCTTTGCCTGGATACGTCCAACGGGCATGCCTTCGTCGCCCGCACGAACCAGGAGGCGGTAGATGTTTAAGCGTGTCGGATTGCCGAGCGCTTCGAGCTGGGCTGCTGCTTTTTCGAGTTTCATGGAAATATAGATAGACGCGAAAATTGCATCGGTCAATCCATATTTCGAAAATTCTCGAAACTGTCATATAACTGTCATGTCGTGAGCATAGGTCGGGTGCATTTCCATGCGGACGGCAAAATGAGCGACCCTCACAATGTTCTATTCCTCTGCACTGGCAACAGCGCCCGCTCGATCCTAGCCGAGTCGATCCTCTTGAAAGACGGCGCTGGCCGCTTCCGTTCCTTTTCGGCTGGCAGCCATCCCAAGGGCGCGGTGCATCCAATGGCGCTCAAGGTGCTAGCTGCTATGGATTATCCGAGCACTGGCTTCCGGTCGAAATCGTGGGACGAGTTTGCTGGGCCTGGTGCGCCTCAGATGGATTTCGTTTTCACTGTCTGCGACAACGCTGCAGGCGAAACGTGCCCGCTCTGGCCTGGGCATCCAATGACCGCTCATTGGGGCATCGAGGACCCGGCAGCCGTAGAGGGAAGCGAGATAGACAAGGAGCGCGCCTTTTCCGACGCTGCGCGCTTCATGCGCAACCGCATTTCAGCTTTCATCAACCTGCCGCTTTCAACCATTGACCGGATGGCACTCGGCACCAAGCTTCGCGACATTGGGCAGATGGAAGGCTCAACGTTCGGCAACCCGCAAGCCGGATAGTGCCCCAGGCGACTCTCTCGCGGCGTCTGGTGGCGGAAGCGCTCGGCACCGCCATGCTCGTCGCAGCCGTTGTCGGCTCCGGCATCATGGCAACCTCGCTTACGAAAGACGCTGGACTCGCATTACTCGCGAATTCGCTGGCGACCGGCGCTGCACTGGTCGTGCTCATAGCGACGCTTGGGCCTCTCTCCGGCGCGCATTTCAATCCGGTAGTGTCGCTTGCTCTCTGGCTCAGGGGGTCGATGCCGCTAGGCGAGCTTGGCCCATATGTCTCTGCGCAGTTTGCAGGCGGAATTCTCGGCACGCTGGCCGCCCACGCAATGTTCGAAATGCCGTTGGCCGATCCTTCGCTGACGGCGCGCACCGGGGTCGGTCAATGGCTCTCCGAAGCCGTCGCGGCCTTCGGCCTCGTCGCAACGATTTTGGCCGGACTCCGCTACCGCGCCGATGCCATGCCCTGGCTGGTCGGCCTCTACATCACGTCCGCCTACTGGTTTACGGCGTCGACGTCATTCGCCAATCCGGCTGTGACGGTCGCGCGAGCGTTCACAGATACGTTTGCCGGCATTCGGCCTATTGATGCCCCGATCTTCATTGTCGCTCAAGTCGCCGGCGCGCTCGCCGCCATATTCCTAATCGGTTGGCTGCTGGATGACGCGGAGCGCTGACTGCTTCCACAACACCTCTGCATTTGCTCTTAGACCAAGTCTGCTTTGCGCCCCCAAGTCAGAAATTTGGTCCGACTCATCGTGAACCTGAAAGCGGACATCCAGAAGGACGAAAAGTTGGGCATCAGGTGCAGCGTCGCCACAGAAGTTCGAAGTAGTCATGGACACGGCCGAAAGATCAATGCGCTTTTAACCGTGCCGTGATCACGAGCTGGCTGATTGAGACCGACGCTTCAACGGCCGATGCGGATATGCATCATGTCGACCTGCCATTCGAGATACGCAGGCGGGGTGTTGGACGGCGGCTGGTGATTGAAGGGCAGGGGGCATCACAGCGCCGTATCGATCAGCCACTGATCGATATGATTGCTCGTGCCCATGCCTACCTCGGCGTGTTGACTGATGGGCAGGGCCTCGGACGCAAGCAGGTCGCCGAACAGTTCGGCGTGCATCCTGAGGATGTGAGCCGGCTCCTGCCGCTTGCGTATCTCTCACCGCGTATCGTTGAAGCGATCATGACCGGCAGGCAGCCCGCCGACCTTTCCGTGCGTCATCTCACCCGCGGCATTGAACTGCCTATCAGCTGGGCCGAACAGGAAAAGCTCCTCGGCGTCTGACCGTCAGTCACGCTAACAATCGGCCCACGATTGACAGCCGGTCGTGGCTCGCCTCATCGACCCCGCACCATCACCGGTCAACTTTAGTGGACACCGAAAAGGCCACACAGAGACGCAGCCGCCGAAACCGCCCGAAATCGGCCATTTCAGAGACGCTCGTTCCACTATGCCGGGGCGCGGTTCAGATAACCCACGGAAGTCGCGTGACAATTTGCGACAGCGAGATAAAGGCCAAGAAAAAAGGGACCGAATGGTGGGCGTGACAGGGATTGAACCTGTGACCCCTACGATGTCAACATTGTTCCCGCCGTCGAAACCCGTGCTCTGCCGGGAAGAGAGCGCTACGTCCGGTGCATCTGTTGTCGTCTGGTTCATCCTGTGTTCCGATTCCGAGGTTCGCCGAACCTAAAGCACTCTACGTATTTCGGTACGTCTGACCGCGAACGATCTTCGTAACGGCCCGTCCGGATATTCCGAAGTCGCGGCCTACATGAGACCGATATTCGCCATTCGCGACTCGCTGTTTGACCGAACGAGCCTGTTCAACTGTCAGGCGTTGCCGAGCCGGGCGATAGAGCGCTCGCGTGCCATGAATATCCTTGTGCGCGTCGTTCTCCTTGGCCGTCGCCCACGTCAGATGTCTGCCATTGATGCAGCGGCGATTGCCGCAAAGGTGGGCGGCGTGATGCTTCGCTGTCGGCGGCATTCCATGCGTTCGCTCACAAACGCGGCGCGTCGGCTTGTAGACGCCAGTCGCATCGCGTGCAGTTGGATAACCCGACGGGTGAAGACCGTACGGCCAAAGAATGCAGTCGTCTGTCGCCGCCTCAATGGCGGCCTCAACGAACAGTCTGGTGGCCCCGCGTCTGGTACTCATAGCGACTTCCTGATATCGAGCGTATCTGTCAGCTTGCGCAGGTAGGTAGGCGAGAAACGGGCATAGACCTTGGCCGTGATCTTCGTGTCGGAGTGTCCAAGGAACTGCGCTATTTCCTCCATCGAGTGTCCGTCTTCCGCGAGCCAGACTGCCGCCGAATGACGAAGCATGTGAGGCGAGACATCGGGCCTGTTGATGCCCGCTCCTGCCGCCTTCAAACCGCGCTTTATCGAGCCGATTTGCTTGCCCGCCCACTCTAGCACGAAGGGCGACAGCGCTCCAGCTTTCGCCTCCTGCAAAGCCGAAAAAAGCATGTCATTCATGGGGACTGTCGCGCGGCCTTTGCGCTTGGTTTTATCGAACGGATTGCGCAACTGAATCATGCGCCGGTCGAAGTCCACACGGTCCCAGGTTAGTTCGCGAGCTGCGGCCGATCTTGCCCCGGTTCCGATCAGCAACAGGATCGCAAGGCGGATATGCGGCGCGTTCGCCTTGTCGAGCATTCGTGCGACTTCATCGCGTGTCAGGTAGCCGTCCTTCGGCTCCGGTTTGGCCGGTCGCTCGATTGCCGGCGCCCGATCAATGAGACGATGCTTCTCGGCCCATTTCAAAACCATGCGAAGGTGGCCGAGCTCGGTGTGTATCGTGCCGTCTTTGATGCCCGCCTTCCGCCTCGCGGCGGTGTGCGCCCGGCAGTCGGCTATTGTGATCGCTTCACCGTCCATCGGCCCAAACCGTGCTTTCAGCGCTCGCCACGTGTAGACCATCGTGCCAACCACTGCTCTCCCCGCCATATCCTTGACATAGCCGTCCCATAGATCAGCTACCGTCTTGCCGCGCGGGCGCGTAAGCTCTGAGTATCGAGCCGGGGCGAGGCGGGCCGCCTCTTTTGGATCTGATGTTCCAAGTCGATAACGTCTCCGGATTCCGGCTTCGTCATCCCATGTGACACAGTACTCTCCACTGAGCCGGGTGAGCCTCCAGACTGACATTCGAACGCCTCCACATCTTCCGCGCGAATGCGGAGCAACTTGCCTCCCAAGCGGAACGAAGGCAACTCGCCGCGCTCGATCATGTTGTAGACATGCCGTTCCGAGCATTGCCAGCGCTCGGCAAGCGTTGTCGGCGTAAACGGGTTCGCCCTACTCACGCTGCTCTCCCCTAGAGAGGCGGGAAGCGGCCCAAGAATTGAAAGCGTCTGGCTGGCACCGAGAGCATGGTCGCAGCCCATCCGATATCGACTCCACCCGCCCCGTGCCATTGCAAGCCGCACAAGTCTTCGGCGTGTCGGCCAGCCGGCACCAATAGCAGTCGCATGGCTGGACGTGGCGGCGCTCAGCCATTGTCATGGGCCTTCTGAGCGAGGGCGGCGAGGGCAGTTTCAGCTTTCTCGGCTCGCTCGCGGAGCGCCGCCATATCCGAGTCCTTGGCGTAGGCGTCCAGCTCCAGATCGAAGCGAGTTTCGAGCGCGCGGTACGCTTCCCGCGCCTCATCGCGTTCTTTCTCGACTCGCTCTATTTGAGAGCGGAGGGCTGTCTTTGCGACCCACGCGGCCCATTTCGCTTCGACCGCTGACTTGGCCTCGTCTTCGCTATCGCGCCAGCCATTGCGGTCATCCCTGAAGCCACCGTCGCCGGGCAGGCTGGCTATCTCCCACCGCCAGCGTCCAGAACCGCTGCGCCGGACATTGCCGACCTGAACAGCGCCGCTGGTCGCAATCTGCGCCCGCTCAAGGTCTGGCCAATCAGCATCGATCGCCCACGCCAGCCGCGCAGCCAGTTCTTCTCGGTCTGCATTCATGATGCGGACTCGCCTTCCCAGCCGAGCGGGGCTTGAAAGCCTGCCGCATTTCGATGTCCGCCGCCGCCATACGCCTTTGCGATTGCCGACACGTCGAGACCTTCGGCCTTCGAGCGCAGGGAGAACACGCGCGCACCCGGCTTGTCGAAATAGCATGCCGCGAAGGGCTGCCCCTCCGCCATCGTGCCAGCGGCATCCGAAGACATCGTGTACGGCAAGTTGGCGACGGGAACCGCGTGTCCGCCAATGACCATCGTGCGCTTCGTCTGCTCAAGCAGTTCCGCGATGTCTTTGTGGTGCTTGAGTTCGATCGCGCCACCACGGTCGGCAACGTCTTGCAGGCCCATATGGTCGCGCGTCATTGCGTCGAGGTAATTCCAATTGCGGAACGTGTACTCGTGCGCAAAAATGAAGGCGTTGACCTCGCGCGACTGGGGGAGAGCAAACCGCCAAAGGTCGCGGTCGCCAACATAGTTGACGAGGTTCGGACGCTTCTGTCCCGGGTTGAAATAGTCCCACGCGATCTGCGCACCGCTCCGCTCCATATCGAACAGGGCATGAAGCGCGTTCGGCGAATTGCATTCGCGCTGCCAGTCACGCATGGCGTTCGGGTTGTATTGGCCGTCGAGCGGCGGCGGCAACTTCGACAGGTCTTCGGCGGCCGTCTTGTGGTGGTCGAGCACGAGCACGGTCGCCGCCGCGCGCGCCATTTGGTGAAGGACATCGTATTTGTAGGAAAAGTCCACGAGTAGAACGTCTCGACCGGTCACGTCTGGCGGCGGGTTGGCATAAACGCCGGGATGGAACTCGAATTCGTCACCGAACCGGCTGTGAACCACCCACGCAGCGGTAAAGCCATCCGCGCAGTTTCCGTGATAAATGCAAAGCGGTCGCATCTCCATTCCTTTCAAGCTTCTCTCGTTTCAAACATCGCCCGAGGCGGTAAGGCTGGAAGCCTCTCACGCTCCTGGTTCTTCAGGGTTCGGGTACTCTGGTCGAACGGCTTGCCCTTCATCTTCGAAACCGGTCGAATGCCCCGATGGGCTTGCCGTATCTTCGCCAGCTTCGACTTCGTGCTGGAATCGATGCCTGTCTTTTCCAGATGGCAATGAGCATGTATCGGCGCGAGGTTCGTTTCCCGATGCTCGCCGCCGTTGATGAGTGCTACAACGTGATCGGCCTGCCATGACTCGGCCGGTATCTTGATGGCGATCTTGCACCAGTGGCAGTGGCCACTGTCGCGGGTGAATATGCGGTCACGGACGCGCGGCGGTATCTTCGCGTCGTCGTGCTTTGCAACCCACTCTTTGACAGACCGGCTCAAAGCAAGTCCTCCAAGTCGATCTGTGGAGACTTACGGCGCCGGGTGCGGGCGGCGTTCACCTTACGATGCGGCGCGTCCCACTTGTTGTGACAGCGTTGGCAGAGGGCGCGGCACCGATCAGGATCGGCATGGCTTTCGTCATGATCCATGTGCGCGATCGTGAGCACGACGATGCCGCCTGTTTCAGGATGCGGCTTGCCGTTCTCCGCTCGGCAGTCGGGGTGCTGCGGTGTGCCCTCGCATCGGCTATCAGCACGTTCGAGCAACGACGCACGAAACGTTTTCCACTCGCGGGAGTGCGTGCCACCGCCTGGATAGAGTTTCATGCGTTCGGCCGAGATTGGCATCTCTCTCACCGATCCCCCGGCGCTGAGCCGAGCGCGTCGCGCGCGTCATACTGAGCGCGCCAAGCGTTGTATCGCGCGACCTTTTTGGAGCGTACTGTCTCGGGGTCGTGAAGCCCACAGTATCCAAGCGACCCATACCAATGCTTCGGGTTTTTCGAGCACTGGTGCGAGCCAAAGCCGCCGTCATAAACAGCAGCGCAACATTTCGCCTCGTTGTGCGCCCGTTTGTCGAAGCGACCAGTCCACGGACGCTGTGCTGCTCGTGCCTGTTCCTCAGTGACAATTTGCTCAGCCATCACACCGTCTCCCGTATCGCTGGAACAACATTGCCGAGCGACAGCATGTCGAACTCGTCAAACGGATCGTTCTGGTTGTCTGGCTTGAGTTCTGAGCGGAGCTGCTCGAGCTTTTCCTGCTTGCGCTGCCGGCAGAATTTCTCAGCTTCCGTGCGGGGTTTCGCGGTCATGCGGCTTTCCTTTCGCCGGGAAGCCAGCCGAACCGCTTGTCCGGCGGGATGGTGAGGACGACGCCTTGTTCCGAGTAGTGCTTGAAGATGCGGTCCAGGTAGGTCGTCTTCTGCTTGCTCGTCATCAGCCGTGTCACCGGCATGTCGAGCGGTTCCGACATGATCGCCAGCTTCTGTTCGTAGGGCAGTTCGCGAACGTGCTTGTCGTAGCGCTCGCGGAAGTGGTCGTTTTCCTCCCGGAGGATCGGGACGCCGATTGTCAGCTTGCAGAGTGCGCGAACTTCCTCCGGCGTGTCGCCGGTCTGCTGCGAAACCTCATTCATCCACAGCCGCTGCAATTTGTTCTGCTCGACCGAGCGGCGCTTGCCGGGCGTCAGCTCCGCTACGAACGGCAGCTTGTGCTGTTCGATGAAGCGGATCAGCAACGTCCGGTCGTGCTCTGTCTCGATCGTGCGGGTTCTCATGCCGCGTCTCGCAGATATCGGTTGGCGAACACGAGGAAGTCAGCGGCGAGATTAGCGCAGTCCGCCGACATTTCAGGGTAGCGGTAGGCAGTGAGAATTTGGGGAGCCGCTACGCGATACACCTGCGGCTCGATTTCCGTGATCTCGAAAATGTTCCAGCGGAACGTGTCGGCATGGAACAGATCGAGATAGAAGCGCCACTGGTATCCGGCCAGATATCGCTCAGGATCGAAACGGCTCGTGGTCTTGTGATCGGTGACGGTTGTTCCGTGAATGCCGTCCACCTGACCGGTGACTGTCAGTCCGCCATAGTTGCCGTATCCGCGCAGCTCCCTGGTAGTTGGCAACTCGACCTCGCCACCGGTCAGGTGAAACCGGTAGCCCAGCGCCTCCAGCGTATCGTGCTCGCCCGGTTCTGCCAGTTCCAGCGCCTTGTGAAAGGCGGTGCCGGCCTTCATGGCCTCGGTCGGCTCGTCGGTCGTGAGGAAGTGAACCAGATCTTCCACAGTCTGGTCGTCATCCTCGCGCCAGCGGCGAAACGCATCGATATTCGAGACGCGGGCAAGCATGTTAGGCGGCTTCCTTCTGAGCCTCAGCAGCGTAGGCGCCGGCCTTCTTGTCGAAGGACAGACCCAGGTCTTTCGCCCTGCCGGCCAGCATGGTCGAGCAGACCTTGCCGCCCTCCTTGGCGCGCTCTATCAAGCCGTTGATGCCGTCCGCGTCCTTGACCTTCGGCAGTGCTTCGCGGAACCATGCCTGTTCCTCGATCGCGGCCTTCTGGTCCTCGGTGAGTTCGTTCAGCCGGTCCTTCGTCATCTGAATGACGTTGGCGAGGAAGCCGTCAAAACCGCCGTCACTGAAATGGGGAACCTGCAACGGCTCCAACTGGCCGGGGTTCTTGCCGAACGCGGCGTCGGTCGGAGAAAAGCGCAGCCAGCGCTTGCCGTCCGCGATAACGAGCCGACCCATTGCATCGGCGGCCTTGTAGATTTCGCCCTTGGAGCCGCCCTGAACGTCCAGCCGTTCGATGATGTCGTCACCGTTGCGCTGCTCGTCCATGTGAGCGATCAGCACCACGTCCTTGCCGAAGCTATTGAGTAGTTTCAGGAAGGCGACGAAGCGGCTTTTCAGTTCGCCGTAGCCCTGCAAGGTCAGCGCTCCACCGCGACCATGCTTCGGGTTCACGCGGATAATGTCGGCGGTGAGCGCGTCGAGCGCGCGGCCGGCGGTGTCAACGATCACCGTCTTGAACGGTGCCAGGTCGTCAGCGGTGATGTTCGCCACGTCCGACCAGTCGTTCACGCGCACCGTGTCTTTGCGGTTCGCGGCGCGGTGGCTACCGTTGTCGAAGTCGAGCAGCAGCGGCGTTTCCGCGGTAAAGGCCAGCGACGACTTCCCGAGGCCGGGCGGGCCGTATATGACCATGTTGAGCCGTTCGACCGTGATAGGGTCAGACGCGCGGGTGATCTTGAGCATGTGTCTTCTCCATTGGGTTTGAGTTGGCTGGGAGCGCCATGCGATCGAACGCGCAGCGGGCTTTGTAGAAATGCAGCAGGGCCTCGTTCCAAAGCCGATCGGACTCGGAACGCATTTCGCGGTAGACAGGCAGGTTGCCGCGCCGCTCGTATTCGAGGGCATCGCGTTTGTAGCGGTGAGCAAGCCGCCGTTGCGTCTGCGAAAGGCTCAGCAAGGCAAGAGCGGTATCGAGCACGGAGCGGCGGGGGACGATGGCGGTCACGGCAGCCACCAATTCGCGAGAGCAGCCCCGAAGAACCCGACAGTCACCATCAGCCCGACATTCATCAGCCGGTGACCTTCAGCCCAATAGACCCAGGTGTTGAGAGCGCGTTCCATCAGCGCGTCCCCTCTCCAGCAGCATCTGAATTGCGGGCGAGGACTTTGCGGCACTCGCCGCATTCGACCTCGGCCAAAATGCCTTCATGGGCTGAGTTCGAAGGCACATCGTGCCCGCCGCAGCGCGTCCACAGGCAGAAATTCACGTCGCGCGGCGACGTAAGGTTTGCGCCCTCGCATAGGTGGCCGTTCCAGATGATGAGCTTACCATTTGACAGCGTGCAGAGTTTGCCGTCGTTCCGGTGAAACTTAATGTCGAGAGCGGTCATGGCCGCACCTGTAGAAGCGCGTCGATCTCGGAACGCAGTGTATAAAGGCCGTCATCCTCTGGATTGTAGATGGCATCCAGCCGGGCCTTTGCTCTCTCCAGCGCCCCTCTAAGCTCCTCTACAGAAGGAGCGGGGGCGGACGAAAGCACGGAGAGGGCCGCTTTGGCCTTTCCTGCGAGCAGGTTATATGCGTCGGCCGCGCCCTTCGCGTAGCACTTGTCGGCTGCGTCGGGCAGACGCGCGCTGTCTTTATGTCGGCTCAGTGTTTTCCCGGCATAAGAGGCGATATCCTCCAGCGCCTTCACCGCCACGCCCGTCTGTACCGATAAAGGAGAAGGATGGGCGTAGAGCAAGCCGGCATTGAACAACGCTTCGGCGGCTTCGGTGCTCTTGCAGTCGGGGGCAGGCCAGCCACAAAGCGCCCCGACTTCGCAGATAACGGAAGCCGCGCGACCTTTGATGGTGTCCGCGTCCACCGGCTGCTGTCCATTGACGGCGGCTTCGGCTTGGGCGCGCACTTTTTGCAAGTCGCGGATGAACCCGGCGAGTGTCTGATTGAGCGGGATGTCGTCGCAGCAACGAGCTTCGTTCCATGCATCGGATAAAGCCTGCGCTGCTTCCGCTGAATGAGAAGGATAGAGAGGTTCAACGGTAGAGCCGTCGGCTGCAAACAGTTCGGCATTTGACTTGTTGACCGTTGCGAACCACTCGCCATCGGTTTTGTCGAAGATGCGCCAAGCCACCGCCTCCCCCGATGGGGAGACGGACAGGGCGGCTTCGAGAGCGGAACGGATTACATCGCGAGCATTTTCAGACGGCACAAACGGGTCGCGCTGGTCGATCCACACCCATACTTCCGAGCCACCGGGTACACGGCCACGAAGCGCCACCTCCACCATCTCGTCCGTCACTCTCTGCTTCAGATCGTTTGTCATGGATCAGATCGCCTCAGAACTTGCGGCGGAGACGAACAAGCCCTCAGGCTCGCTCTCGATGATGCCGGCTATTTCGGAGAAGGAGACGCCTTCGTCGTTTGCGTCGACCAGCGAAGCGTGGCCGTCCACAGTGCTGTAGAACCCTCCGTCTTCGTCGCGAATGCCATAGAATTCGCGCACGGAATCGAACGGGCTCAGGTTGCCGATCCCTGCTATGTCGTGGTCTTCGAGCCCAGCGATCACGCAGGCGACGCCCAAGCAGCAATACGCTCCATCGTTGAAAAGGGTGGAGTCGGTCTGCCGATATTTTTCACTCCGCAGTGCCTCTACCCACTTGCGCCGGTTGGCCTTCATTTCTTCGAGCGTCAGTGCCATTCTCATGCCTCCTCAAAGCTTGCTGCTTCTTCGACTTTGCGGAGAAGCTTGGAGTTGCGAACGAGCAATTCGTCCTCGGCGATATCGACAACCGCCCCCGCAATTTCGCGGTCGATGCGCGTGACATCGGGGGCAAGGAGGTTCTTGCCTTCAAGTGAGTAGATGCCAGCGACAATCCAAATGCCGCGCCTGCGCTCGACATCCAGGCGCACTTCAACATCCGTCAGGACAAACCCGCATTCCGTCTTGACATCCGTGGAGTAGCCGACGCGGATCATGATGCGCGGCCTTCTGCTTTGGCGATGGCGAGGACGACCGCCTGCCATTCTGGGCGAAGGCTGTCGAAGACATCGACTGCATCTTCGGCCACGATGCCCTTGAGAGCAGCGAGCATGTCGGGAGCGGCGGCTATCAGGTGGGCGTTGGCCTTAGCGACTTGTGGATCAACGGAGCCGTAAGTGATCTGCTCCATGTAAGCTTCGGCGCGCCGTTCAAGGCTGTCGCCTACGAGCCGGACAGACGGGTAATCGTCGCCCCACTCACCGCTCACCACCGTAGCTATCGGGTGCTCGCCGCAACTCACGATCTTGCAGGAGCAGTCGCCCTCGCGACAAGCGCTCCAAGGCCCCGGCGTATGCTTCACTGTCGCTGTAGCGGTCATGGCTGGACCCCTGCGAGCGCTGAGAGGATGGCGTCACGCATTTCTTGATACGCCGCCGACCTCGCTGCCGACCACGCCGCCGACCTCGCTGCCGACCACGCCGCCGACCTCGCTGCCGACCACGCCGCCGACCTCGCTGCCGACTCCGCCGCCGACCTCGCTGCCGACTCCGCCGCCGACCTCGCTGCCGACCTCGCTGCCGACTCCGCCGCCGACCTCGCTGCCGACCAGAGTTCATCGGAAACGTCCTCGCCCTTCGCAGCGCGTTCGTGTAGATCGATGACGCGATGAACGGCTTCCTGCGCCGAACCGGAGGTGCGATACGAAACGCGGAGAATGCCGGCGTGTACTCGATGAAGGATCGGCTGCCAGTCAACGCCGTGAGGGAGGGCGGCGATCTTCTCGGCAAGCTGGACATGCCACTTGGCGCTCTCGCCGTTCGGCAGACCCTCGAAAATGGTGTCCTGCAGTAGCGCCAGCCATTCAGGATAACCGTAGTGCCTCGCGACGATGCGGTGTTTGTCGTCCATATCGCCAATCTGGACCGCCGACTTCTTGGGATAGATGCTGTGGAGGAAGCAGCCGACCGAACATCCCTTGAAGTCCTCCGCGTCGGTATCGGAGTACGTGCCACGAATGAGCATGTCGGCGGCGTAGTGGGCCTTCGCGGCTTCAAGCAATTCGCTGCGGCGGTCGATGGCGGTCTTTCCAGTAGCGCTCACGGGGCTAGCTCCTTGGGCTTGGTGTGGGGATCAGGCGAGGTACTGAATGGGAGCGCCGAGCAGTTCGCTGGTGCCTTCTAGGTCCAGCTTTTCGAGGTAAGCGAAGTCCGCACGCGGGAACTTCTCGGGGTTTCCGCAAATCTTGCGAGCGTTCAGCACCGCGTCACGAATGGTTGCCCAGCCGCCACCGATGTCTTCGACATAGTCGGCGCAGAAGTGGTTGCGCACAAAGGCATGTTCGATGCGGGTCAGATCAGCGGCGGCGTTCATCGGGGCTTCCTCCATCTCATCGGTTTGATGGAGAGGCGGTCTGTGTCTCTCCGATGTATGGGCAGAAGGTACGATATGTACCCGGCGCTGTCAACTGGAGAAGATACGAATTGTACCCGATTTTTTGACAGGAGCAGAATCATATGCCAAAAGAAAAGCGCCGGCGGGATGGGTCCGACCGGCGCTCGAGGCAGGGCTAATGTCGAGATCGTTCTACACAATACCGAACCGGTATGCAACGGTTTCCGCTGCCTTGAGGCGTGAAATTCGCATTTTCTTGCGTCTGCTCGGAGGTTCCCGGCAAGAAAGAGCGAATGAAAGCGCGCAAGGCGACGGTCTTCCAGGGCATTGCCCCGCCGCGCCGACCATCCGGTGCATGAACTCCCTCAGGTTGCCGATTCCCTCACGAATCGGCCGGTCGGGACGGGTAGGCGCCGTCCGAATGCTTTGGATGCGAGCTGAGGTGTAAACTGCGCAACATACCCTGAAGGCTTCAGACGGCTTGGCCCACCGGTGGAACGGGCAGCGCAGGATATCCCGACTTCATAGCATCCCGGCCAGCGTCATACGCGAGGGCCGAGGCGGGCGTTCTTCCCCTTCAGGGTGAACGTCTTGATAAGGCGAAGTGTGTCTACTGCACGAACTTCTTCCCCTTCAGGCCCTTCGGTTTCAAACGCTCTGCAGCTTCATGGTAGGCCGCAAGCGTCTTGATCCAGACGCCGGCTTTCAAGGGGATGTCGAGATTCCCGTCGAGCCAGGCTTGAACGAGCGAGACATGGCACTCCAGCGCGCGGGCAAGCGTATCTGGCGTCCAGCGCAAGGCATCCAGGCTGCGTTCGAGCTCCAGCGGCGACATGGCCTAAGAATAGCGCGGCGCCGCAGATGCGAAAACCCCGGCTCAGTGGCCGGGGCTCTGTTTTGTCTAGCCGGTAGCAAGAGGCTCGTCATGCGTGCAGCAGGTCGCCGCCGGCGTGGTGGTCATCGCCGCCCTTAAAAAGCTGTGCGATTCGAGCCCAGAGCGACACAGGATCCTGAGCTGCGGCGTCTCTGACCCTTTCAACGCGGATTACGTCGGCCGCATTCAAGAAAACGAGGCTGAACGACAGCGTCGCGAGTACCTGGTGAGTCTGGCGGGCAAGGGCAGGGTTGTGGCGCCCCAAAACAGTCATAGACTGAGATATCGGGTCCTTTCCGTCAGGTGCCTCCGACCTCTCATCTTCGAGAATTACCCCTGCAAAGCGCTTGCCAAGTTTCGGGTCCGCATGCGCCGAGAGCAGGAACAGAATTGCTTCGCGGATCGGCTTCGGCAGGTGCTTGTCCTGCAAAAGATCGTCAACATTATCAAAGGCTAGGTTCAGCCCGGCCCCCATGTCGGTCATGAAGTCGCAGCGCTCCTCGAGCTCAGCCTTGCGCTTCCAGAAATGAACGCCCGCGCCGGCGGCTAGGCCGACGAACCCGTACGCAATAGCGGTTGGATCGATATTCATGGTCTATCTCCACCGGCTTCGCGGTCCGTGAATAAGTCCCGAAGCATTTCCGGGGTTGCATGCTCTTGTAGCTTTTTTTGCGCTTCGATCGTGGCATGAAGTTGCAGGTCGCGCAATTTTTCCCTGTACTGTATGCTAAGTAGGGCGTAGCGCAGCACCACCCAAATTACCGATAAAACTACCGCAATGCCTGCTGACGCGCCGAACCCGGCGCCCGCCGCTAGCGCACCGACCGCCAACACAGCGACGAGCGCGAAGGCAATGAAGTCGATATTGCCCTTCCCAGCTTCGACGATCGCCTTAAGCGTATCGCCATAACCCCCACTCATCTGGCCCCTTCTCGACTTCCCCAAGCCATCGGCGCTTCGCGCTCGCATTTTAACAATTTGGTAGCAGGTGGGCCTGCCGGCGTCGAGTCGGCGCTGTTTTGTCAGGAGGCTTCACCATCTGCCCTGTGCTCGCCGCAAAACCACGCCGTGTCGCGGCCGCGCGGAAAGCCCCAGCCACCCCATTTCGTGCAGCCGGGATGCTCGCACCAGTGCTCGAATATGCCCGTTGGGACCGGGCGTGGGGCTATCGTTTCAGGGCGGGCGGGCTCGTCGCTCATCACATATCCAGCCCGTTCCGTGGCGGATCGGGCAATCGCTTAGGTTTGGTTACTGATGCGGGCACGGTTTGCGGAGGCTGCGCCGTTGGGATCGTAGCCTCGGCAATCGCTGGCGCTGCGGATGGCACTGCGTTGACCTGGCAGTTGTAAAGCACCTCCCACTGGGTCTCGATCAGCAGGTAGGTGCGCGTTGCGACGCAGGACCGACCAGTCGAGGCCAGCCATTCGAGTGCGCCGTTCTCGAACACGATCTCTGGCGCGCCAACGCCGCTGCCGACGAGACCTTTTGCCATGCCTTCCCCGAGCGCCTGGCCGATCGTTGGCGTGATCATCAGCTTGTTTTCGGCGGGCTTGTCGAAGATGCGGAAGCCCTTGCCGAGAGCCGCGCTCTGGTAGTTGATCGGCTTGATGCCCGAATAATTGTCGAGCACGTAGTCGACGCCAGCGCAGCCAGCCAAGGCGCCGATTAATGCAATGGCGGCGATCAAACGCTTCAATTCATCCCTCCCCAAAGCAATTCACTCCTGACGGTGCTTGTCAGGAGACACCCTTAGCCGGACACCCGGCGGGCCGTTGACTCTGCGGCATAAGAATCCGTTCCTATTGGCGTTCATAACACCAACGCCACGGGAGGCGACCATGAAAGAACTCTTCGTCGTTCAAAGCTATTCGGCCGGCAGACGCGGGGCCATGCGCCCCGATGTGCCTATCCAGGCGCGCGATCTCGGTCATGCCCGCGAGGTCGCTAAACGGCTGGCGGTGCGCAAGGCTCTCGTCGTGGCCTTCATGCGCAAAGGCGATGACGATACCGGCGAATGGGACGACGCCAAGCTGATCGAGGCGATCGGCGCCAATATCCCGGAAGAAGTGCTCGAGATGGAACGGGCTTGATCCGCGGCGGGGAGGGGACAATGGCAATCCGCTATCGCGGGAAGCGGGCAGGTTCGCGAAATGCCGACATTGTCGCGGCGCTTCGCGAGGCGGCCGGCGCAAGCGCTCCCGTCGATCCGCACATGGCGATCAAGCGAAAGGCCGCCGAAATTTCTACTATGATGGCGCTTTTGCACGGGGGCGACTGGTCCGTTTTGGTCGATCATCAGGCTCGGCTGGTGATTGTTGCGCCTTCGATCCCGCCGGTGGGAGAAGGAACGATATTGAGGTGATCACGCGCTGCTGCAGATCTTCTGGGGCGCTTACCAGTCGTGCGAACACGCGCTTCAGTTCGGGAGTTGCACCGGGGATCTCGGCATCCTTCATCGCGCCGATGCCGAGGTACAGCCAAGTGAGCGGAACGCCGAAAAGATCAGCGTAGACGCGACCTTCGCTAATGGAATAACCGTTTCGGCCTTGCTCGTGAGCCTTGTAATTGTTGAGCTTCACGGCACCCTTGGCAGCTTCAACTACTGGCGTAGGGCCAGTAAAGCCCGCCGCGACCCGCGCTTGCCGTAGGCGCTTCGCGCGCTCTGTCTTATCGAATTTTTCGAGGTCACTGGCCATGGTACGAAAAATACCCGGTCATCAGGGTACAAATCATATCCGACACTCTTGACTAAATCGGGTATTATATGTACCCGTTTGCGACATGACCCATGTCGACGTCATCAACCTCTGGCCATCTCTTTCGGAGTTCGCCGCCGATCTCAGTATTGAATACGGCACCGCGAAAGCAATGCGCCGCCGTGGGTCGATCCCCTCTGAATATTGGGTCGCGGTGGTCAAGAGCGCGGAGCGCCGCGAACTAGCCGGCGTCACTCTTGAAGCTCTCGCACTTGCCGTCGCCTCCGAAGCGAGCGCCGCCTGATGCGCTCGTCGATCCGAACTCACGACGGCACGGTGATCGTCACTGATCCGAAGCGCGGGCTTTCGGTGTCGGGCCGTTCAATCGATGAAGCAGCGCGCGAGATCGACAGGCTTGGGAGCCATCCCGGAGCGGCAACCCCAAACCCCGCCGCTCCGGGCGCCCCATGCCGCGAGGTGGCGGCGTGAGCTTGCTGACTGGTAACAAGACGGCGAGCGCCGCCGTTCGCGGGGATGACTTCTACGCCTCGCCCTATGCCGCGCTTCCGCCGCTGCTTGTTGCGGAGGGCTGCAAGCTTCCCCGTGTTCTGTGGGAGCCCGCGGCCGGGAATGGCGCGTTGGCAATCCCGCTGCGCAATCGGGGATTCGAGACTTACGCCACGGATCTCAACGACTGGGGCTGCCCGCATTGCGAAACCCAGGTGGACTTCCTTGGCGATCTTGCGGCCGCCTTCGGTGACGTCCTGAAACATCGGCACGAGCAGGTCGGCATCGTCACCAATCCGCCATTCAACATCATTGAGGAATTTGTCGAACGCGCCGTGGCGATGTCGCCCTATGTCGCGCTCCTCTGTCGGCTGGCGTTTCTCGAATCCGAGGGGCGGATGAAATGGTGGAAGCGCGTTGGACTTCGCCGCGTCCACATCATCGCCGAGCGGCTGCCGATGATGCACCGCCATAACTACACCGGCCCGAAATTGTCGAACGCCGGCATGTGCTTCGGCTGGTTCATTTTCGAAAACCAGAAGAAGCCGATGAACACCGTGCCCGTTCGGTGGGTGAGTTGGAAAGAGGCCTGCAGGAAATATCCCGAGACTGATGCAGATCGCCCGCCCGAGGCGCGGAAACACCAGCCAGGATTGTTCGAGGTCGCGGCATGAGGCCGATCATCACCTCCGACAAATTCGAGCGGCTCGACCATCCGCGCGCGATCGCGCCGCTGGTCGAGAAGAATCATCGCATGACCACCGTGCTCGTGACGATGCTGTTTCATCATCCGAGGATATGGAACCGGGCCGAATTGCTCTCCATCGGTGGTTTCATCGACAACGGCGATCACGTCACCCATCTGACCTCGTTCCATTACTGGATGCTCCGCATCAACGACACGCTGCCGCGCACCGGATGGCGCGTAAACGATGCTCAGGGGTATCGGCTGGTTCGCGTATCGCTCGAGCAGGAGCGAACGCTTCGTGCGCGGCTTAATGGACCGCTGGCCGCATGACCGCGTTCCTCATCATCTCAGCATCGCTGATCGGGATAGGTTTGGTCTGGTCCGCTTCGCGCAATCGCGTCGGCGAGAGTCAGCCCGACGGCACCGATACCGAATTCTCTGCCTACTGGAGCGACCTTTGAAATCGCTCGCGCCAACCTTTGACCGTTATCGTTCATTGCCTTCGGGCGCCTGGACACCGTGGGGACGGGTCCAGCTTTCCGATCGAACAATTTCAACTGAACAGGCTGATGCTGTTGTGCTTGGCGGCGCTGACGCATTTTGCCCGTTCCTCGATGTGTCCTTCGATGCCGAAGGTACTCGATACGTCTCCTCCGACGGTTCCAAGAGTAACCGTGGAGACGAGTTTTGTCCGACATCAGACGTGTCAAATCCGACACCAAACGTGCTGAGGTAGTAATGCGTGCGTTAGCGGATACAGCCGGAATGGCTACGCCCCAAAGGGCGGCTTTCTGGCTCGAGAAATTGGCTGCCGATCGACACAAAGGCAGGCACGACACATGGACGGCAGCGCGGGATCGCGCGGCGGAGGACATTGGCCTTGAACGGTCCCTCGCCAAGCGAATCTGGCAGCGTTGGCAGACCATGAACGATGTGAGCGGCACACCGCTCCTGACACTGATGCTGGCCTACGAGGCCATGTGCGAGGAAATCGAAGCCTCTGCCGACGCAATGCGCGCCGAGCGGCTCAAACTAAAGGCAAGAAACGATGAGGCTTTTCAAAGCGCTCCGCCGCTGGTGGCAGGAGTGGAAGGAACTGCGCGCTGAGCGCAATCGGAGGAAGGGATGACCAGCATGTCAGGGCATAACGAAAACGGCATCACGGAGCAGGATCGCCGCGTCCTGTTCTTCATCAACCGCAAGGATTACCACGAGGCCCTTGCCGCGAAGAAAGCTGCCGACGCGAAGATGAAGCTGATCGGCAAGCAGATCAAAGCCGATCTCGGCAAACACGGCCTCGACCAGATCAAGGACTACGACAAGGCGAAGACCGCCGAAGGCCAGGAAGAACTCAAGGCTCGCGTCGAGGCATCCATGCAGGCGATGCGGTGGGCCGGTGTTCCGGTCGGAACGCAGCTCGACCTTCTGGACGACCGCGCCCCGCTCGATGAACGCGCCTATGCGATGGGCGAGGAAGCCGGCCTGCGCGGCGAGACGCTGGTCAATCCCTACAACGAATCCACTGCCGAGGGGCAAGCCTATGCCAAGGGCTGGCATGACGGGCAGGGCGCGTTGTTCGCCGGCATCAGGAAGAAGCAGGAGGCCGCGGAACTCATCAAGGCCGGCGACGAATCCGACGACGCCCCGTTCGATGACGAAGATCAGGAGGCAGCGTGATGGATCGCAGGCTCGCAATGGCACTGGACAACGTCACCGAAGCGATATCCGACGAACTGGCGGACAATCTGGCTCCCAAGCCGCAACTGCGCGTGGTGAAGCCCGCAGAGGCATCGGCACCGGAACTCGGCCGGGAGGAGCGGCGCGCTGACATGTTTCGGCGCGATATCGCGAAACTCAAGCAGGAGATCGCGGACCGCAATCGTCAGTGCAAATCGGAAGACGAGGACGACCGGCGCGGCATCAGGTTCCTGCAGGACCGGATCGCCGAACGGAAGGCAGGACGGATCGAGGCCAACTCTCGCGATCAACGCCTGATCGATTCCGACAACGCGGCGCTCAAGTGCCTGAAGGACGAGTAGCGCGTGATCCTCGCCGGCTTCGATGTCTCCAGCAGCAAGACGGGTGTCGCGATCTACGACACCAGGTCACCTTTGAGCGCGATCATCACCAAGTCGTTCGCGGCTGAGGGTGATACCCCGCTGGAGAAGATCGAATCCTTCACCGGCCGCATGATCCCGATCCTGAAGGAATACCGGCCGGACTTTGCCGCAGTCGAGGAACCGCTTCCGATCATCCCTTCGTTCAAGAAGGGCGGCAGTGACGATCTCGGCGGCGAAGCACCGGCGTCCATCGTGGTCAACGCCAGGTCCTCGCTGATTCTGAATGTCCTCTACGGATCGGCCATGACCGCGCTCGTTGGCATGAAGGTTCCACGTGAAAGCGTCGTGGTCGAAACCTGGCGCAAGGCGTTCCTCGGCTACGGCCGCAAGCGCGGCATGAAGCGTGTCGACTACAAGCGTGCGGCCAAAGCCCAATGCGACATGCTCCGCATCCCGGTTCGCAATCAGGACGAGGCGGACGCCGTCGGAATCGTCTGGTGGCTGCACGGCCACTCGCAGAAACTGAAATTGCTCGAGATGGCAAAGGCAGCATGACCGCGTATATGTCGATCGAACGCCTGCCCGACAATCTCGAAGCCGAGGCAGGTCTGCTCGGCAGCATCCTTCTCGACAATGCCACCTACTGGCGTGTCGCAGGGTTTCTTAAGGCCGAGCATTTCCAGGATGGCGCCAAGGGCGCGCACGGGGTTCTGTACGATGTGTTCGGGCAGATGATCGCAGAGGCGAGGCCGGTCACGCCGATCACAGTCAAGCCCTATATCGAAGCCGATCTGGTCCTCAACAAAGACCCGAGCGACCCGCTGACCTTCTTCGGCTATGTCTGCCGTCTCCAGGCCGACGCCTTCGGCACGATGGCAGCTTACGAGAACGGCCGGTCCATCATCGAAATGTGGGCGCGCCGGCAGCTCATCGCCCGGCTTGAGGAAGCGATCAACCTGGCCCGCCACATGCCCATCGGCATGACGCCGGACAAGATCATCGGGCAGGTAGCCGACGACCTGACGTCGATCGCGCAGGAAGGCAACGAGCGCGCCGCGGCAAAGCAATACGGTGTCGTGCTGCCGAATGCAGTCGGGCGCGTGCAAAGAGAGAGCGGATCGACCTCGGCGCGCATCCCGTGGTTCCTGCCAGAGGTCACTCAGGCCCTTGGCGATATCCGCCGCGGCAACCTGATCGGGCTCATGTCGGACAGCGGCGGCGGCAAGACCAGCTTCTCGCTCCAGCAATGCCACTACGCGGCCACGCAAGGGTTCAAGGCCGCGTTCTTCTCGATCGAGATCACCGAGGAGGAAGCCGCGCTGCAAGCGGCGGCGCAGCAGTCCCGCATATCGCTGGAGCGCATCGACGCCTTCACGTTGAACACGACCGAGACGTCCAACCTCGAAAAGGAAATGATCCTCGCCGGCGACCTGCCGTTCTTCATTGTCGGGTTCGGCGAGTGCTCGCTGACCGACATACGGATTCAGGCCGAGGCCATGGTGAAGCGGCAAGGGCTGGATCTGATCGTCATCGACCACGCCAAGATGATCACGCTACCGAACCCGAAGGATATGTTCGCGGAGCGGATCAACGCGCTCTATCGCGGGCTGAAAGCTTTGGCGAAGTCGCTCAATGTGGCGATCGTCATCCTGATACAGCGCAATGACGACTGGAAAAAGCGGTGGCAGACCGGCGGCAACTTCCGGCCCGTCATGGGAGACGCCTACGGCGGCGGCTCGATCAAGCAGAGCCTGGACGTCTGGTTCTCGATCTACCGGCCTGAGCCGCTGTACCGAGAACTCATCCCCACGATGCCGCAGGAGTTCATCAGCCAGAAGCAGATCGATGAAGGGAAGCGGACGAAGAAGCAGCAGGCGCTGCAGAAGCTGGAAGAATCCATCGGCAAGGCCGCGATCATCAACCACAAGCGCAGGCGAGGGGAATCCGGGCGATCGCCGCAGATCGCATTCGATGCCGAATACACGATGTTCCGGTCGCTGATCTCCGAAGCTGGCACCGAGCCCGATTTCTTTGACGAGGCAGCATGAGCAAGACCTTCCTGCCGGACTATTCGTCCATGTCGATAGGCGGCGACCAGCACGTCCCCCTGTTCAAGCTCTTTGCCGGCGAGGGCTGGCGCTACGTCCGAAAGAACAAGGCCAAGGTCATTTGCGCGTCGGCGCGGGAGGCGATCCAGGCGGCGAAAGATCACGTCGCCGGCATTATCAACCCGCCGCTGAAATCGGAGATCGCTCCGGCTCCTCTGCCCGATGTTCTCGGCGCCAGCACCCGGCATATCGATCGGGCAGCGCGGGAAGCCGACGGGCAGATCAAGGCGCTGGGTGGCGTCATAGTCAAAGGTCGAGTTGTTCAAGTCGAGAAGGTGAGCGCGTCATGAGCCTGTCCGTTCAAGAGCTTCAGCGCGAGAACGTCGACCTGAAACATCGGCTCGACACGCTGCTTGCGACTTTGGAGGAGCGCGAGAAGCCGCTGCCATGCAAGATGACCGCCAGCGAGGAAATCATCGCGCGGGCGTTTCGGGCGAGGTCGCCGCTGGTCGTCAAACGTGAAACCATCTACGCGTCGCTCTATGCCTTCCGGCCGGACTGCGATGCGCCCGACATGCGCATCATCGACGTTTATGTCTGCCGGCTCCGCAAGAAACTCTCACTCCACGGAATAAGGCTCGATACCGCATGGGGCATGGGCTGGCGCATGTCGCGGGAATCCGCCGAGGCATGGGACCGGGCCATCGAGCCCAAGAAGGACGCAGCATGAGCAGGAAGAAGCGGAAGCCGGCAAGGGCGAAGTCGCCGGTCATCACGACGACCGTGCAGAACCCCGACTGGCGCCCCGATCTCGAGGGCGTCATGGGCAGTCCGCGCACCGTGTCGGCAGCGCTGAACACGAAGGAAAGCGCGGTGGAGACGCTCTACCATCGCGGCTTCCTCGCCATCTCGCAAAAGCGGGCAGCCGATCATTTTCGCGAACTGTGGGAAGCGGCCGGCGGAAAGGTGGGGTCGATCGACTACACGCGCGATCGTGTCGACGGTGGCCGCGGCGAGCCGATCACCGGCAGGTTGCAGGCAGCCCAGGAACTCGAGCGCGTCCGCTCCCTCGTCGGCCGGCGCAATTACGAGACACTGGAAAAGCTCTGCGGCGAGGGCAGGGCAATATCCGAGATCGCGCCCCACAAGCGGGCCAAGCTCACCATGGCCGATAACCTTCGGGGCGATCTGGACGACTGCGCCACGATGTGGGGTTATCAGACGCGGCAGCGAACCGGGCGCGCAGCATAATTTGCACAGTCATTCGGCGTCGTTGTGCGAAAATGTGTTGACGCCGGTAACCGAATATGGCAGCACAACGCCATCGGAAAAGTTGCGCCCGCCCGGAGAAAATTCGCGGCGGGCGTTTTCGTCAGGCGCTGGACAGCCACTGGTCGAGTTTCTTCGACGCCCGTCCACCGTGCAAGGCGGCAGCTATCAATTCCTCAAGCCGCGGATCGGCCTTCGCATAAAGGAGTGCGACGCATCCGATGGCGACGCTGGCAGGGATATCGACCGGACGGTCATCTTCACGCCGACGGCCGCGCTCGTAGTTCTCGATCGAGCCGCGCGACAGTCCGAGTATTCCGGCTGCCTCGCCTTGCGAAAGCCCCATAGCCCGGCGCCAGGCTTTGAACTGTTCTGGGGTCATGCTATATTCTCCATCAGGAGGTGAGACTTGATCTTCCTTCCGGTGGGAGCCGGCCCGTAGGCCGACCCCCTGTTTTCAGCGGCTAATCGTGAGTGTCAGGCGGTAACCGAACATTCTCACGATAACCGTGAACCGGAATTTCAATCGTCTCACCTCCTTGCAAACCCGGCCCGAATTGGCCGGTGACTTGTTATCGCATATCCGTACTGTGTACGCAAGGAAAAAGCGTACTGAGTACGAAATATTCGCAGGCCGTCACGCTCCACCCGTGGCGGTTTTTTCGTTTCAGGACGGCAGACGGACGAGGCTAAGGCCGGTGAGTAGGTGGCCCCGCGTGGAAGGCGAAAGCCTCTAGACCACGACGGCTGCCGAACAGCCCGGATGGGAAGCGAGCGGTCTAGTCCGTCCTGATCAGTCTTCGTAGTTAAGGATCATCTGTCCAATTTGGTCGACGTCGTCGCGGACGAGTAGGGTCATTGCTCGATCCCCAGCCGAAGCGTTCATCGTGATGGTGGTGAATTCGTTGGCATTCCATCGCTTATAATAGGCGACATTGTGGAAATTAACGTAGACCCGATCGCCGTTGGTGTCGGTAAGTGAGAGCCACATCGCGCTTTCCTTCTTCAAACCCAGTAGAAAACCATGGCAGCACTGCCGAGTAAACCGCCTGTCTGGCCGGAAGACCCTGTCCGGCGGCAGAGGGCAATGCGCCGCTGGTCCCGCCACTTGGCAGAGATGCATGGCAAAGGCCGCGGCACGGTAGGCGTGTCATGGATCGTCATTGCCTACTGCCTGTTCGTCCTCATCGCCGTGCAGGTCGGATGGTTCTCGATCATCGTCGAGTGGAAGTAGGAACGACACCTCTCATCATGGCCCGCAAGCTTTCGAACCTGAAGCCTCGGATCGGTGGTCTCGGGCATAGGTTCGGCGCAGCGCCTGAAACAGAGCAGCAGCGCAACCGGAATAGGGACAGCAGCCAAGCCTACCGAGCCTGGTACAAGACGGCACGATGGCAGAAGCTGAGGCTAAGGGTGATCCTTCGGGACCGATACACATGCCAGCGCACCGGTGCCCTGCTGGTAGGCAAGCACCCGGCACCGGACAGCCCCGTGGTCGACCACATCAGGCCGCACCGTGGAAACGAAGCGCTGTTCTGGGATGAGGCGAACCTTCAGACGATAGCCAAGGCCCACCACGACAAGATCAAGCAGGCTGAGGAAGCCAAGGACATCAAGGGAGTGTGGTACTAGACCGGGTTGTATCGCCAGCTGATCTCTGTGTTGCCCTTATGCTGGGCGATGTTAAGCCTGAGGTCGATCTCTTCCGGGCAAGCTTCGCATTTGAATGCGACCGTCATGCCCCATCGGCGTCGACTCGGGTTGTTAAGGGGATCGTGCGGCTTCACCTCCATCTGGACCGTGCCACCATCAACCACCGTGACCGTCTCGGTCTTCTGGTCTTCGCCTCTGTCGTAGACCGTGATCGCGCCTTGGTGGAGGTAGGTGCCACCGCAATTCGGGCAGACCAAGTCAGAGGTTTCAGTCCCAGAAGGATCGAGCTTGATGTCGCCGGTCTTGATCATGTGAACGCCTCCATTGGGCCGAGCAATCTACAGCGACGATCACACGATGGTAGGGGGGGCGGGTCGAAAAACCTCAAAACCCCTGCCCAGTTAGACCCGCGCAGCCCCACATTCGCGCAATTTTTTTGGCTGGAGCCGGATTTCAGCATGGCAGGAAACAAAAATAGCGGCCGGCCGGCGTTCGAGCCGACGGAGGAGCAGCGCGAGAAAGTGCGCGTTCTCAAGGCCGGTGGGATGTCAAATGAGGCAATTGGGGTTGCCCTAGGCATTTCCGAGCCGACCCTGACGAAGTATTTTTCTTCGGACATCGAAGTGGGGGCCGCAAAGGTCACGGCTGAGATCATGATGGCCCGCTACAACTCCGCGAAGGGCGGGAATGTTGCAGCACAAAACAAGGTTTTGGAGTTGGCCGGAGCGGTGAGGGCGCAGGAAAAGCGAGCGCCGGCCGAACCGAAGCCGGGCAAGAAGGAAGAGCGCCAGGCTGCGGCCGAGCGAGTGTCGGGCAAGTTCGCCCCTCCTGAGCCGCCGAAGCTGGTCGTCAACAACGCCTGATGGAGTGGACCACCGCCGTTCCTGACTGGGAGCGGAGAATCGTCGCGCGGCGGTCACTGATCCCGTTCGATCCGCTGTTCCCCGACGAGGCCAAAGCGGCGCTGTCGGTCTTCAAGTCGCTGAAGATCGTCGACGCGCCGGGGCAGCCGACATTCGGCGAAGCCTGTGAAGAATGGGTCTTCGACTTCGTCCGGGCGATATTCGGAGCCTATGATGCGGAGCACGCCCGCCGGCTGATCCGCGAGTTCTTCCTGCTCATCAGCAAGAAGAACGCCAAGTCGACGATCGCCGCGGGCATCATGATCACGGCGCTGATCAGGAACTGGCGGCATTCTGCCGAGCTGCTGATCCTGGCGCCGACCATCGAGGTTGCCAACAATTCGTTCTTCCCGGCGCGCGACATGGTTCGGGCCGACGAGGAGCTTTCGGATCTCCTGCACATCCAGGAGAACTTCCGCCAGATCACGCACCGGATCACCAAGGCCGTGCTGAAGGTGGTCGCGGCGGACAGCGACACGGTTTCGGGCAAGAAGGCGGCTTTCGTGCTCGTCGACGAGCTTTGGCTGTTCGGCAAGAAGCCAAACGCTGATGCGATGCTGAGGGAGGCGACGGGCGGTCTGGTATCGAGGCCGGAAGGCTTCGTCATCTACCTGTCCACTCAGAGCGATACGCCGCCGGCGGGTGTGTTCAAGGCGAAGCTGGAATATTTTCGCGGTGTGCGCGACGGGTTGATTGATGACTCGAAGAGCCTCGGGGTGCTATACGAGTTTCCGTCGGCGATGATCGAGGCTGAAGCTTATCTCGATCCTGAGAACTTCTACATCACGAACCCGAATTTGGGGCGATCGGTTGATGCCGAATGGCTCGCCGAGGAATTGCGGAAGGTCCAGACCGGCGACGGCGATACGCTGCAGACGCACCTGTCGAAGCACCTGAATGTCGAGATCGGCCTCCGGCTTCGTGCTGATCGCTGGCCCGGCACGGAATACTGGCTCGAGGCGGCGGTACCGCTGACGCTGGAAAGCCTTCTCGCTCGTTGCGAGGTCGCAACGATCGGTGGTGACGGCGGCGGTCTGGACGATCTATTCGGCGCTTGCGTCATTGGCCGCGAGAAGGTGACGCGCAACTGGCTGGTCTGGTCCAAGGTTTGGGCTCATCCGATCGTGCTGAAGCGGCGTAAGGAAATCGCCGAGACGCTGAAGGACTTCGCGGCCGACAAAGATCTGATCTTCTGCACGAGGCCGACGCAGGACATTGAGGAATTTGCCGACATCTGCGTGAGGGTCCGCGATTCCGGGTTGCTGCCTGAGAAAGAGGGGATCGGCATCGACAAGCTGGGCCTCCCGGCTCTGGTCGACGAGCTCGTGTCACGCGGTTTCGAGACGCACGAAAACGGCGGGACGATCACAGGCATCAGCCAGGGCGGCTTTCTGAACGACGCGATCATCGGGACCGAGAGAAAGCTTGCTGATGGCACGCTGAAGCATGCCGGGCAGGGCGTCATGCGCTGGGCAGTCGAGAACGCAAAGGTCGAGCTTAAAGGCTCGTCGCGAGCAATTACGAAGCAGACAGCCGGCAAGGCGAAGATAGACCCGTTCATCGCCATGCTGAACGCGGCAAAACTGATGAGCCGGAATCCGATAGCGCAGGGGACGGGCATGGGCGACTATTTTAACAGCCTTCGGAGCGCCGCGGCGTGAACCTTCTGCAGAAGATGGCTCAGTTCTTCGTGCAGGTGCTGTCACCGCGCGATCCGAACGGCTGGTATCCGCAGGGCGCGCTCGGCGACGCCGGCGAGCAGGTGACAGATCAGAGCGCGCTCGCCATATCGTCGGTGTGGGCTTGCGTGAATCTTATCGCAGGAACGATCTCGTCACTGCCGCTGATGGTCTACCGAACCGATGCGACGGGCGCGCGGACTGTTGCAGGCGATCATCCGCTCTATCGGCTGCTGCATGACAGCCCGAATTTCGATCAGACGGCGGTCGACTTCTGGGACTTCGTTGCGGCATCGGTTGAGCTCTGGGGCAATTCCTATGCCCGGAAGGTGGTCGAGAACGGTCGGGTCGTTTCCATTGTCCCGATCGCGCCGAACATCGTCACCGTCCGCCGGCTGAGGAACGGCACCATTGAATATCGATGGACAGAGGACGGCAAGACCTTCGTCGAGACCGACCAGACGATGATGCACATCCGCGGCCCTGGCGGCAATCCGCTGGGAGGCATGTCGACGCTGACGTTTGGCCGGCATACGTTTTCGCTGGCGCGCGCGCAGGACAAGTCGGCGGGCAAGATGTTTGCCAATGGCCTTCGGCCGCCGGGCGCGCTGAAATTCAAGACATGGCTGACGCCCGAGCAGCGGCAAATCGCGCGCGACGAGATCGCGGCGAAGGTCGGCGCCGACAATTCCGGCAAGCCGCTGATCCTCGAAGGCGACACGGAGTGGACGCCCTTCACGATCAACCCTGATGACGCCCAGATGCTGGAAAGCCGGGCGTTCTCTGTAGAGGAAATCTGCCGGTTCTTTGGCGTGCCGCCCTTTATGGTGGGTCACACCGAGAAGTCGACCAGTTGGGGCACCGGGCTCGAGCAGCAGACGCTCGGCTTTCTGAAGTTCACGCTGCGCCGCCGGTTGAAACGCATCGAGCAGGCGCTCGAAAAGCAGCTTCTAACGGCCCAGGAGCGCGCGCAGGGCATCATCATCGAATTTGCCATTGAAGGCCTGCTGCGGGCCGACAGCGGCGGTCGCGCGAAGTTCTATCAGCAGATGACGGCCATCGGCGCCATGACGATCAACGAGGTTCGCGGGCTCGAAAACCTGCCACCAGTTGAGGGTGGCGACGTGCCGCGGATGCAGATGCAGAACGTGCCGATCACAGAGGCGGGGCAGGACGCGCTGCCGGCCCCGTCAGAGGAGCAAGCCGCATGAAGACCAAGGTTTCGGAGCCGCTCTTCGACATCAAGAAGATCGCCGACGATGGCGTTTTTTCCGGGTACGGCTCCATTTTCGGCAACAAGGACTCGGGCGGGGATATCGTTGTTGCAGGAGCTTATGGAAAGAGCTTGGCTGAACATCGCCGCAAGGGCTCGACCGTCAAGATGTTCTGGCAGCACGACCCGCACCAGCCGATCGGCAAATGGCTGGACATCTCGGAAGACGGTAAGGGGCTCTTTGTCGAGGGTAAGCTGAACATGGGCGTGCAGCGCGCCCGCGAGGCTCACGCGCTCCTAAAGGAAGGGGACATCGACGGCCTGTCCATCGGCTATCGCGTGATCGAGGCAGAGCCCGACGAAAAGCGCGGTGCACTGCTGTTGAAGCAAGTGCATCTTTTCGAGGTGTCCGTCGTCTCCATGGCTATGAACGAGCGCGCGCGCGTCGAGAGCGTGAAACAGGACATCATGTCGGATATCGCCCGTCGCTTTCGCGATGGCGAGCCGATCACCATCAAGGAATTCGAGGACGGCTTGCGTGAGGCAGGCTTCCCGAAAAGCGCTGCCGTTGCGATCGCCTCGCACGGTATCGCAAAGGTCATTCGGAGCGAGTCCGAGGGCGAAAAGGCGAACCAGAATGCCGCGCGCTTCTTGCAGATGCTGAAGGCCGGCTAGGCCCCTCTATCCTCCAAAGGATCACTGAAATGAACACCTACCGCACGAAAGCTGCGGGCGGCGTGTCGTGGCTTGCCGCGTCAACGCTCGGCCCGCGCATCGCGTTCGACAAGCCCAATGACGGCAACGGCGTCGACGTCGAGGCCTTGGCCAAAGAGGTCACCGAGAAGTTCCAGAAGAGCTTCGACGAGGTAAAGGCCATCGCCGAAAAGGCGGTTGCCGATGCCAAGAAGGGTATCGACTTGACCGAGGCCGAAAAGGCCAAGGCCGACGAAGCCCTGACGAAGATGAACGGGCTGCAGGCCCAGGTCGCCGAGATCGAGCAGAAGCTCGCTCGCGGTGGCAAGGGCGAGGACGACAAGGCGAAGTCGATCGGCGAGCAGTTCGTCGAATCCGAGGGCTTCAAGCAGTTCCAGGCGTCAGACTTCTCCAAGTCGGCGCGTGGAGCTGACATGAAAGTCAAGGCGACGCTCACGTCGGCGATCACCGACTCGGCCGGCTCGGTCGGCGACGCGATCAACCAGACCCGGTTCCCCGGCATCCTGCCGCTGCCCCAGCGCCGAATGACTGTCCGCGATCTGCTTTCGCAGGGTCGAATGGACGGCAACACGCTCGAGTACGTGAAGGAAACAGGCTTCACCAACTCGGCCGCGCCCGTGGCGGAAGGTGCAGCCAAGCCGGAATCTGACCTGAAGTTCGATCTCGTCACCACGTCGGCCAAGGTCATCGCGCACTGGATGAAGGCCTCGAAGCAGGTCCTGTCCGACATCAGCCAGCTTCGTTCTATCATCGACCAGCGCCTGCTCTACGGCCTGGCCTATGTCGAGGAAGGGCAGTTGCTCAACGGCGACGGCACCGGCCAGAATCTCAACGGCATCATCACGCAGGCGACGGCCTATTCGGCACCGTTCGTTCCTGCCGATGACAACGGCGAGATCGACCAGGTTCGTCTGATGATGCTGCAGGCATCGCTGGCGGAATACCCGGCGACCGGCATCGTCATGCACCCGACGGACTGGGCGCGCATCGAACTGACCAAGGATGCCAACGGTCAGTACATCATCGGCAACCCGCAGGGCACGGCGCAGCCGACCCTCTGGAGCCTGCCCGTGGTGGCAACGCAGGCGATCGCCGTCGACAAGGTACTGGTTGGTGCCTTTAAGCTCGGCGCTCAGGTCTTCGACCGTTGGGATGCGCGTGTCGAGACCGGTTACGTCAACGATGACTTCATCAAGAACCTTGTAACGGTTCTGGCTGAAGAGCGTCTCGCGCTCGCCGTGTATCGCCCCGAGGCATTCATCTACGGCGACCTCGGCAACGTGGCCTGATGATGAGGTTTGAGGGCGAGCTCCGGCTCGCCCTTTCCCTTCCACTTCAAGGAGGCCCGACATGGCCAACCATCGTTACAAGGTTCTTCGTCACTTGATCGGTGACAAGACCTATGAACCGGGCGACGAGCGCATCGCCGAACCCGGTTCCGTCGCCCACCTTGTTCCTCGCGCTCTCGAGGACCTTGGCCCCGTGAAAGAGGCGAAGGCTGAAGACGCTCCGAAGAACAAGGCCGAGCCCGCCGCACCGTCCAACAAGGCAGCAAAGCCCGCCGGCAAAGGCGCGAAGAAGGATAAAGCGTAATGCCTCGCGCTGTTAGCAGCATCGTCTCCGACGCGACGATCACGGTCGGAGCGGAGAACACCAACGTTCGCGCTATCACCATTCAACTCAAGAATGGCTGGGGCAAGAACATTAACTTCCCGGCCGAAGTCGAACTTGTCGTTCTGCTCGACGCGGCCGGCGCTGATTATGTGGTCACCGGCGGGTCGACCGGCATCGCGATCGGCGCATCGGGAAAGCTTCAGCAGATCATCGCGAAGAAGCGCTTCGTCGCTCGTAGCACGGCTGCGGGGTTGATCGCCCTGACCTGGACCGACACCGGCACGGAAGCCGCCTACCTTGGCGTCATCCTGCCGAACGGCAAGCAGGTAATCAGCTCGGCGCTCACGAACGCCTAGGCCATGCTCTCGCCCGTCCGAACCATTGCCCCGGCCGTGCCGGTGGTGACGCTGGCCGAAGTCCGGCAAATGCTGCACGTTGACCATCAAGATGATGATCACTTGCTCCAGAGCCTGATCGACGCCGCGCATAGCCACCTCGACGGCTATTCGGGCATCCTCGGACGGGCGCTTATCACCCAGACGTGGCAACAGGACTTCAAGGATTTCACCTGCGAGCCGCTCCGGCTGCCGCTGAAGCCGATCCAGGAAGTGTCGACCGTCACCTATTACGACGGCTCGAATGATGAGCAGGAGCTGGACGATACCGTCTGGCAGCTTCTGACGGACGCCAGCGGGTCATATCTGGCGCTACAGGCCGATCAGTCGTGGCCCGGCGTCTATGGGCGCTCCGATGCCGTGCGCGTGACTTATGTGGCCGGCTATGGCGACGCCGCGAGCGATGTTCCGGCCGCGCTCCATACGGCGATTATCCTCTACGTGCAGATGCACTACGACCCGGAGAGCCGGGCCAGCCTGAAACCCGCCTTCGACGCTCTCGTCGGGCCTTTCTGGAATCCGTCCATCTAGGAGCCGATCATGACCGACATCTCAATCACCGCGGCGAATGTCCAGCGCTCGAGTTCATCGGACGTCGAGGTCGGAACCGCCGCTGCAACGATCACGGCTGGGCAGTGCGTCTATCGCGTCGCCGCAACAGGCCGCTTCAATCTATCGGACAGCAACTCCGGCACGGCGGAAGCCAGAGAGGTCTTCGGTATCGCTCTCAACGGAGCATCGGCCGGCCAGCCTCTATCGGTCCAGCGCAGCGGTGACATCACGATCGGCGGCACACTGACTGCCGGCGTTGCATATTACCTGTCCGACACGCCGGGCGGCATCTGCCCGGTCTCGGACGTGGGGTCGGGCGAATATTCGGTGGTGCTTGGTGTCGCCAAGTCGGCCTCTGTTCTCGCGCTGAACATCCAGGCGTCCGGCGTCGCCCTGTAAGCCGATGCGCATCCGGCTCACCGACAAGTTCAAGTGGTCGCCGCCTGAACTCAATGGCACGTGGACGCAGGTCTTCCAACCCGGCGAGCATACGGTGACCACCGCTTGCGGAAACGCGGCGATCGCGGCCGGGAAGGGGTCCAGGATCGCTGCGCCGAGGAAGAAGGCCGCCGATGAAAAGGCTGACTGAGCGTTTCCTTTGTCAGAAGAAGTCGATCGCCACCGACGAGTTCGACAACCCGGCCCCGGATGACGGTGTGTGGGAGACGCAATTCTCGGTGCGTGCCGAGCTGAAGCCGCGGCTCGGCGGTGAAAGCGTCATGGCTGGTAGGCTGAATGGCCGGCAGCCATACGTGGTCACCATCCGGCAGAGTCTGCAGGCGCGCAAGATCATGCCGGATTGGCAGTTGGTCGACGCGAACGATCGGTCACGGGTGCTGGCGGTTAAGTCGATCATCGATCCTGACAACAGAAACCGCTGGCTCGAGATATTGGCGGAGGAAGGCGTCGCCGCCTGATGGCGATCAAGGCGAAATTCCTTGGCCGGGACGCGGTGACGCGTAAGCTTCGTAAACTGGTCCCTGATGCCGAGAAGCAGGCAGCGATCGCTCAGATGGAAGCTGCAATGGATCTGGCTTCAGCCATCCGGCCGCGCGCGCCGCGGCTCACTGGCGAGTACGCAGACAGCATCCAAGGAGACCGTCTCTCGAACCGGCGCGAGGCGGCCGTCGGCGCGAGGACAAAAGACCCGAATGCGACCGGCATCTTTGCATCGTGGAAATGGCGCTGGCTCGAGTTCGGCACGGTCAAGATGCCGGCAAGGCCCCATATAATGCCCACATTCCGCGCTGCCCGGAAGCGCATTCGGCGGAAAGTCGCCAACGCGATCAACAAGGCGGTCCGAAAGGCAAAGGCTGGCTGATGGCGTCTCCCGAATACGAACTCGTCGGCAAGGTGCTTTCGCGGCTGCTCGCATATCCCGCGCTTCAAGCGCTGATCGGCCCGCGCGCCTATTACCGGGCGCCGGCGAACGCCGTGTTCCCGTATGTCACGACGGAGGACACCGACAAGTTGCGCGCGGATGCCACGTGCATCAGCGGCGCCGAAATCTACATGAGGGTTCACGTCTACGCGCGCGACGGGAACCCGCTGCAAATCGCGCGTCAGATCGCTCACGAGGTGGAGAACGCGCTGCATGGGCATGCGCTCGACCTGCCGAGCAATGAACTGATCGTTTTCAACCACCGGCAGACACAGGCCTTCTATGACCCGGATGGGCTCACCGGGCATGGCGTCGTTGAGTTCCGAGCCATCACACACGCACCGGCCTGACCGGCTTTCCTGAAGGAGAAACACCATGCCAGCTCAGCTCGGCCGCATGCTGCTCATCAAGATCGGCGACGGCGGCTCGCCCTCCGAAGTCTTCGCCATTCTGTGCGGACTCAAAACCCGCACGTTCAACCTGTCGGCCAATGAGGTCGACACGACTTATCCCGACTGCGACAACCCCGGCGGCGCCGTCCAGCGCACCGCTCGGCCCGGCATCGTCAACCGGACGTTCTCGGGGTCGGGCACTTTCGTCAGCGGCGGCACGCAGGCGATCCTGATGGGCCATGTCCGCGGCGCGACCGTATTCAATGCTCAGGTCGTTGTTCCCGGCGAGGGCGAATACGAAGGTTCCTGGATGGTGTCGGACTTCGAGTTCGAAGGAGACATGGAGGACGACATGCAGTTCTCCGCGACCTTCTCGGCTGCCGGCCCCCTCGAATTCACGGCTGAATGATGAGCCTGCCTGTCAATGGCGCGCGCGGCGAGGTTGCCCTGCGCGTCGGGACCGTCGATCTGGTCATTGCCGCCGAGATCGGCCGGCTTTCGGCGGTGTCCACCGCTCTGGAATGCAAGTCCTTCGCCGATCTCTATCAGCGCCTGCTCGGTGTCGAGGTCTCGGCGACGATGGCGGCGATCCAGCATCTGACCGTCAAGGGCGACGCCACCCAGGCACTGCTCCAGCTTCGTCTCCGTGACTTTCCAGCATGCAGCAAGGCCTTCGCCGCGGTGCTCGCGCATCATCTGGGCGAAGACGAGGGAAAAGGCGAAGCCGCCGGCGAGGCGGCCGACAAGACGAGCGACCATTCCCCTGGTCAGACTGGCTGAAGACCGCGCTCGGTCCGCTCGGCTGGCGGCCGGTCGAGTTCTGGTCGGCCACGGTGACTGAGTTTTTCACCGCGATCGAAGCCTTCAACGAAATGCACGCCGATCCGAAGAAGGTCGACGCGCCGACAGAAGACGAGATGGCAAAGCTGCTGGAGCGCTACGGCTAATCGTCGAACAGGCTGTCCGGCAGACAGGTGATCGAGCCTTTTCCAGTCGCCTCGCTGTAGGTGCCGAGGGCGGTCGCCACGGCTTTCAGTTCAGCCTTTCGCTTTTCGCACTCCGCCTTTGAAAGACCCTTGGCGGCAACATGCTCAGCGTTCCCGATGGCTTGAACTAGCCGATACGTCTCCTCTGCATAGGCGGAGGCCGCAGCCATTGTCAGACCGACAGTCAAAATCACCCGCATCATTGGTGCTTTCCTTTGGCTCAAGACCTAGAACAACTAGTGCTAAGCATCAGTGCCGATACGGCACAAATGCGACGCGCTTTGAAACGGCTCGAGGGAGACGTTTCGAGCAGCACGCGCAGGGTAGAGCAAAGCTTTGGCGCTCTTAGCAAGCGGGTAAGCTCGACTTTCGATGGCATCGGGCGCAGCGCGCGCGGCGCATTCGCAGGAATTCTCGCTGGTTTTAGCCTCCGCGAAGCGCAAACCTTACTTGATAGCGCTACGCGAATTCAGAATGCCCTCAAGGTTGTTGGTCTAGAAGGCGAGGAACTGGCGCGGGTTTATGATCGCCTTTTCGCCAGTGCGCAGAAGAATGCCGCCCCTTTCGAGACGCTGGTTACCCTCTACACCCGCCTATCTCTTGCACAGAGAGACCTTGGAGTAACCAACGACGAGATCATTGGTTTTACCGACAAGGTCGCTCTCGCGTTGCGCGTGCAGGGAACGACAGCCGAAGAAGCACGCGGTGCGCTTATCCAGCTTACGCAGGCGCTGGGCGGCGGCATCGTCCGCGCAGAAGAATTCAACAGCATCGTTGAGGGAGCTCCAACGATCCTCCGTGCCACAGCCGCCGGGTTGAAGGAGGCGGGCGGCTCTGTCGCAGCGCTGCGCAAACTCGTCATCGAAGGCAAGGTGTCGTCGGAAGCATTCTTCCGGGCATTTGAAGCGGGTTCGGTCGTCCTTGAGGACAAAGTTGCCGGAGCCGAATTGACACTGAGCCAGAGCTTCGCGCGGCTTCAGAACGTTATGATCGATACTGCGACGCGGTTTAACGACCAGACCGACGCTAGCGGGCTTCTTGCTCGCGCCATTGACAACAATCTCATCCCCGCCATCCAGGAGTTAGGCGACATCCTCGCGGGCGTCACCGGCGGCCCGCTGGGCGACTTCTACAACCAGATCGGCAACATTATCGATCGAGTTGTGCAGCTCTCAGCCGATCTTGGCGCGATGACGGGTCTCGATGCCATTGGTGGTAACCCATATATCGGACCCGGCCGCATCCAAGACCGAATTGACGCGGCGTTCGCAGGAACTTCGTTTTCCACGCCGAAAGGCGCTCGTAAAGGCGGCGTTGAGCTTACCGTCGACAAGCCAAATTCGGTGGTCAAACCTGTCACCCTTGGCGACTATCCGGTGTCTGGAGACGGCAAGGGAAAGCGAAAGCGCGAAGACGAGTATGCGCGCGAAACCCGCCAGGTCATTGAACGCACGGCCGCTTTGGTCGCTGAAACAGAGGCTCAGCGCCAGCTAAACCCGCTGGTCAATGACTACGGCTATGCCGCGGAAAAGGCGCGCATGGAGCGCGAGCTTCTCACGGCGGCCGAAAATGCCGGGAAGCAGATCACGCCGGAACTCCGGGCGGAGATCGAGGCGCTCGCCGAGCAATATGGGCTGGCGACCGCAGAGTCCGAACGTCTGGCCGAAAGTCAGGATCAACTCCGCGAAAGCATGGAGGAGATCAACGAGCTCGGCAAAGACGTCATGGGCGGTTTCATCGACGACATGATCGCGGGAAAGAGCGCATCGGAAGCGCTTGCCGGCGCACTGCAGAAGGTCGGGCAGAAGCTGATCGACATCGGGTTGAATTCGCTGTTCTCGCCGAAAGGCGGCGGTGGCGGAATCCTGAGCCTGCTGTTCGGTGGAGGCACGACGGGGTTCAAGGGCGATATTCTCTCGGGCAAGCGCATCGGTCTCTTTGCCAAGGGCACAAACTTCGCCCCAGGCGGGCCTGCGATCGTCGGCGAAAAGGGACCGGAACTGATCAACCTGCCGCGCGGCAGCCAAGTCATCCCGACTGCGCCGACGCTGCGAGCGTTGCAGAACGGAGGCGGCAGCATCTCCGCTCCCGTCCATGTCTCGATCGATGCGCGCGGCGCCGACGAGGCAGGCCTGACCCGTGTCGCGCGCGAGGTGGCGATGCTGAAGGCGACACTCCCGGGCACGATCGTCTCTACGGTCAAGGAAGCGAAGAAGCGGCGGGTTCTGACATAAATGGCGCTGACCTATCCGCTCGACTTCCTGCTCGACTTTCCGGGCTGGTCGACACGCTTCGAACTGATGCGCCGGCAGGAGCAGTCGCGCCAGGCTGACGGCATCACGCTTGTGAAGGATATGGGCGATCCGCTGTGGATCGCATCCTACCAGTCGCGCACGCTGTTTCCGAACGAACTCGATCGCTGGCGGGCGACGCTGCAGGCGCTGGAAAACGGCCTGCAACAGTTCAAGGGGCGGCCGCTGTCACGCTGCTATCCGATCCTCTACCCGAACGGCACATGGCCGACAGGCGGCGGGTTCGATGGCACTAATGCCAGCCTCGACTTCGTGGGCGCCAACCGCTCGCTGATCAGGGTCGAGGACCTGCCGGAAGGGTTTGTCCTGTCCGTCGGCGACTATCTCCAGATCGGCGATGCGGACCTGCACCAAGTGGTCGAGCAGGCAACGTCGAACAGCAGCAACCTCACGGCGATCTTTCAGGTAACGCCGCATATGTGGCCCGGCGTGGTGGCCGGCGACGCGGTGGCGGTCTCGGTCAAGCAGCCCTTCTGCCTGATGACGGTCGTTCCGGGTTCGGTGAACTCGGAAGCCGACATGTCCACGGGGCGCGGCATCATCTCCTGGCAGGCTGTCGAGAGTCGGTAGATGCGTGCGATATCGTCGAACAACCAGGCGGCGCTGGAAGCCAAGCAGCTTGTCGCCAGAGACTTCCTGTGGGTCGAGGCGCGCGAGTTCGTCAGTCGCGATCCGGTAAGTCAGGGTTTTTGGTCCGGCGTAGGTAACGTCACGGCGCAGGTATTGAACCCGCTGACGGGCCTGTCGAGCGAGCGGTCATGGACGGGCTCAGGCTCGCTCATTCAGATCAGCGATATTCCACTGGTCGCCAACGGAACGGTGCAGTCGATCACCATCGAGACCTCGCAGCTTCATGCGCAGGTCGAAACCGTTTTTCGGGACTATGACTGCAAGCAGGCGCGGATCGAGGTCTATCGCGGCCTGTTCGATCCGACGACGCGCGCGCTGGTTGCCCCGGCGTTCTGCCGGTTCTTCGGCTTCCTCGACGGCGATCCGATCACGACGCCGAGAGAGGGTGAAGGCGGCAAGATCGAACTGACGGCGAAGTCGCATACTCAGGAGTTCATCCGGTCGAACCCGGAAACCCGCTCGCAGGTCAGCCAGATCAAGCGCTCGGCGACGGATATTTTCTACAAGGATGCTGGCGTCGTCGGAGACTGGGAAATTTTCTGGAACGACAAGCGCGGCAAGGTGCCCAAGAAATGACCGACACGGTTGACGGGCAAGCCGGCGACGAACTGTGATCCGCCGCGCACTGTTCACCGACCGGTTACATGCCGTTCGGATGGCGAGGGACTTTCATCAGGCATCGGGTGCTCCGTTCGCCTTCGATGCCCCGGCGGCGGAGTTCGTGTTCGCGTCCTCGCTGGAAGCGCCGGCCCGGCTGGTGCTGATCCTCGACGATGGGCGGCCGCGCGGCATCCTCCTGGCCGAGGCCGCCGATCATCCGTTCGGGTGCTTCCGCATCGCGACGGAACGCATCTGGTGGGTCGATCCCGAGGCGCGCGGACCTGAAGCGATCGAGATGCTCGACGCCTACGAGGCATGGGCGCGCGAGCAGAGCTGCAAGCTCATCAACATGGCCTGCCTCGGCACAGATCCGGTGCTGGCACGGCTCTACCGGCGGCGTGGCTTCAAGCCCGCCGAGACGCACTTTCTGAAAGCTCTCTGATGGCGATCATCACGGCCGGCATCACGTCCCTGCTTGCGGGGACGGCGCTGGGCACATTCTTCGGCACTGCAGTCGGCAGCGCGATCCTGTCGACTGTTGTCGGGCTGGGTATCTCGCTGGCGGCGAGCGCCATTGCCGGGCTGTTCACGCCAGAGCAGGCACAGGAGCGTCCGTTCGCGCTGCAGGGCAAGCTTCAGGCGGCAGGCACCATCGGCCGGTCGATCCTGTTCGGCCTGTGCGCTACCGCCGGATCGCTCGTCTATCACAACACATGGGCGGCGGATTCGTCGAAGACACCGAACGCCTTCTACACGCAGGTCATCGCCCTTTCGGACTGGCCGGTGCGCGGGCTCAACGAAGTCTGGGTCAACGGCGAGAAGGTCACGCTGCTCACCGGGCAGGCGATCAACCGCGGCGCGCCTGTCCAGCAATACCGCGTGGACGGCAAGGACTATCTCTGGGTCAAGTTCTACGACGGCACCCAGACGACGCATGACGCATTCCTGAACGAATATGTGAGCAGCACCGATCGGCCGTGGGAAACGACACGGGTCGGGATCGGCGTTTCCTATGCGATCGTCACTGCGCTGGTGAACGAGGAGTTGTTCGCCTCCTTTCCGGAATATCGTTTCGTGCTCAACGGCGCCAAGCTCTATGATCCGACCCGCGACACGA
>Ga0335075_10001235_pt1 | contig 42576 bp, 31 predicted proteins | sample Lox_Sample_24_FD_206723 | JGI IMG/M metagenome (GOLD analysis project Ga0335075, IMG submission 206723) | Soil microbial communities from Loxahatchee National Wildlife Refuge, Florida, United States - Lox_Sample_2.4 | ecosystem: Environmental > Terrestrial > Soil > Wetlands | place: USA...
CGGCCCGCCGAGGACCGGCTCGCTGCCGGTGCACTCCTCGGTGGCGAAGCGGCACCGAGGCGCGAACCGGCAGCCGGCCGGCGGGCTGGCCAGGTCGGGCGGCAGGCCCGGGATCGTGTAAAGCCGCTGCGTGACCGGCTGGTCCAGCCGGGGAATCGAGGCCAGCAGCGCCGCGGTGTAGGGGTGCCGGGTGCGGTGAAAGAGATGCTGGGTGCTGGCTTTCTCGACGATCTTCCCGGCGTACATCACCAGCACCCGGTCGGCCCGGCCCGCGATCACCCCCATGTCGTGGGTGATCAGCAGGACCGCCATGCCAAGGCGCTCCTTCAGCTCATCCAGCAGCGCCAGGATCTGGTCCTGGATCGTGACATCCAGCGCGGTCGTCGGCTCGTCGGCGATAAGCAGCTTCGGCTCGCAGGCCAGCGCGATCCCGATCATCACGCGCTGCCGCAGCCCGCCGGACAGCTGGTGCGGGTAGTAGGACAGGCGCTCAGCCGGCCGCGGCATCCCGACCAGGGCGAGAACCTCCTCCGCCCGGGCCAGGGCATCAGACCTGGAGACGTTGCGGTGCTCCCTGACCACCTCGGCGATCTGGTGGCCGATCGTCATCGTCGGGTTCAGCGACGTCATCGGGTCCTGGAACACGATGCCGATCTCGTTGCCGCGGACCTTCCGCATCGCGGATTCGTCCAGCCGGGCAAGGTCGGCGCCGCCGAAGCGTATCGCTCCCTCGGCGATGTAACCGCGGCCGGGCAGCAGACCCATGATCGACAGGCCGGTCATCGTCTTCCCGCAGCCAGACTCGCCCACCAGCCCGACCGTCTCGCCCGGCTCGATGACGAAGCTGACGCCGTCCACCGCGCGGACCACGCCGGTGCGCTGCTTGATGAACGTCCGGAGCCCGTCGATCTCGAGGATGCTCGCGCTGGCGTCAGACATGGTCTCGGGGAATCTCGGCGTGCCAGGTCTTCACGAAGACCCGGCGGTCGCCCTCGTAGGCGCCGAGCACATTCGTCACCTGGAAAGCGGTCTCGGTGGCCGACATCGTGCTCTCCGTCCGCACGGTGGTCTGCCAGGGCCCGCGGCCGACCCGGAACGTGCGCTCGCATTCCACCGTGGCGGACAGCGGTTCACCCTCGGTGATCCGCAGCACGTCGCGCTCCTGCTCGCCGTACTCGAGGCCGTCGTCGGTGAGCCGGAACCCGTCGCCTGCCGTGTGGATCACCTCCACGGTCCCCGTGGCCACGTCACGCCGCGTCTCCCGCGCCGCGGTGCCGCCTTGCGGCTCGTGCGGCGGCATGGGCGCGCGCTCGGGCAGGGCGAAGTGCTCCGGTGGCGTGTGCTCCGCGCCCGCGGCCCAGACCGGCAGCCGGAACTCCGACCCCCCGGGGAACAGGCTCAGCGTCACCAGCTGCGGCGGCGGCCAGGCCCACGGCCAGTAGGTTGGTGACACCGCGAGCCGCAGCCGGTGCCCGGCCGGGACCTGATAGCCGACCGCGTTGAGCTGGACGTCGATGACGTAGCGCTCGCCTGGCCTGAGCGACGTGGGGTCGGCGTCGCTGGCCCGGTGCGCAAGGTTCTTCAGCCCGCGGGTGATCAGCGTCGAGGCGCCGTCCGGCCACACGTCGCACAGCCGCACGGCGACGAGCGCCAGCGGCTGGTCCGCGGCGATCTCGAGCCGGGCCGCAGGGAAGCCCAGTATCTCGGCCGGCGCGGTGAGTTCGGCGCTGTCAAAGGTCAGCGACAGCCCGTCCTCTGCCCGCTGGTCGGCGGGGAACTCGATCGCACCTCCGTGGCCGCCCCACTGGCCCAGGTCGGCGGCTGAGGACTCGGCCCCGCGGATGCGCAGCTCGGCCGCACCGTCCATGGCACCGCTCGCGTCCGGTGCCCTGCTCGCGTCCGGTGCCCTGCCCGCATCCGGCACCGGGCCGGCGAGGACACCAGGCGCGAGGCGGAAACGGCGCGTCTGCACCTCCGGGGCCGGCCAGCTCCCGGTGGCCAGCCACCGGCCGGGATGGACGGGGTACCCGGCCGCCGGGCGCCGCGCCTGCGGCATCCACACCCGCAGCTTCGGCTCATCCATCACGCCGGTGTCGCGGCCCTTCAGCCAGTGATCCCACCAGCGCACCGCCTCCTGCAGGAAGCCGATCGCCGGTCCCGGCGCGCCGTCCTCCGGGTAGTCGTGACCCCACGGCCCGATCAGCCCCTTGCACGGCCCCGGATAGCCCTCGAGGAAGCGCAGGATCGCGTTGGTGTACGAGTCGGTCCACCCGCCGACCATGTAGACCGGGCAGCCGATCGCCGCGTAGTCCTCGCACACCGACCCGTGGCGCCAGAACGCGTCACGGCGCTGATGGGCGAGCCACGCTTCGATGTACGGTGGAGTCTGTTCCAGCCGCTGCAGCCAGGTCTTCCGCCATTCCGCGCCGACGACGGCCGGGTCCGGCGGCAGCGCGTTGTAGGCGAGCATCGTCGATGCCCAGGGCAGCATGGTCCACGCCAGCAGGCAGCCGCCCATGTAGTGCACGTCGTCGGCATAGCGGTCGTCGGTCGACGCGACGCTGATCACGGCGGCCAGCTCAGGCGGCCGCAGCGCGGCGATCTGCAAGCCGTTGAAACCGCCCCAGGACTTGCCGATCATCCCCACCTTGCCGCTGCACCACGGGCGCGAGGCGAGCCACCGGACGACCGCCACCCCGTCCTCGAGTTCCAGGGGCAGGTACTCATCCGCGAGGATGCCGTCCGAATCACCGCTGCCGCGAATGTCGACCCGGACCGACGCGTAGCCGTGCCCGGCGAAATAGTGGTGAATGGGAGCGTCCCGCAGCGCTAGGCCGTCGTTCTTCCGGTACGGAACGTACTCGAAGATGGCCGGCACGGGTGCGTCGTCTGCTCCCTCGGGAAGCCAGATCCGCGCCGCCAGCCGGCAGCCGTCCGGCATCGGGATCCACTCATGGCGGATGACCCGCACGCGATGCGGGAACTCGGTGCGGACGGCCAACGGCGTTCCTCCATCTCGCTCGGTGCGGCGCTCCCTGGCCGGCCGCGGGGGAAACCCCGCAGCTTCCGAGGTGCGTGCGGGGGGGGACGGAGCCATCCGCAGCTTACTGTTTCCGGGGGGTATGTGGCGGGCCGGGTCCCATGATGGGTTTCAGGCTGGTACGCGGGGGGCCGAAGCCCCCCGCACGTGAGCTCTCCGCGATGCCGGGAGGGACGCCGCTCGCTGGCGTCACTTCACGAAGTACCAGTTTTCCGGGTAGATGTTGCCGTCAGGGTCCTGCGGGTAGACGCCCTTGAGCTTGTTGCTCACCGCCGAGATCTGCGAATCGAGCTGCGGCATCCACAGCATCGGCAGCTGCTTGGCGACATAGTTCTCGTAGCTGTAGAGCGCCGAGTAGCCGCCGGAGCGCAGCTTCGTCATGAGAGAGTCGGCCGTGCGGTTGGTGTAGGACCCGCCGTTGTCGACCCCTCCCGTCGCGAAGAGCACCGACCCGTCGGGGTCGTTGTACCCGGGATTGAAATACCATCCCTGGCCGTAGTAGTTGATCTGCCAGCAGTTGGCCTTCGCGCACGGGATGTCGTTGCTAACCACCGTGTCGAACGGCGCGCCGCTCAGCGACAGCTGGATCCCTGCCTGGGAGAACGTTGACTGGAGCGCGGCGACCTCCTCGGTGACGCCCTGCACGCCCGTCGAGTACTGCATGCTGAAGGACAGCTTCGCGCCCGCGGCAATTCCGGCGCCGCACTCGTTGCTCGCCGTGCCCGGCCGCGTGCACACGTCTGCCTTGCCGGACATGATCTTCCAGCCGTGGGCGCTCAGCAGATCGGTCGCTGTCGTCGGGTTGTACGGGTAGGGGTTGAGCTTTTGCGAGCTGGAGATGAAGGGGCTGCTGGGCACCAGCGGAACCGGGCCGTATGTCGGGTTGGCGTAACCTCCCAGGAACGAGGTGATGTAACCGGGCTGGTTGATCAGGTGCTGCATCGCCTGCCGCACGTAAAGCTGATTCAGTATCGATCCCACCAGCGGGGACGCGAAGTTCAGGCTGATGTAGGTGATCCCCCACGTCGGCCAGGCCTCGACCTTGTAACCGTCCGAGGTGACCCGCGACGCCTGCGCGGCGTCGTTGATCGGGATGTAGCCGTAGTCGATTCCGCCCGCCGACAGCAGGGCATCGAACTCGGCCGCGTCGCTGGTGAAGCTGAGCACCTTCAGCTCGTGGATGGATCCCGTCGCCGGGCCCGAGTAACGGGTGTTGCGGACGTAGGTGGCGTCGCCGGTGTTCGAGGCGTACGAGGTCAGCCGGAACGGGCCGTCAATGACCTGCCACAGCGGGTTCGTGGCGTAGGTCGACAGGATCGTGTTCTGCTTGGCGAGGTAGTTGTACACCGCCGTTGCCCCGGCCGGGGTCATGTCGTAGTTCCCGATGGGACCGCTGGCCGATTCCTTGTCCCAGGCCTGCTGGGGGATCGGGATGATCTGGCCTAGCTCGTTGTACAGCCACGTCGAGGAATAGCTGCCCTTGAACGTGATGGAGAAGCGGGTCGGGCTCAGCACCTTGAACAAGGAGACGTTGTCGGGGAATTCACCTGGGGTGTAGCCCCAGAAGTTTGCCTTGTTCGCCGACAGCAGATTGAACCAGAACTGGACGTCCCGGCTCGTGACCGGCGTGCCGTCCGACCAGCGGTACTTCTTGAGCTGTATGGTCGCGATCGTGTCGCCGCCGGACTTGGTGACGCGGGCGGCATCGGCCAGGCTGTACCTCAGGTCGAGCCCCACCGAATTGGGGCCGCCGAACCAGTACAGCGGCCGCCACATGAGATATTCCGAGTACTCGATGTTGGCTCCGACCGCGTTCTCGGTGTTGAGCAGCGGGAATATGTAGTTGAACTGCTCCCCGGGGCTGAGCGCAACGGTGGCCGTTCCGCCGCTGATCCGGGTCTGCCCCTGGGCGCTGGATGGGCTACTCGACGAGCAAGCCGCCAGCACCATGCTGCCGGCCACGCCCGCGATTGCCAGGAACCGAACTCGCCTGTGAATGCGCATAGCTCTCAGCCTTATTCCATGACCGGGCGACTTTGATCACCGATTGACACCGACCCCAAATGCCGATGGGCATACCGGTCGATAAGGATCACAAGCATAACAGAGTCGGAGGATTGATGCAGGGTAAACCAGATGGTAACTAACGCGAGGCGGGCGGTGCGTGCTCACGCCCGGACGGCAGGCCGGCCTAACCCAAATGCCTTACCCGAGCCGCCCCGTGTTCGCGGTGCCGATCTGCACGGCCATGGCGTGCTCGACCAGGCAGATCAGGGCCGATTTGGTCGACTCGCGGTCCCGTGCGTCACACTGGATCACCGGAATGCGGGGGCTGACGGCCATTGCGTCGCGGACATCAGGGATCAAATGGGGAAATTTCCCGTCAAACCCGTTGATGGCGACGATGAACGGCAGGCCAGCGGCCTCAAAGTAATCCACCGCAGGGAAGGAATCCGCGAGCCGCCGCGTGTCCACCAGCACCACCGCCCCGATCGCCCCATGAATCAGGTCGTCCCACATAAACCAGAAGCGGTGCTGCCCGGGAGTGCCGAACAGATAGAGAATCAGACCGGCATCCAGCGTTACCCGGCCGAAGTCCATCGCCACGGTGGTCGTCGTTTTGTCCGGCGTGTGCGACAAGTCATCCAGGCCATCCGATACCGCTGTCATCACCGCCTCGGTCCGCAGCGGGGTGATTTCCGATACCGAGCCGACGAGCGTCGTCTTCCCTGCACCAAAGCCGCCGGCGATGACAATCTTCACCGATGTCATCGCGGTGTCGCTCGCTGCCACGCCCGCGACCGGCTTAGAGCCTGCGAAGTCCACTGAGCACCCTTTCCAGCAGCTTGATATCCGGCCGGCCCTGTACGTGATCGAGCTGATGAATCCGCACCAGCCCGTCCGCCGCCATATCCGCGATGAGAATCCGCGCCACTCCAAGCGGCATCTGCAGCACCGCCGAAATCTCCGCCACCGACCGCCAGCCACCCCCCAGGCCGAGAATGGCCTGGCACTCGGGGCTCAGCAGAGAAAGATCCCGGTCCTGATAATGGGCGACAGCGACCATCGCTTCAATCTCAAGCTCGTACCTCGGCTCCGTCCTCCCCCCGGTCATCGCGTACGGCCGCACGAGAAAATCCTCGGCGTCGCTTAAAGGCGCTCCGTCGGGAACGCCGAAGCCTCCGGGAAGCCAGTCATCCTGGCCCGGGGCCGGCACCAGCATCTCCCGTCACAAGGACTCGGCGGGGACCGCCACCAGTGTCACGACTCATCGCGTTGCCCGTTTTCTCCGCCAGGCTCGCCGCCCGCGGCGGCCCGGCCTTGGCGGACACCGCGCTGGAAGCTGGCGAAACGGTCCCGCGTCGCGGCCGCCGACCGGGCCGGCGCGGAGGGCGCTGAGGGCTCGCTTGCTACCGAAGCGCCGGCACTTCCGGGGATAAGGTTGGCCCGCGGCACCCGCTTCGGGAGCCCCGCCGGCGTCACCCCGTCCGAGGACGGCGTGTGGGCCACCTCGGCGGCCCGCCATCCTTCATCGGCCGACGAGGCCCAGCCGCCGCCGACCTGCTGCCCGTCGCCTTGCCTGCTCACGAACCGCTGCACGCGACGGAACCAGTCCGATTCCACGGCTTCGAAGATGGGCAGCCGGTTTTGCTCGGCCGAGTCGGGTGCTGGTGGCACGATCACCCCGCTCGGCGACCGGGCCGGCTCGCGGATGTGCAAGATGGAGCTTCCGTCATCCAGCTTGGCGGGCCCGGACGCGGGCTCCGCAGCGCCAGTGCCCTGCTCGGCACCGGCGTTCGGACGGGCGGCTCCAGCCTGGAATTCGGCTGCGCCGTTGTCGTGCGCAGTAAGCCCGGCCGACGGCTCGGCCGCGCCGATCTTGGGCTCAGCGGCAGGCTCGCCAGCGGCCGGGCGGGCATCCTCGAACGAGGGCAGTGGCCCGGTGGCCGCCACTGCGGGTTCTGCCGTGGGGAAGACGCCGCCAAGCTGCGGTCCCGAGCTTCCGAGGAACCCATCCGCACGCAGCGGCGCGAACCTCGGCGCTCCCGGGGAGCTGACCTCGTTTCCCGCGGAGCCGCCGCCGTCGGCAGCGGCTGTCCCGGTTCCGCCGAAGGTCGGCCTGGGCACCAGGCTGTCGGTCTCTCCGCGGCTGCGACGCGGCAGCCCGGGAGTGGCCGGACCCTCGCTGGTGATCGCCTCGTCGGGCAGCCACACGAGCGCGACAAGGCCGCCGGTGTCCGCCGGCCGCAGCCGCACCCTGATGCCATGCCGTGCCGCAAGCCTGGCCACCACGAACAGGCCCATGCGGCGCGAGACCGCGACGTCCACCACCGGCGGGTTGTCCAGCCGCCAGTTAGCATGGGCGAGTTCGTCTGCGGACATGCCGACGCCCTGGTCGGTGATCTCAAGCAGGACCCCGCCGCTGCTCAGCAGCCGGCCGACGATCGTGACCGGGGACTCCGCGGCCGAGAACGAGGTGGCGTTCTCCACCAGTTCCGCGGTCAGGTGCACCACGTCGCTGACCGCCTGCGCGCGCACGGAGATTCCCGGCTGGACGTTCACCGTGACGCGCTCGTACTGCTCGATCTCTGACAAAGCAGCTCGGAGCACGTCGACCAGCGCCACCGGCCGGTTCCACCGCCGGGACAGGTCCTGGCCTGCGAGCACCAGCAGGTTCTCGGAGTTGCGGCGCATCAGGGTCGCCAGGTGGTCCATCTGGAACAGGTTCGCCAGCCGCTTGGTGTCCTGCTCGCCCTGCTCGAGGCCGGAAATCAGCCTGATCTGGCGCTCCACCAGGGACTGGGTGCGGCGCGACAGGTTCACGAACATCGCGTTGACGTTCCCACGCAGCGCCGCCTCGTTCGCTGCCAGCCGCAGCGCCTCCTGGTGCACCTGATCGAAGGCCCGTGCCACCTCACCGATTTCGTCCGCAGAGTCGACGTCTATCGGCTCCACGTCCAGCGAGACCCCTTCGCCGTCGGTCTCGGCCATCAGGCGGACCGCCTCCGGCAGCCGCACCCCTGCGATTTCCAGGGCGCCGGATCGCAGCCTGCGCAGCGGCCCGATCATGGACTGGCCGACGACCGCGATCAGCATGAGAGCAAGGAGCAGGAGGACAATGACCCCGGCGCCCTCGAGCAGCGCGTCGACCGTTGCCCTGTCGCGCAGTGAGCCGCTCTGCGCGATGATCGACGACATCAGCTGGCTTTCGACCGATCCCAGGCTGCTCGTGATGTACGAGGCGTCGCTGGCGGCCACCTCGAAGGTGGGGTCGGACGACGATGCCGTCAGGCTGGCCAGCAGCGACGACGCCTGGTCCAGCTGCTGCTGCGCGGTCGCGGCCAGCGGTGACGACAGCACGCTGTTGTAGAGCTGCCGCTGCGCAGCGCTCGCGGTGAGGTCGAAATCGGAGAGGTTCGCGGCCTGCTCGGCCGCCCGCTGGTTGAGAACCGAGAGCGCTTCGGCGCTGATCCTCGTCGCACCGACGAACTGGCCGGCGGAGACGTTCGGTTGCAGAGCCGAGCTCACGATCGCCTGCTGCTCCGAGGCTTCCTCTTCCATGTTCGAGACCAGGCTGGCCGCCAGGACGTCGTCGGCGAGGGCCGCGTTCCTGCTGCCGGCCGCGACCTCGTCTTCGAGCGTCAGCAGCTGGCTGATGGTGTTGTCGTAATCATTGATCACCGTCAGCACGGGGAGCCTGGTGTGCGTCGCCGCCTGCTCCAGCGCCTTGAGGTCGCCGATCGCGGTCACCGCGCCCTGCGCCTGCGTCTGTGCCTCCGCCGGATACGAGCCGCCGATGGTGGCCGCCACGCTGCGAACCTTGGCCGCTGCCCGCGCGGTGATGCGGTAGTCCGAGGCGAGCAACGTCAGCTCGGGCTGCGCGTTGGCTCTCGTTTTGGGGCTGGCGGACAGCTCGTTCTGCCGGCCGCCGAGGTCTCCCAGCGCGATGAAGGTGACCGTGTCCTCGCGCTCGTTCTGCAGGGCCTGGGACAGGTCAGTGGCATCTCCTGCGAGAACGGCCAGCTGATGCACTTGCTGGTAACTCTGCGCGGTGCCAAGCGATGAGACGACGGCGACGACCCCCAGCGCCACGGCCACCAGAATCGGGACCGCGACCAGCAGCAGCAGGCGCGAGCGCACGCGCCAGTCCTTCAGCGAAACACGCTGGCTCCACCCCAGACCCCACCGCTGACGGCCGGCCGACTGCTCGTCCTGCACATGGCCGCCCGGTCGGCGGCGGCCGGCGGGACGGACGGCGTCAGCGCCCCTGCCTGCCTTGCCATGGCCCGGAGAGGCGGGCCGCCGGATCGCCCCGAACGCTGGCCCGTCCGCGTTCTCGCCTTCGCGGCGCAAGGCCTCGTGACTCTTCATCGCGGACACGGCGGACAGCCGCTGAGGCCTGAGGCCCCCGGCACTGACATACGAGTACCTTTCTCAGCTGCTATAACCTCAAAAGTTAGACATAGGCCCTTAGAGCATGACTAGGCTAAACATGAGAAGAGTATCGCGATGATAACGTCGCCGACCTGAGAACGGCTGACGCTGGATCGGTTAAATGCCATCAGCCGACGCCGGACCGTGGCAACGAGGGGTGCCAGTTGCAGCTTGCCCGGGCTCGTACGCGCGTAGTAAGCCCCGGCCGTGCCGTGCGGCGGCCGGGCATGTTCCTTGCTCTGCTGTCCCTGCTCTTCGCCGCTACGGCGTGCCACGTGCCCGGCACCTCGTCGCCCGCTGCCCTGCCGCCCGGCCAGGACCTCACGGTGGCCGTCGTGCCGGGCATCGACAACGTGCCGCTCACGGTTGCGGTCAAAGACGGGCTGTTCAGCCACCAGGGCATCGGGGTGTCGGTGCGGGACTACCCCTCGCTCGCCGACGTCTACAACGCGCTCGCAGATGGCAAGGCCGACGTCGCGGCCGGGGACTACACATCCTTCTTCTACTCGATCGCCAAATCCAACGCACAACTGAGACTGATCACCGACGGCTACGACGCATCCACAGGCACGATGCAGATCCTCGCACTGCCGTCGTCGGGAATCACCTCGCCCCAGGACCTCGTCGGCAAGGTCGTGGCCACGCCCCCGGCACCGCAGACCAGCATGTTCTCGACCACCTTCCCGTACAGCATCGACACATTGGCCGCCCAGTCGGTCCTGCAGGCCGACGGGGTAACCCCGGACGACGTCACCTGGCGGCAGATGCCAGAGAACGACATGATCGGCGCGCTGAAGGCCCACCAGGTGAACGCGATCCTGGTGACTGAGCCCCTGATCATCCAGGCGGAGACGGACCTGGGCGCGGAGGAAGTGCTCGACGCCTGCAGCGGTGTGACCGCCAACCTGCCGCTGTCGGGCTACTTCACGACAGCGTCGTTTGCCAAACACCACAGCGCCGCGGTGCAGGCTTTCCGGGCCGCGCTGACCACAGCCCAGTCCGATTCGGCGATGCGCGGCAACATCCAGTCCGTGCTGCGCGACGAGCACATGAGCGCGCTGGAGTCGGACCTGGTCAACCTCGGCCAGTACCCGACGTTCCTGAACGTCGGCCAGGTTCAGCGCATCGCGGACCTCATGTACGACACGGGAATGATCTCGGCCCCGGTGTCGGTGCAGAGCCTGCTGGTCAAGTAGCCAGTGTCAAGTAGTCAGCAACGGGCTGACCAGCTAGCGAGGGCTGAGCTGCATCGCCATGGCGTGCTCAACCAGGGAGATCAGCGTCGACTTGGTCGACCGGCGGTCCCGGGCATCACACTGAATCACCGGAACGTGCGGGCTGACCGACAGCGCCTCCTGGACGTCTGCGATGTCGTGCGGGAAGTCGCCGTGGAAGCCGTTGACCGCCACGATGAACGGCAGCCCCGCCGACTCGAAATAGTCGACGGCCGGGAACGAGTCCGCCAGCCTGCGGGTATCGACGAGCACGACCGCCCCGATGGCCCCGTGGATGAGGTCGTCCCACATGAACCAGAACCGGTGCTGACCGGGCGTGCCGAAAAGATAGAGGATGAGCCCGGCATCCAGGGTGACCCGTCCGAAGTCCATGGCCACCGTCGTGGTGGTCTTGTCCGGGGTGTGCGACAAGTCGTCGAGCCCATCGCTTGCCGCGGTCATCACGGCCTCGGTCGTCAGCGGCGTGATCTCCGACACCGACCCGACGAACGTGGTCTTGCCCACGCCGAAACCGCCGGCCACGACGATCTTCACTGACGTCATGGCGGCGTCGGCGGCCACGCCCGCGACCGCGTTAGAGCTTGCGAAGTCCACTGAGCACCCTCTCCAGCAAGTTAAGGTCCGGCCGGCCCTGCGCATGATCAAGCTGGTGAATGCGCACCAGCCCCTCCACCGCCATGTCAGCGATCAAAATCCGGGCCACCCCGAGCGGCATCCGCAGCACCGCCGATATTTCTGCCACCGACCGCCAGTCCCTGCAGAATCCCAAGATCGCCTGGCACTCCGGGCTGAGCACCGACAAGTCCCGGGCCTCGTAGTGCGCAGCCGCGACCATCGCCTCGATCTCCAGCTGCGTTCGAGGTTTCGTCCGGCCCATCGTCACGGCGTAGGGGCGCACCAGAGAACTGCCGGCGCCGTCCGCCCGTCCCAGGGCCGGATCGCGCTGCCCTTGCCCAGCGGGCCCAGGCCGGCCGGGCGCAGCGGGGCGGAAGCCGGGGGCCGCAGGCCCGAACACCGGCCGCGGCGAGCCGGGCGTGCCGTTGCCCGGCCGCGGACGGTACCTGCCGCCAGCGGGCGCCCGGTCATCCCGGGGCGGCACGGACACCGGCGTCTCCAGTCACAGTCTGCCATCCTCCCGCCACCCAGGCGGCTGCGCACTGCGCACCTCCGGCGTCAGCGCGCTGCCCACCCGCTCGACCAGCAGCGCCATCTCGTAAGCCACCAGTCCCATGTCGCAATCCGCAGCCGCAAGCACGGCGAGGCTGGACCCGTCGCTGATCGCCATGACGATCAGCAGCCCGCGCTGCATTTCCACGACCGTCTGGGTGACCGGACCACCCTCGAAGACCCGCGACGCTCCCTGGGTCAGGCTTGTCAGCCCCGATGTCACCGCCGCGAGCTGGTCGACCCGATCCGGCGGGAAGCCTTGCGAGTATGCCATGGGCAGCCCGTCCGACGACACAACGATCGCATGCGCGACCGAGGCCACCCGCTCCACGAAGTTCGTGATCAGCCAGTTCAGGTCCTGAGCCGGACGCACAAGCGGACTCACGAACGCTCCCTCCTACGAACCACGACCGCCATCAGCCCCCGGCATGACCACCATGCCAGGCCCACGTCACCTCTCATGCCGAACCCTCATCCTCCTCGTCACCGGATGCGGCCTGGCCAGCTGCGGCACGGCCCTCCTTGACCCCCCGCTGGAAGCTCGCGAAGCGGTCGCGGGTCGCAGCCGCCGATCTGGCTGGTGTCGTCGCCGACGATGGCTCCTCGGAGCTGACCGCCCCGGGAACAAGATTGGCCTGTGGTACCCGCTTCGGCAACCCGGCCGAGGTGACGCCACCCGATGACGGTTCGTGGACCGCCTCCGCTGCCCGCCAGCCCTCATCCGAGGGCGACGCCCAGCCGTTCCCGCCCACCGTGTCTCCCACCGCAGCCTCAGGGCTGGCGGGCCGGCCAACGGTTTGGCGGCCCCGGCGGAACCAGTCCGATTCCACCGCCTCAAAGATGGGCAGCCGGTGTTGCTCGTTGACGCCGTTTGCGAGCGGCGCCATCACGCCGCTGCCGCTGCCGGAAGATGCCGTGTCCCAGCCGCTGGCGGGCGCCCCGAGAACGGGGTGCGGGCTGGTGTGCGCCGGCTCGGCGCCATTGCTGTCGTCGGCGCGGGGCGCGATCCCGAAGTCGAAGGCGGCGGTGGGTGATTCAGCGCTCGAGGCCTCGGTCTGCGTCTGGCCCTGGGTCTGGGGGTCAGCGGCCGGCTCCCCGCCGTCCCCGCTCGCGGGCTGCGGCCCCGTCACCGCGGGCCCGGACGGGCTGTCCCGCAGCACGGGCTGCGGCCCCGTCACCGCGGGCCCGGACGGGCTGTCCCGCAGCACGGGCTGCGGGCCGGTCACCGCCGGCTGCGGGCCGGTCACCGCCGGCTGCGGGCCGGTGTCCGAAGCCGGCCTTGGCACGGTGCGGAAGACGGGCAGCGGACCCGTCGTCGTCGCCCAGCCAGCCCCTGGCCTGGGGCCGATCCCCGGAATGCGCTTTGACAGGCCACCGGTGTCGTCCGCGTCGGCCCTCAGCGGGGCGAACCTCGGCGCCCTGGCCGCATTGACCTCATGCTCGGTAACCGCGCGTCCGGCGTCCCCCCAGCCGCTCGCCATGGCTCCGCCGTTGGTTCCCGATCCTGCCCCGGCGAACAACCCGTCGGTTACCGGGCCGATCACGGGCTCGGCGGCCAGGTCGTGGCGTGCACCCGGGGTGCCGTCCTGCGCCTCGTGCATGATCGTTTCGTCGGGCAGCCAGACCAGCGCGATCAGGCCGCCGGAGGCTGCCGGGCGGAGCCGGACCCTGATGCCGTGCCTGGCGGCGAGCCGGGCGACCACGAACAGGCCCATGCGCCGGGAGACCGCGACGTCCACGACGGGCGGGTTGTCCAGCCGCCAGTTGGCGTGGGCCATCTCCTCGGCGCCCATGCCGACACCCTGGTCGGTGATCTCCAGGAGCACTCCCCCGCTGCTCAGCAGGTGACCTGCGATCGTGACCGGCGTGTCGGCCGCCGAGAACGACGTCGCGTTCTCCACGAGCTCGGCGGTCAGGTGCACGACGTCGCTGACCGCCTGCCCGCGCACGGCGATGCCCGGCTGGACGTTCAGCGCGACGCGCTCGTACTGCTCGATCTCGGACAGGGCGGCGCGGAGAACGTCGACGAGCGCCACCGGCTGGTTCCACCGCCTGGACTCGTCGTGGCCCGCGAGCACCAGGAGGTTCTCCGAGTTGCGGCGCATGCGGGTCGCCAGGTGGTCCATCTGGAACAGGCTCGCGAGGCGCTCTGGGTCCTGCTCGCCCTGCTCCAGGTCATCGATGAGCCGGATCTGCCGCTCGACCAGCGACTGGCTGCGGCGGGAGAGGTTGACGAACATGGCGTTGACGTTGCCGCGCAGTGCGGCCTCGTTGGCCGCCAGCCGCAACGCTTCCCTGTGCACCTGGTCGAACGCGCGCGCGACCTCACCGATCTCGTCAGAGGAGTCCACGTCGATGGGCTCGACCTCGAGCGGCACGCCCTCTCCGTCCGTCTCGCTCATCCGGCGCACCGTGTCGGGCAGCCGGATCCCGGCCACCTCGAGCGCTCCGGTCCGCAGCTTGCGGAGCGGGCGGACCATGGACCGGGCCACGACGATCGTGATCACGAGGACCACGATCAGGACGGCCAGCACCTCGATCCCGGTCTCCACGGCATCCCGGGTCAGCGAGGAGTGCACCGACCGGCTCTGCGCGATGGCCGAGTTGACCAGGCCCTGCTCCACCTGGCGCATTTCGCCGAGGGTGGCCGTCATGTCGGTGTCCCAGACGGAGGCGACCGATGCCCGGGGCGGGGAGCCCGACGGCCTCGTCACCACGAGGTTGCCGCCGTTCCCGCCGCTGGCGGTCGCCTGCAGCTCCATGGCCTCGGCGTCGTCGTCCTGCGGGCCGGCCACCGTGTTGCTGTACTGCTGCTGCTGGGCGATGGTGGCCGCGCTCTGGAACTCGGCGAACTCAGCGGCCTGCTCCGCCTCGGCGCTGGTCAGCGCCGCCGCGGCGCCAGGCTCGAACTGGCCGGACAGCAGGGCCGCATAAAGGATGCCGCGCTGCTGTGACGCCTCGTCCTCGGTCCTGGACATCGCGCCGAGAGCACGGACCGTGTTCTGCAGCGTGGCGTCACTGCTGCCCTGGGCGATCTGGTCGTTGAGCGTGAAGAGGTTGGCGATCGCTTCGGAGTAGTCGTCGATGACGGTCAGCGAGGGAGCCAGGGTGCCGGTAGCCGCCGAGCGGTAGTGCCCCAGGTCGCCCACCCGGTCCAGCACGGCGGCGAGGTCATCCTGCACCTGCGCGGGGAACGCCGAGTTGCCCGAGATGCCCCTGGCCAGGCTGGTGACCCGGGCGGCCGCCGCGTTGGTCCGCGCGTAATCCGTGTTGAGCGCCTGCGTAGGGGCCCCCGTTACGGTCTTCACGACCCCCGTCCGCCCCGACGCGATGAAGCCGGCCAGGCCGTCCCGTTCATCCTCGAGGGCGTAAGCAAGGCGGGTGACGGCGCTGCCGAGATTGGCTAGCTGCTCGACCCGCTGGTCGGCGGCGGCGCTCTTCACCTGTTCGTCGATGCGCGCGAGCCCAAACGCCATGGCCGTGACGGTGGGGATCGCGATCAGCGCGATGAGCCGCCAGCTCACCCGCCAGTTGCGGAGCGCAAGACGGGAGCCCCGGCGGGGCGTGCTGCGCTGCTCGCTCGCTGCCGGAACGCCCTGCGGCTCGGGGGCACTGGCCGACGCAGGAGGAGCGAGGTCGGCAGCCGGAGCCACTCCGGCGCCGGGCTGCTCCGTCGTCGACGGTCCTTTGCGCACTACGTTCACACCTCGAGCCGTTTGGAAACTTTCCGAACACGTGCTGGCGGCCCAGACAAGGAGCCGGACGGCATCCGTCCCCCTTCCCAGTGGCGAAAGCTACAGCACAGGAGAGCTAAGGGTTACCCTAGCCTCACAAAACGGGTAAGGACATGTAATCATTGCCGCCCCCTGATCCGTTGGGTAATCGGCATATCAGCGTGACCCGCCGCTCGCCACAGCGAACCCTCCTACCTGCGGCAACACGGTTGAGCCTGGTGGGGCGGGTGGGGCTCGAACCCACGACCGGCGGATTATGAGTCCGCTGCTCTGACCGGCTGAGCTACCGCCCCCGAAGGCCCGCGTGACCATTACAGCAGACAAGCGGGGTGCCCGGGACCAAACGCCGGCGGGGACCGCGGCCGAAGCGGTGCCCAGAGAGCTGCCGCAGACCAACGCCGCTCGCGCCGTGTGGCGCTGGCCGGCGCGCGCGCCAGCCCTGCCGATACGCCGCCAGACGGCGGTTTGCGCTGGTCAGCTGGGTGCGTGCCCGGCAATAACTCTTTTGGCATATTTTATTACTAAACCAAACCATCATGAGACCGGGCGATCGGCACGCGATGGACCGTCTGTGATACATCCCTCAATCTACCATTTCGGGCGTTCTGCGGCTTAGCCGCGCAGGCGGCCGCAAGCAGCGGTCCGCCGGGTTCATCGGGGGATACGGCAGCGGCTGCCTGGAGAAGCCGGACCCGGCCGTCCGGGCAGTGCCCGCCGCAGGCCCGTTCCACGTGCTGGCGAGCGGCCTGGAAATGGGCCCTGGCGCGGGCGAGACCGTCGCCCCGGGGTCGCCGGGCATCGAGGCCGCCGGCGGGCTGGCCCGGCCGTGCCAGACCATCGCGGGGGAACCCGCCGGCCGGCACGGGGTGCGCGCACCGGTGCGCTGCTCGACGGGCAGAGGATCAGCCGCCGTACGTAACGTTCAAGCTGGTGCCCTTCGCGCCCCTGGCCTCGGCTTTGGCCGCGCGCCCGGCGGTCTTGCCGGGCTGGCCGATCGCGGCCACGGTGACCGTCCCGGCCGGCGCGGAGCCGGTCACCGGCGGCGGTCGCGGTCTGGCTCGCGGGGGAGCATAGGTGCAGTATCTCGAAAATAATTTATAAGATAATAAGTCAGTTCAGAACGGATGCTGCCGCTAACTAACTATTTGCCAGCATAATAACCTTCAGCCTTTTTTAAGCTTTCCCGATACGGATTCGATACCTGCCTGGCCGTGCAATCCTGTCAATTGTGTTGGGTGGTGCATTAACCGGCGCCCGCCGGACCTCCGCGAAGGCGGCGCTGGCCGCTCTCGCGCTTATGTTCCTTGCCGCCTGCGGCAGTGCGCCCCGTGCGCCAACGGTGAACAGGCTCCCGGACGTGGACGTGATCGTCGGGGCGGTCCCCGCGGAGAGCGCCGCCGCTCTCTACATCGCCCAGGAGCGCGGCATCTTCGCCGCCCACGGCCTGCGCGTGACGATCAAGGCCATCGCGAGCACCACCGACATCATCCCGGACATGCTGCACGGCAGGATCGACATCGCCTCCGGCCAGTTCCCCGGCTTCATCGCCGCCGAGGCCGCAGGTGTCGCCTCGTTCCACGTGCTGGCCAGTGGGCTGTCGCTGGGCCCGGACGTCAACGAGATCCTCGCCCTGCCGTCTTCTGGCATCGCCGATCCGGCCGCGCTGGCCGGCAGGACGATCAGCGTCAACGCGCTCGCCGGGGACGGCCCCCTGCTGGTCTACTCGGTGCTCGCCACCTACGGCATCAAGCCGCACCAGGTGCACCTCACATCGTTGCCGTTCCCGGCCATGGGCGCCGCGCTGGCCGCGCACCGGATCGACGCCGCGTACTGCACCGAGCCCTACTGCACCGAGATCCAGCAGCGGTACGGCGCCAGGATCGTTGCCGACGCCGACCAGGGCAAAGCCGAGGGCCTGCCGATCGCCGGGTACACGGTCACCACGACGTGGATGCACAAGTACCCGCGCATCGCCGCGGCGTTCGCCGCCGCGATCACGGCGGCCAGCCTGGTTGCGGACAGCAACCTCGCCGCGTTCCAGCACGCGCTCGCCGCCAGCCTGCACATCAGCCCGCAGGTCGCCGACGTGGTTTCCACCGGCGACTTTCCCACCAGCGTGATCCCAGCCAGTCTCCAGGAGGTCGCTGACCTGATGCTCCAGTTCGGGGAGCTCAGGCACTATTTCAACGTGACCGCCCTGACCGGGTAGCGGGACGGGCTGCCGGCTCCGGGCCGTCCGTCAGAGCCGACGGAGCCCGCTGAGCACCCGCTCGAGCAGGCCGACGTCGGGGCGTCCCTGCGCATGATCGAGCTGGTGAACCCGGACGAGGCCGTCGGCTGCCATGTCCGCGATCAGGATCCGGGCCACCCCCAGCGGCATCCGCAGCACCGCGGAGATTTCTGCCACCGACCGCCAGTCCCGGCAGACCCTCAGGATCGCCTGGCACTCGGGGGTGAGCACCGAGAGGTCCCGCGCCTCGTAATGCGAGGCGGTGACCATCGCCTCGATCTCCAGCTGTGTGCGCGGCTTCGTCCGGCCCCTGGTCACGGCGTACGGCCGGACCAGGGGAACCACCGGCCGCATGGGCACCGGCACGCCGTTGCTGTGCGCTGCGCCATCACCGGCCATGACTGGCCTCCGGCGGACACACCAGCGTGCTCACTGTGGTCGCGTTCCCTCCTGCCGGGTGACAGCCCTAAGCATGACGAAACCGGCAGCGAATGTCACGCCTGCGCTGCGCCGCCCTGCCCGGCCCTGCCGAGACCGAGCTCCCTGGCGATGATCATCCGCTGCACCTCGGACGTTCCCTCACCTATCTCCAGCACCTTCGCGTCCCGGTAGAACCGGGCAACCGGGAACTCGTTCATGAAACCGTACCCGCCAAATATCTGCGTGGCGTCACGTGCGTTGTCCATGGCGGCATTCGACGCTGTCAGCTTGGCGATGGCGGCCTGTTTTTTGAACGGCTGGCCAGCCTCCAGCCTGGCCGCCGCCTCGTACCAGGCCAGCCTGGCCCCCTGCGCCCGCGCCTCCATATCGGCGATCTTGAACTGGATCGCCTGGTAGTGCCCGAGGTGGTGGCCGAACGCGGTGCGCTCGCCCACGTACCGCAGGCACTCGTCGACACAGCCCTGGGCCAGGCCGGCCGACAGCGCGGCGATCGCGACCCGCCCCTCATCCAGGATCTGCAGGAACTGTGCGTAGCCCCGGCCGCGCTGGCCGAGCAGGTTTCCCTCTGGGACGCGGCACGCGCTGAACGCGAGTTCCCTGGTGTCGGAGGCGCACCAGCCGACCTTCGAGTACTCGGGCCCGACGGTGAACCCCGGGGTAGGCGACGGCACGATGATCGACGAGATCTCCCGGCGGCCGTCCGAACTGCCGGTGATCGCGAGCACCGTGACCAGCGAGGTGATCGCCGTGCCCGCGTTGGTGATGAAGGCCTTCGACCCGTCGATCACCCACTCCCCGGTCCCGCCCGCCGCTCCCCCGGCACCGTTTCCGTGCTCCAGCCGCGCGGTTGTCCGCATCCCTCCTGGAATGTCCGACCCGCCACCGGGCTCGGTGAGGCCAAACGCCGCCAGCCGGTCCCCGCGGCAGAGGTCCGGCAGCCAGCGGGCGCGCTGCGCCGGGTCACCGAACCGGTAGATCGGCATCGCGCCGAGCGCCACCCCCGCTTCCAGCGTGATGGCCACCGACGAGTCCACCCTGGCAAGCTCGTGCAGCGCAAGGCAGAAGGCGAAGAAGTCGCCGCCCATCCCGCCGTACTCCTCGGGGAACGGCAGGCCGAACAGCCCGAGTTTCCCCATCCGCGCGACGATCTCATAGGGGAACTCGCGGCGCTCGTAGAAGCCGCCGATCACCGGTGCCACCACGTCCCGGGCGAACTCGGCCACCGTCAGCCGGAGTTCCTCGTGCTCGTCGCTGAGCCGGTAGCTGATCATCTTTCACCCTTTGCCGATAGCTGGACGCCGCCATCCCGCCCGATGCCTGCGATGCTACTGGTGCGCCCGAGGCAGGCATGCGACAGGAAATACCCTGGAACCGGCCGGCCCAGGCCCAGTCCGCGCGGGGCCCTGGCCGCGCCGGGTCGGGCCGCGCGTTACGCTCTCGTGCGTGCCGACTCTTACCGAGGATCAGAGAGCTGTCCTGGAGGGACGCCGATGCCGGCCGTGACTTGCCCCACCTGCGCAGCCGAAGTCAAGCCAGACGACATCATCTGCTTCACCTGCGGGGCCAACCTGCCCCGCAGCCGGCCAGATGAGGACCCTCCGGCGCCGGCGACGGTCATGCAGGAGTACCTGAGGCAGGAGCAGGGGACGGGGCCCATCTCCCCTGCCGTGCTCAGGCTCGCGTTCCCGACCGGCAACGTCGAGGTGCCGGCCGGCACATCCCTGCTGCTCGGCCGTGACCCGGCACAGTCCCTGGTGGCGGCGGCCTTCGCCGAGTTCGACAACGTCTCAAGGCGGCACGCGACGGTCACCGTCGACGATGCCGGGCACGCCACGATCCGCGACGAGCACTCCACCAACGGGACGTTTGTCAACGGTGACCGGGTGCTGCCGGGGACGACCGTGCGCCTGGTCGACGGCGACACCGTCCGGCTCGGTGCCGACGTCACCGCAGAGGTCGTGCTGCCCCGGCAGGAGCCTGACCCAGCCACGTTCGGCCGCGAGCGCAGTCCCAACGGCCAGGTAGGCCCGGCCTAGTCCGGATCCGCGGCGAACCAGGGCTCTGGCGAGTCGCCCGCCGCGAACCACGGCCGGTACGGCTCCCGCCCGCCCTGCCCGGCGAGCTCTCCGTGACCGCCGGGCCTGGCGTGGCCCGCCGATCCGCTCCGCCGCTCCCGGCCGTCGTCGCCCGCGGCCCGCTGGCCGTCGTCGCCCGCGGCCCGCTCGTCATCGGGCTCTGGACCAGACTCCTCGGCGTCCTCGGCCTCCTCTGCCTGCCGGCCGCCGTCACCGGCCCGCTCTTCACCCTCGCCGTCCGGGTGAGATGGGTGACCGGGCGGCAGCCGCTCCAGCCGGCGCCTCAGTTCCGCCCACTCACCGCGGGATAACGCGGACGCGCCGCCGTCGGCTGGCCCGCGTTCGGGCGGCAGATCGGTCCACCGCATTCGGCGATTCTCCCTCCACGCGGCCGGAGCGCCGTCGGCACGTGATCGTACTCCGACCAGAATGAACGACAAGCGGCTGCCCGATGAACGCTGCGCTCGGGCTCAGGCCCCGGAGGCGCGCCCGCCTGACGCCCGCGCTCCTGGTGGCGGTCGACCCCCGCGGCCGAGCGGCTGGCCCATTCGGTGTTCCCGCGGCTGGCGCTGGCCGCCCTGCCGGCGTCTTCTCCCCGATCGCCCGCCATGGCATGATCACCGTAACGGCGGCTTATGTACCCCGGAGGTACACATGGCAGCAGCGGCGCAGCCAGCGGCCCCGGCAGGGCTCCGGCGGGATGCGATAGGCCTCCGTGAGGTCCTGTTCCAGAGCATCACCGACATGGCACCCGGCGCGGCGATCGCCGCGTCCATCCCGGCCGGCGTTGCCTTCGCCGGCGGGTCCCTGCCGCTGTCGGTGATCTTCGCCCTTGTCGCATGCCTGCTCTGCGCCTGGTGCATCGGCCTGCTGGCCCGCGAAATGCCTGCCGCCGGCTCCCTGGCCACGTACGCGGCCCGCGGGCTTCACCCGGCCGCCGGATTCCTCGTGGCCTGGGGATACGTCCTCGTCGGCTGGCTCATACCGCCGCTGGTGCTGCTGCAGCTCGGCTTCACCACCGCGGCCACGCTCAACGCGGAGATCTCCGGGTACCCGGCCACCCTGTGGTGGCCGTGGTCGATCCTCGGTGCGCTGATCGTGCTGGCCGCGGGCTACTACGGCGTCCGGACCTCGGCCCGGCTCGGCACCATCCTCGGCCTGTTCGAGATCGGGGTGTTCCTGGTGCTCGCCGTGTTCCTGATCGTGCACGCGGGCCATCACAACACGTGGTCGGTGTTCGGCACCGGGTACACCCCGGGCGGCTTTCGCGGCATCTCCGGGGTGATCGGCGGCTCGGTGTTCACCCTGCTCGCGTTCGGCGGCTTCGAGGGCGCCGCGCCGCTCGCCGAGGAAGCCAGGAACCCGCGGCGCACGATCCAGCGGGCCGTGCTGCTGGCTACGCTCCTGATCGGCGCGCTCTATGTGTTCACGACGTACGCGGTCGACGTGGCGTTCGGGCCCAAAGGTTTCGCCGGCTTTACGACCGGGACCGGCAGCGCGTCCTGGGAGGGCCTCGCCCGCTCGCTGTACGGGATCTTCTGGTTCTTCGTGTTCCTGGCCATCGTCAACTCGACGATCGCGAACGCGAACGCCGGGGTCAACGTCTCCAGCCGGACGTCGTACGCAATGGGCAGGATCGGCGCCTTCCCCCGGTTCTTCGAGCTCGTCAACCCGAGGCACCGGTCCCCGGTCAACAGCATCCTGGTCGCGTTCGCCGTGACGATCGGGGTCACCCTCGGGCTCGGCTTCGGCTACACGCCGACCGTCGCGTTCGCGATGGTCGGCACGGGCATCGTGATCGTGCTCGTGGCCATCTACATCCTGATGAACGCGGCCTGCATCGGCTTCTTCGCCCGCCGCGGTCACGGCTTCAACGCGCTCTCCCACCTGGTCATCCCGGTGCTCGGGATCGCCGCCTTCGTACCGGCCTGGCTCACCGCGGCCGGGATCAAGGTGTTCTCGTTCGTGGCCCCGCTCACGCCGCCGTACTCCTACATGGGCCCGGCCGTAGCCGCGTGGATGGTCGTCGGCGTGATCTACCTGATCTACCTGTACAACCGCCACCCGAACCGGGTCACCGAGGTCGGCCTGGTCCACCTGGACGCGGAGGTGGAGCCTGCCGCCAGGACGCCGAGCGGATCATAGCCGCGCGAGCGTCAGCGTCGACATGCCCCGCCGGAACGCCGCCTCGGCCGCGGGGCTGTTCTCGAGCCGCCAGTCCTGGTGGTACAGCCCGTCATGCTGGGCTATGTCGAACCACACCAGGCCGAGCGTGCCGTACGCACGCATCCCGGCGAACAGATTGGCGATCTTGGCCGGCTGCCCAGCCCCCGGGCCGACCGCGGTCTCGGACAGCAGCACCGGCTTACCGGTGAGGGCGCGTACCTGGACGATGGTCTCCCCGAAGACGCTGGCGAAGGTATCGCCCGGGGTGTAGTAGTAGCCGTCGATGCCCACCCAGGTGACGTACTGCGCCCCGGGCCACCACCGCGCGATGGGACCGGTGCTGGGGAGGTCTGCGTTGATCGTCCACAGCCAGGTGACGTTGGCCGCGCCCTGGCCGCGGAAGAGCGTCACGATGTGCCGCCATGCCGCGACGAACGTGGCTGGCGGCACGTGGCGGTAGCCCCACGAGTACCAGGTCGCGTTCATTTCGTGCCCGAACCCGATCACGACCGGCTGCCCGAACGCCTTGACGCTGTCGGCAAACGAGCGCAGGTAACGGTCGTAGCCGCCGTCGGCGATTCTGCCGATCGAGGCGTCTGTCGGATCCCATTGCATGATCGTGACAGCGTCGTGCCTGTGCACGGTCGCGGCGAACGACGCCGCGAAGTCCTCTCCCCAGCCGCTGTAGTACCCGACGAGATTCGGCTGCCCGCCGACGGCGTGCGCGAACTCCGCATCGGGCCGGTAGCTGCCCGGTGGCCCGGTCTCGTACACGCCGAGGTAGGAGGCCAGACCCGTGGGCAACGGTGTGCGCACAACCCCCGGCATGGAGGGCGAGGGAGCCAGCCGGATGATGACGAACGCGATGGCAGCCACGGCGACGACCACGGCGGCAACCGTTACCAGCCGGGATCTCATCGTGTCGTGACTCCAGGAATGTGAAGCGGCTCCCGAAGCGCCATGGGGCGCTTCAGCGTAGTCCAGGCTGCATCACTTGCGCCGGAGCTTGATCATCAAGGGTGAACCCAACAATACTTGCCGCCGCCGGTAACCCGGTGCGGGTACCTGGGCGTCCTTAAAATTGGGACTTCTCACTGCAAGTAACGGATGCGGTGCGATAGGGTATGTCAGTCAGGCAGTCGGCGCCGTTGTCGCCTGCGTCTGCTGGTTTGGCTGAGCAGGAGATTGACTGGGGGGACGTTGGTCAGTCGTGCCCGCCGTGCACCTGTAGCATACGGTCCCCGGGCCTCGGACGAGAGCCACCCGCCGAGGTCGCCGCGGGCCGTGAGCAACCGGGAGCACGTTCCAGCAGTCCTGGGTGCGGCGGTGGCCGGGGAACGCCCGTGACCGAACCGGTCTACCTGAGCGCCGAAAGCCAACACGCCGCGCTTGACCTGCTGCGAAGCCTCAGCGACACCCAACCCATGCCAGCAAAGACTGGAGTTCCCGATGTCTGGCCACGTGAGCCGCACAGCTATCGCGATGAGCCTGCACGGACTAATGGCCAGCCTCACCCGGATAGTGGGGTGGGAGATCGTCGCCGCCACGCTCATAGTTCTCGGCGGGGTCACGGTGTACCGGATCGCCACGGCCAGGGCGCGCAGGTAACAAGGGTCTTTATTGTCGCGGCCGTAGTTATTATTCTCGGCACGGGGGCGGTTACCGCCGCGAGCCTGGGAACCAACGCCATCCTTGCTTTCTACTGGATCATCAATGCGTCGGCGATCATACTGTGCCTTTTCGCCTTTCTTAATGAACGGAGATTCACCAACTTTCCGGTAGCGCACGGTTCGACGATCGCGATCATCCCCGCGTACAACGAACCAATAGAGAAACTTCACGCCTGCGTGCGAAGTTTGCTGGCGCAAACGGTAACGATAGACACGATCGTGGTCGTCGATGATGGTTCGGTCGAGCCGGTGGAGCCGTTTTATGCCCCCAACGTCGAGTGGATACGGCAAGCCAACCGCGGCAAGCGCGGCGCGCACGCCACCGCACTCCGGCTGTTCGATCCCGGCGCCATCCGGTTTGTCCTGACCGTCGACAGCGACTCCACACCCCACCCCGACGCTCTTGAGCACATGCTGCGCGCCATGAGCCGGAGCAAGGTCCAGGCGGTTACCGGATGGCTGCACATCCGGAACTACCGGGAGAGCCTGGTGGCACGGGCCGCCGACATCAACATCGGCGGCTCGTGCGTGATGATGCGCGCTTCCAGGTCCATGCTCGGCGCCCTGGAAACCACATCTGGTGCGTTGTCCCTGTACCGCTCCGAGGTTCTTTACGACAACCTCGATGAATACGAGGTTGACTGCGGCACCGGTGACGACCGGTGGCTGACGATGCGGGCCCTGCTGCGCGGCGACGTCATCGGGGTGAATCAGGCGCGCGTCGACACCGACATGCCAGCGACGCTCCGGGGGACGTTCCGGCAGCGTCTGCGCTGGGCCAGGTCGTGGTGGTGGATGCTCCCCTTCGCCTACGCGCGCCTCGGATGGAGAGCTCTCGTGTCCCCGACCATCGGCCTCATCCAGCTTCTCGCGGCGCCCACGGTGCTGGTGTGGGCCATCCTCTCCTTCACGGTGGACTTCAAGGGCCAGGTCGGGCATCCCCGGACGGCCCTCATCTTCCTTGTCGCCTACATCTTCCTTAAGTACGCGGTCGCAGCGCTGTACCTGGTGGGGCGTGCAGACATGCCCCGGAAGCAGAAGCTTCTGTCGCTGATTGTCGGAACGCCCCTCGCGATGCTGCTCAGCATGCTGCTGCTGATGCCGATCCGCTTTTACGCTCTCACCCGGCTGCACGACAACCGCTGGCAGACCAGGCAGGTAAAGGCGACCGCGTCATGAGACTTTCTGACAAGGCCATCATCACGCTGGTCGTGGTCGCGGTCGGCGCGCTCGGCGTCTTCTTTGTGTACCGGCATGACCCGCGTGCCGCCACCGCGCACGCCAAATCGATCCTGCACCACTACGTGGGAGTATCCGAGGCCGGCGAGATAGCCTCATACCAGCCCGTGGAGCAGTTCGCCAAGGCCATCGGGCGCCAGCCGAACATCGTGCTGTACTACGCGCGGTGGAAAGATCCATTCGAGACCGGCCTGGCGACCGAAGCGTACGAGCACGGGGCACTTATCTTCGTGCAGATAGACCCGGAACAGGCGAGCATGCGCAGCATAGCTGCGGGCCAGTATGACGGGTATCTGCGGTCCTACGCCGACGAGGTTCGCTCGTTCGGGCACCCGGTCGTCATCGGCTTCGCCGCCGAGATGAACGGGGACTGGGACAGCTGGGGCTGGCACCACACCAGCCCGGCCACGTGGATAGCCGCCTGGCGGCACGTGGTCACGCTCTTCCGGGGCCAGGGTGCGCGCAACGTCACCTGGATATGGACGGTGAGCCAGGACAGCAAAGGGACCGGCCCGCTCCAGGAGTGGTGGCCGGGCGCGAACTACGTCACGTGGGTCGGCATCGACGGCTACTACTACCGTCCACCTGACACGTTCGACTCGGTCTTTGGCCAGACGATCATTCGGATAAGGGGGTTTACCGGCAAGCCGTTGCTGCTGTCGGAAACAGCCATCGGACCCCTTGCCGGGCAGGCCGCCAAAATACCCGACCTATTCGCCGGCGTCCGTGACAACGGTCTTCTTGGCTTCGTCTGGTTCGACCAGGCTCAGCACGACGGGGTCTACCACCAAGACTGGCGGCTCGACACACCGGCGGCCCTTAAGGTATTCCGCCGCGAACTGAAGAGCTACTAGATGACGTGCGCAAGGAAGGCTGCCTCGGGCAAGGGGCCGTTGACGCCTCGCGGCGGCCTCGGCGAAGCCAATCTGTCGGGGCGGTAAACCCGCGACGGGACCTATGCGTCTAAGTCTCGGATTCGTGCTCATGTAACGATGTAGTGCGATACGGTGTCCCAGTCAGGCAGTTGGCGCATGCAATTTGCTACGCACGCCGAACCCTGGCTGGAGATACTGGGGGGGATCTTGACCAGTAACGCCTACCCTGCATCCGCGGCGCCAGCCGCACGCACCGACGCGGTTGATGTGCTGGTCATCGGACTGGGCTACGTCGGCCTTCCGCTGGCGGTTGAGGCCGCCCGGTCCGGCCTTTACGTCCTCGGCTACGACATCAGCACAGAGGTCGTCCGCAGCCTGAACTCCGGCCGGTCGCACGTCGGTGATGTGTCCGCCGGAGAGGTCGCGGCCACGCTCACGCGTGGATTCCGCGCCACGGCCGACGAGAACGACATCGGCGTTCCGAAGACGATCGTTATCTGCGTGCCGACCCCTCTGGCCGCCGACGGAGGGCCTGACCTGACCGCGATCAGATCGGCCGCGCGAATGTCGGGACGGCTGCTGCGACCGGGTGCGCTGGTCGTGCTGGAATCCACAACGTATCCCGGCACGACCGAGGAGATTGTGCGCCCGCTGCTCGAGAAGGCTTCCGGGCTCAGCGCCGGCCTCGACTTCTCGCTGGCGTTCTCCCCGGAGCGCATCGATCCCGGTAACCCCGACTTCGGGCTCCGCAACACTCCTAAGGTGGTTGGCGGCCTGACGCCGACCTGTACCGACGCCGCGGTGCTGTTCTACAGCAAGCTCTGCGACCAGGTGGTGAGGGCCGCCTCGACGCGCGAGGCCGAGATGGCCAAGCTGCTGGAGAACACCTACCGGACCGTGAACATAGCCCTCGTGAACGAGATGGCGATCTTCTGCCACGAACTCGGCGTAGACCTGTGGGACGCGATCAGATGCGCTGCGACCAAGCCGTTCGGGTTCCAGCCATTTTTCCCTGGGCCCGGCGTCGGCGGCCACTGCATACCCATCGACCCGGGCTACCTTTCCTACAAAGTGCGCACGCTTGGCTATCCGTTCCGCTTCGCGGAGCTGGCGCAAGAGATCAACAATGCGATGCCGCGGTATGTTCTGGAGCGTGCCGCCACGCTGCTCGAGCGGCATGGCAAGGCGTTGCGAGGCGCCGAGGTGCTGCTGCTTGGCGTTACCTACAAGCAGGACAGCGCCGACCTCCGGGAGTCGCCAGCGATCGCGATTACCCGGCTCCTCCGGGCGGCGGGCGCATCCGTCACCTACGCCGATCCGCACGTCGATGAATGGATCGTCGACGAGCAGCCGGTCGAGGCTGCGGCCATCGAGACCGCGGATATCGTCATCTTGCTGCAGGCGCACAGCGCCTACGATTTCGAGGAGATCGAGCGTTCGGCCCGGCTGCTCTTCGACACGCGCGGCGTGACCGCACGAGCGGAAGTGCTCTGAGGACGCCCCGGCCTCACCTGCGAGGGCTGCGAGCCAGCTTGGGCTGCGTGTACTTCCTGGCATCCTGACCGAAGGCCTCCAGCGCCCGGCGGCTGAGGCGCCAGTCCTGATGCTGCTGGCTGCCGCTCTGCTCCTGGTCGAACCAGACGAAACCCAGCAGCTGATACCGGTGAATGCTCGCGAACAGATCGGCGATCTTAGCCGGCTGGCCTGCGGAAGGTGCCGCAGCAGTCTCGGCGATCAATATCGGCTTGCCCGTCAGCGCGCGCACGGCAGCGATCGTGGGCCCGAACAAGGAATCAAAGGTCAAGGATCGCTTTTCGTAGTAGCCATCGATCCCCACCCACGTGACGTACGCGGCACCGGGCCACCACCGTCCCGGTGCGGGAACGCTGGGCTTGGTTTCGATGACGTTCACGGTCCAGAGCCAGGTGACATTTCTTGCGCCTGCAGCGCGGAATATCGTCACGATGTGGCGCCAGGCGGCCACGAAGGCCGCGGGGGAACTGTGCCCGTGCGCCCAGGTGTACCAGTCACCGTTCATCTCGTGACCGAAGCTGAGGATGACCGGATGCCCGTAGCTCCGCACGGCCTCGGCGTAGGCCATCAGGTAGCTGTCGTAGCGCCCTGCCGCTATCGCGGCGAGGCGGATGCCGGTCGGATCGATCTGGATGAGCGGCGTCGCCCCGTGCGCGGCCACCGTCGTGGCGAAGCCCGTCTGGAACGGCTCCAGCCATCCGCTGTAGTAGCTGACCAGGTTGGGGGAAACCCCGGTGGCCGCCGAGAAAGCGACGGCGCCCGCGTACGAAGCAGGGGCCCTTGCCGGGTACAGCCCGACATACGAGCCTGGCGCGGTGGGCAGCGCATCCTGCGCGCGTCGTGACGCACCAGGATCCCCGGCCCGCCGTTCCATGGATCGCACCGCGACGATGCCAGCCACGACGACCAGGACGCACGCCGCGCACATCGCGACCGCCAGCAATACCCTCCGCCGCGCCGCGGGCCGATGCCCCTGCGGCAGCGCATGCCCGTGTCGCCCCTCTGCGCTGCGAGTCACTGAAAGCCCGAGGCCCTCTCCTCTTCCCCGGTTCACCCGTCAGCTGGGCCGGGTGTAGGAGCTCGCGGCGGCCTTCCGGAACGCGGCCATGGCCGCGGATCCGCTGATGCTGAAGTCCTGGCCCGCGCTATTCGTGGAGTTGAACCACACGAACCCGAGCAATCCATACCGGCGGATACCGGCGAACAGGTCAGAGATCTTCGCTGGCTGACCCGCGGCGCGAACCGCGCCCGTCTCGGCTATGAGTATCGGATCACCGGTCAGCATGCGGACGGCGGCGATAGTCGGGCCGAACAATGGCGCGAACTTCCAGGACGTCTTGAGGTAATATCCATCGATCCCCACCCAGTTCACATACGAGTTGCCGGGCCACCACGGGGACGGGCGCGGGATGCTGCCCCCATGCGTGTCATTGATGATGTTGACCGTCCACAGCCAGGTCACGTTTTTAGCGCCCAGGGCACGGAACGTTGTGACGATGTGCCGCCAGGCGGCCACAAATGTTGCCGGGGAGGTGTGCTGGTATCCCCAGCTATACCAGTTGCCGTTCATCTCGTGGCCGAAGCTCAGGATGACCGGGTGCCGGTAGGCACGCACGGCCTCAGCGTAGGAAAACAGGTAAGCGTCGTACTTCCCGGATGCGATTTCGGCGAGGCTGATGTCGTCAGGGTCCATCTGCACGAGCGGAACCGCGCCGTTGTCCGCCGCGGTTCTGGCGAACCTGGTCGGGAAGGGGACATACCAGCCGCTGTAGTACATGACAACGTCTGGCTGAGCCCCGGTAGCGTTCTTGAACGCTGTCACGCCTGAGTAGGAGTCTGGAACGCCGCTTGTGTACACGCCGAGGTAAGAGGCGGTGTCACGAGGCAGCCGGTCGGGAAGCGGCCCGGCGTGATCGGCGGACTTGTTATAGATGACGACCCCCGCTGCGATCGCAGCTGACGCAATAATGGCGGCGAGGGCCTTAAGAAGCCGGCGAGGCTTCCGCTGCCTACTTCTCTCGTGCCTCATCGGGTGACTCCCTGGGGGATCCGGCCGCAGCGCACGGCGGGCGCTGGCCGCTGCTCGTGAATGACGGCAATGACCGTGCTGGTGGCGACCGGCCGGCCGGCGCGTCTCATGCCGTTACCTCTCTGGGGTCCTCGTAGCTGCGCCTCCAGACGCCTTTGCTGGGAGTCAGCAACGGCGCCATGAGGTAAAGCTGGACTCCTGCCAGCACCTCGGTGGCCCAGTACGGATGCCAGCCGAACTCGTGTACCCGGAGCGCTAGGCCCGCCCAGAGGAATCCCTGGACCAGCACGATCCAGGTGCAGAGAATCCGGTTGACCATCACCGGGACCGGGCCCTTGTCCGGCGAGGCACCCGTCGGGACCCATTCGGCAACGCGCCCTCGGACCGAATACCAGACCGCGTACACATGACAGCACGCGTTGATCATGCAAACGCGCCAGATCGTCGGCCGCCACCCCCGGCTCAGCATCGGGAAGACAAACAGGGTCGCGGCCAGCGCTGGCAGGAGCGGCAGATAGTTGTGCGGGTAGATCCGCTGCGGATAGAACCAGATCATCGTCAGCGTGGGAAACGGGGCGGTAAGCAGCAACGCTGCCGACGACATGTAGTAAAGGAACGCTGCCCAGAAGGCGGCGCGCTGCTGCCAGTTGAACGGCGCTTCCTGAAAGTGCTTGTCGATCATCAACAGCATCGACGACCGGCACCAGCGGGCCTGCTGGTTGGCAAGGGACGGGAAGTCGACGGGTGCCACGCCCTTCGCGAGGCAGAGCGGCAGATAGCGGGTCTCATAGCCGGCCCACCACAGCTTCACGCCGGAGTGCACGTCCTCGCCGATCGGCACCTGCGCGAAGCCGCCCGCGGCCGCAACCGCGGAACGGCGGTAGACCAGGTTCGTCCCCGCGCAGATCGCCGCCCGGTAGCGATCCCGGGCCGGCTGGATGAACTTGAAAAATATCTCTTGGAGAGTACCGGCGTAGCGCTGGATGTACGAGAACGCGGGGTTGGTCACATCGAAGTACTGGGCGGTCTGGACGATGCCGATCGCGGGGTCAAAGAAGTAGGGCATCGTCTCGTAAAGGAACTCCGGGCGCACCGCGAAGTCTGCGTCTATCACGGCGATGAAGTCGCCGGAGCTGATGCCGAGCGCGTGGGTAAGGTTCCCGGCCTTCTTCATCTCGCCCGGATGGGGGCGCACGACATACTGGAAGCCGTAAAACTCGGCGAGCTCACGCACCTCGTCCCTGGCAGAGTCATCGAGCGCGTATACCGTCTTGGGCCCGCGCCACGCCATCCTGCTCACGTGATAGAAGGTGTTGTTCAGCACCGCGAGGGGCTCACCGCAGCTCGGCAGGAATATGTCGACCGTCTCGCCATGCTCCCGGTAGCCCTCGACGATGACCTTGTGCTCGGCAAGGGTGAGTCTCGGCCGCCCGATGCGCAGCCAGAAGTTGACCGCGACCGGGGGGACCATGACCATGAGCAGCAGCCACATGAGTGGAGAGACCAGCCACGCGCGTTCGGCTACATGGACGTAGCCGTAGAGAACTCCGGCAGAGGCGATGACCAGCCACGCGAACACCCAGCGGCGTCGCTTGCCAAAGTACTCGTATTTCTCCCGGTCGTCGGGAGGCTGCGGCAGGTACACCGCCTGCTCGCCGGGCCACGGCTCAGCCACGCGCATGGTTGCTCCCAGATTGCGCGACCCGGGATGCCCAGACGGTGAACCGGCCGGCACGTGCCAGGACGTAGTAGCCACCCGCACGGCGCATGTCCGCCGTGACCTGGCGGTCGGTGGCGAGCGTGTCCCCGAAGTCCAGGATCACCAGCGAGAAGTAGTGGCTGGCGATCGCAGCCTGATAGGACGGCGCCCCCGGAAGGGCCCCCCGGTAGCTGAAGTAGTACGTGTCCGACCACCGCTGCCAGGGAACTTCGCCGCGCAGATAGTAGGCCTCGACGTCGTAGTCCTCCGCCAGGTAGTGGCCGGGGTGCGTCCGCACGGCCGCGCGGAGGACGTTGACAACGCCGGTAGCGTTCGGCCAGACGTGGTAGAGCGCAGCCGCCTGTCCCATCGAGCCGAACAACGTCGATGCCGCGATGGGCACCGCCATGACCGCCGCCCACCCCCGCCCGGGATCGACCCGGCTCATGCGCGCCATCGTGTAGCCCGCCGCGATCGCGGCGAACCAGGCGCCAAAGACCACGTGCTTCTGCAGGCTGGTAATGGTGTGCAGCCGGGCCTGCTCCGCCGGGGCCAGCAGCGCGGCGGCGGCCAGGACGGCAGGCAGCACCTTCGCCCGCCGTTCGCTGCGGACGGCGAGCAGCGCGCCGAGGACGGCGAGAACCAGGATGAGGCTGGTCCATTCGTAGGAGCGTTGCAGGACCGTCGTCACGGCGTTGCCCGACAGCGGCCGGTCGAGGGTGCTCGCGGTGATGCCCAGCCAGTATTGGTGGCCGCCCGCGCTCATCGCGGCAAGGATCAGGACCAGCCATGAGCCGAATAGGGTCAGGCCGGCCCTCACCCCCGCACCGATGCCGCGCTGCCGGTAGACCGTCAGGACCACAACGGCGAGCACCACAGGTGTAAACAGGGCGGTCGCGTACTTCACGGCGTCGGCCAGCGCCAGGGTGATCCCCGCCGTGACGAGGATAGCGGTCCGCGTCCAGGGGCGGCAGTCGGCCGACCGGACCCCTAGCCATGCCGCCAGGGCAAGAAGGAACAGCGCCGGGGCGTCAAACGTGGCGAAAGCGCCAAGGAACTGGGCGCCAGCAAGCGTCGCGAACAGCCCCGACGCCAGCAGCGCGGCCCGCCGGCCGTACAGCCGGCCGGTCGTGGCCCATAGCAGGCTGGTGACCCCGAGCATGAAGCACAGCGACAGCACGCGGGCGGCTGCCAGACCGCCGATACCGTCCGCGAGCGCGCCAACGGGCGGGTAGATCACCGGCGCCCCGGAGAAGTAGGAAGGAAAGTCAGGGATCGGCGCTCCGCGCAGCCAGTGAGCCCATTCCAGATGCCCGGCGCGCAGATAAAGCGCCTCGTCCTGAAAGGCCGTGTTCGACCACACGAGCCGCAGCGACAGAGCCAGCTGAACGGTCAGCACCGCAGCAAGCGGCCACCGCGCGTTCGTGAGCCGGCCCCCGGCGGCCCGGCGCCCGGCCGCCCGCAGGACCGATGCCTGACGGCCGGCCGGGGCTGTTCCATTTCCGGTAGCTTGCCTGGCCGCCTCGGGCAGGGTCGTGGTGGCAGCGGGGCCCGCCGGCAGCTGTGCTGTCGACGTAGGCCTGGTGAACGGGCCGAGGATCTGCAGGGTGGGCGCCTCAAGGTCGGGGGTGCTGTCCGCCGGCCGGTTCGGCCTGCCGACGGGCACCGGGTCGTGTGCAGCGCTCACAGGGGCAACTCGCGGCTGAGCGAAGCTGCCCTGGTCACAGGGCTGGCGCAGGCCTGCGCCGACCGGCAGATGGCTGTGCCCTGATTCATAGCTCGCACCCGCTCGCGATCAGGCACGCGTGGGGGTGCCTTGACTCCCCCCATGCGCCACAAGATGCATCGGCGGCATTACTTGCCGTAGCGATACCCCCCCATCAGGAATACCGCAATCAGAAACCTACAATCCTTCCTGGCATCGGGGAAGGCGATTGGTGCTTTTGCCGGCAGCGAGATATTCATATCACCTCAAGTAATCACCTTCATACTCTGCGTGGTTCGCCTTCGTGCCGGGCCTGTGCCGCCGGAGCAGCCCGGTGCCGCCCTCTACGGGCGGTTCGACACGAGGCTCAGGTTGGATACGCCATAGCGGAACGCCGAAGTGGCCACGGTGTTCCCCTCGATGCGCCAGTCCTGCCGGTCGATGCTGCCTTTCTGGTCCTCGTCAAACCAGACCAGCCCGAGCGTGTTGTACTGGCGCATCCCAATGAACAAGTTGAGGATGTTGTCGTACTGGTTACCGTGGGGTGTCACAGCCGTCTCCGACAGCAGCACAGGCTTATCCGTGAGCGTCTGTACCTGGTGGATGGTCGGGACGAAGACCGTCTGGAAGGTGTCCGTTGGATGGAGGTAGTACCCGTCAATGCCGACCCAGTTGACGTAGTTCGCGCCCGGCCACCAGGCCGCGATCGGCCATTTGTTATTCTCGTCCGCCTGGATGGTCCACAGCCAGGTGACGTTGGAGGCGCCTTCCTCCCGGAACACCGTCACGATGTGCTGCCACGCGGCGACGAATGTTGCCGGCGCGGTGTGCGTGTAGCCCCACGAGTACCAGGTGGCGTTCATCTCGTGGCCGAAGCCGATGACAACGCGATAGTGAAAGTCCCTGACGGCGTCGGCGTACGTGCGCAGATAGGTGTCATAGGCTCCTGAGGCGATCGCCGACACGGAGGCAAACTCGGGATCGATCTGCACGAACAGAGTAAGGCCGCGCCTGTGGACCAGGTCCGCGAACGATGTGGGGAAGGCCTGCGCCCAGCCGCTGTAGTAGCCGACGAGGTTCGGCTGCCTGCCGACCGCGTTGGCGAACTCGGCTATCGGGCCGTAGGAAGGCGGCGCGTTCGTCTCGAACACGCCCAGGTAAGAGGCCCGCTTGTCGGGAAGCGGGCCCTGCACCGCTGGGGTGGGAGTCGGCAGCAGCGTAAACCGCGCCCCCGTGAAGCCGACGGCCACCGCGGCGATGATGAAGGCCAGGAGCATCACGATGCGAGGTCTCATGCCGGCTCGCCTCCGGGAAAGATCACGCGGCTCACGACAGCGAGGTTGAGCAAGCCGAAGGCCAACAGGACTGCGAATCTCAACGAGCCTAGGGTCGTTGTGCGCCAGACGGCCAGCACCACCCACAGCAGCGCCATGCCGCCGCTCCACCAGGTGACGCCGATCCGGAAACGCCGGAGCGAGCTGCCCGGAGTCCTCGTGGGCTCCCAGCCCATCGACCTGCCCCATGCGCCGTCCCAGATCGCGAAGACGTGGGCCCAGCCGCGGGCGACCCCCAGCGGCCACACCGACGGCCCGTACCTGGAGCGATGCCACAGCGGGTACAGGACGAACCCGGTGAGCATGGCCGGGAGCAGGATGACGAAGTTCCGCAGCCGTATCTGGTCCGGCAGAAAGGCGAGCATCACCACCGGGATGACCGGCCCGAAGAACGTCAGCAGCGCCGTATAGGCGTAGTAGAAGAACCCGGAGATGTAAGCCAGCCGGGCCGGGATGCTCATCGGTATCGACCACAGCCGCTTGGAGAACACAATGCCGACGTTTCCGGAGCACCAGCGGTACTGCTGGCGCACGAACGCGTCGAGATTGTCCGGGCAGATTCCGGTGGAAAGCACGATCGGCAGGTAGACCATGGACCAGCCGGCCCGGCGCACATCCAGCCCGGTATGCACGTCTTCCGCGTAGGGAATGAGCGTCGGGCCGCCCTGCGGCTCGAGCGCAACCCGGCGGTAAACCGCGGAGGTCCCGCAGCAGATCGCGGCGCCGAGCCGGTCCCTGGCTACCTGGACCGTCCGGTAGAACACCTCCTGGATCGGCCCGGCCGCCCGCTCGATCCACATTTGCCTGGCGCTGCTCCTGAAGAACTGCGGCGTCTGCACGATCGCGATCGCCTGGTCGTCCATGTAGGGCAGCGTCTCGGCCAGGAAGTCGGCGCGCGGGGCGAAGTCTGCGTCGAAGATGACCAGAAACTCCGCGCTGGTCCGCGCGAAGGCATACCGGAGGTTGCCGGCCTTCTTAAAGGCGGGCCGGTCCGGCCGGCGGATGTACTGGAAGCCAAAGGACTTAGCGACCGGGCTGGCATCGTCGGATGGGCCGTCGTCGAGGACGAAGGCCTGGGCCATTCCTCCATAGCCCTCGATGAGACGAGAGACAGCGGTCCAGGTGTTGCTCAGCAATTCGATCGGCTCACCGCAGATCGGCAGGAGGATGTCCACGCCCGGATAGCAGCGCGGCTGCCACGCGCCGACGCGTGCCTGGTGCGCAGGCAGGTCAAAGCCCCGTCCGGCGAAGTTCACCGGCAAACTGATTGCCTGGTAGACGACGTAGGTGGCGGTGAAGAGCACGAAGGGCAGCAGCACGATGTCGTGTAGCTCGAACCTGGCCTGGCTGATGACCAGGCAGACCGCGCCGACGGCGAAGGTGGCCGTCAGGTAAGGCAGGTTCCGCTCGACGTAGGAATATTTCTCCTCGTCATCCGGGGGTTCGGGAAGCACCAGGCGGTCCTGGTGCTGCCGCCTGCCGACGGCGGTGACAGTGCTCACGCGCAGTGCTCGGGTCTGTGCTCGAAGTGTTTCCAGATCACGTACGTTCCCTGGCCGATGGGCGGGACCTCCACACCGTAGGGAACAACCTGGACAATGCAGTAATGGCGGTTGCGGCTAAGGTCGTTCTTTATGGTGTGGTCCAGGGCCGTCGTGTCGGCGAAATTCAGAGCCACGAGCGAGAAGTAGCTGTCGGCGATCCAGGTACCGAAGGTCCCGGCATTCCCGGGGCCCACGACCCCTGCCGACTGGCTCGGGCCGCCGGTGCTGGCCCCGCCCGGCAGAACGATGTTGCGGGTGCTTGACCATCGCTGCCACTGGCTCCCGGCCGGAAGGTAGTACTCGGCGATCGTCGGGTCCTCCACCAGCAGCCGACCGCTGCCGTTGTCGACCAGCGGGCCCAATATCGTGGTGAAACCGGTCGAGTTGGGCCAGCTGGTCGAGAACGTCTTCGACTGGCTGGCTCCCAGCGTCACCGGGAAGGCAAGCGCGACGACGCAGGCACCGCAGGTAGCGAGTTGGTTTCGCCTGGCGTGCGCCGCGGCGATAAAGCAGTCCACCGCGTAACCGGCGGCGATGGCGGCGAACCAGGCGCCCAGGCCAACGTGCTTGTTCAGCGAGTCCACCGTGTCCAGGCGCGCCTGGTCCAGCGGCCCGAGCAGCGCAGCGATCGTGCAGACCACCAGCAGCCACGTCCGGGCCCGCCCTTCCCGGCGCACCGCGCTGACGACGACGCCGCACACGGCCAGCACCACGACGAGGCCGGCCCAGGACCAGGAATCCGCCAGCACGGTGCCCGGGGATGCGGCGCCGGGAACCCGCGCCAGCGTCGTGCGCTCGATGCCGCCCAGGTAGCTGCTCCCGCCGGCCAGCAAGGCCAGGAGCAGCGGCGTGACCAGGAAGATGACAAACACCGAAACACGCCGGACGGCAATGCGGCGGCCTTGCTGCGGGAGCGCCGTGAGCAGCACCAGCAGCGCTACCACCGGGTCAAAGAGGGCCGACGAATACGCCGCCGCGTTGGCCAGCGCCAGCACCAGCCCTGCCGCGACGATCCTGCCGGTCGCGTCGGAGCGATCCGGGGCCCGTGCCACCAGGCAGGCGGCGAGCGCGACGAGGAACACCGACATGGCGTCGTACGTGGCGAACGCCCCGAGATGCAGCGCCGGCCCGGAGACGGCGAACAACGCGCTGGCGAAGAACGCGGCCCGGCGCCCGTACAGACGGCTGGCGGCGCCCCACAGGAGGCTGGTCGCGGCGAGCATGAAGATCAGGGACAGGATCCGGGCAGCGGTCAGGCCGCCGATGCTGTCGGCCAGCGCGCCGATCGGCGGGTAGATGACCGGCGCGCCGGAGAAGTACGCAGGGAAATCCGGGATCGGCTTGCCGTGCAGCCAGTGCGCCCATTCCAGGTGCCCGGCCCACAAATACGTGGCCTCGTCGAGGAACGCCGTATCGGCCTTGACCAGCCGGAGCGAAAGCCCCGCCTGGGTGGCAAGCACAGCGAGCAACGGCCACCAGCGCGGAACGTGACGCGAGACCACCCATCGTTCAGGACGTGCACCCGCCGCCGGAGCCGCTGGCGCTGCGTCCAGCGTGGAAGCGTCGGAACTCTCCGTCGCCTGGCGGCTGGTTGTCGTCCCGTAATCCATAGGCGCACCTGCCTGAGCTCAGGGGCGCCCAAGGGGCATCTCCGCTCCCCCCAGCAGCCCACCTGCTGTGCTGATGGCGTCACACGCCGTGGCGATATCCCCCCCGGGACAGGAATACCCCATACAAGAAGGTACTGCGCGATCACGCCTAAGGTACGACGTTTGCAGAATCTTCTTCTTGGCGGGTCCCCGGGACAATCTTCTGGGGACCGAGTGGTTGGACGATAGCGTTCGTGACCGGTGCGCGGGGGCGGCTCGGCCCTCCCTTGGCGGCTCGCCGCCGGGGCCGTACCCGGTGAATCCGTAACTATTTAGTGACAACAGGTCATTTCACTTGTAGGGCGGGGCATCGTATGATGCCCTATCAGCCGGGGATCGCGTCATCCTGTCCGCGTGCCCCCGGGGGGGTATGGCCGCATGGGCGATCAGAATGGCAAGCCGCCGCTGGCGCGGCGGGTGCCGGGTGCGACCCGCGCCGCACCGGCGAACGTGGAGGCAGCACAGCCGCCGGAACTGCCAGAGCCGGTCAGGCAACGGCTGCAGGCTGTCGTCAGTGCCGCGCACGCACAGGCGGCGCGGGAGGCCGAGGTTCAGCAGAACGCGGCGGCCAAGCCGGAAGAGCGCACACCGACATCACGCCTGCCGAGCAGGCTGCCGTCGGCGCCGTCCACCCCACCGCGGCGGCCACCCGAACGCTTCTCCTTCGAGTCGTATGAGAACGCCGAGACCGATACGGCGCCCATACCGCGCCTGACGGCCTCGGGAGCCGTCGCGGCCCAGGAGTTTGACGGCTCCGGTACCGACGCGGCGCCGCGGCCATCGCAGCCAAATGGCGTGGTAAAGCACGGGCCGCCAGCCAGGCACGAGCGGGAGCGCACGAGCCAGAAGGAGCACGAGCGCGCAGCTCAGGAACGCGCGCGCCAGCAGCAAGAGGCCGCCCGGGCCGGCCAGGAAGGCGCTGGGCAAGAACGCGAACGCGCCGAACAGGAAGCACGCCCCCGCGCGGCCGGGGAAGAGCGAGCGCAACAAGAACGCGCCGCGGCGGAAGAGCGAGCCAAGCAGGCACGGGCCAAGCTCGAACAAGAGCGCATCCGGCTTGACCAAGAGCGCGCCGCCAGCCAAGAGCGCACGAGGCAGGAACAGGAGCGCGCCGAGAAGGAACGCGCCGAACTCCAGGCCCGGGAGCGGGTGGTCGCGGAGGAACGCGCCCGCCAGGAGCGAGAACGCGCAGCGCGGGAGGAGCGCAAGCGCGAAGCCAGGCAGGACCGTGCCGCCCAGCGGCAGCTGGCGGCCGAGCGCAAGCGCGCCGCCAAGGCGGAACGGGAGCGCGCCGCGCAAGAACGCGCCGAGCAGCAGCGCGCCGCGGAGGAACGGGGCCGCCTCGCGGAGCGGCAGGCGGCCGAGCAACGCGCGCGCGAGGAACAAGAGCGCGCCCGCCGGGAGGAAGAGCGCGCCGCCCGGGAGCGGATCCGGCGGGCGCAGGAACTCGAGGACCGGGAGTGGGCCGCGCAACGGCGCGCCCGCCTGGAACAGCAACGCGAGGAACGCGAGGAAGCAGAAGAGCGCGCGCGGCGGGAGCGGGAACGTGCCGCCGGGACCGATAGCCCCGCACGGCCCGGCCAGCACGGGTCACCGCCATCTACCACGCGGCCGGACGGAGCCGCGGAGCCGGCCGAGCACAAGCCCGCCGCGGTGGTGTCCCTGCCGGTCCAGAAGCGCCAGCCGGAGCACGACGCTGAGCCGCAGCAGAAGGCCCAGCACGCTCAGAAAGCACAGCCACAGCAAAGCGAGCCGGAGCGGCTACGGCGCTATCGCGCGCCTCTCGCCGTGGCTGCCGTGCTCGCTCTGCTGGCCGGCGGGTGGCTGGCCGTTGCGCGCTCCGTGCATACCTCGTCGCACGCTCCGGCGGTCAGCGCCGCCGCGGCGCTGCGGAACCAGGCGGCTCGCTGGGTGGAGCAGCAGGTCTCACGATCCGATGTGATCTCATGTGACCCGGTCATGTGCCAGGCGCTCACGGCAAACGGGGTTCCTGCCGATGACCTGCGCGCACTGGGGCCGGATACGGCTAACCCGCTCAAGTCCCAGATCGTGGTCGCGACGCCGGCTATCAGAAAACAGTTCGGTAGCCGTCTTACTTCTGTTTATGCGCCCGCGGTGATCGCGAGCTTCGGCTCGGGGAACGCGCGGATCGACGTCAGGGTGACCGCCCCGCAAGGAGCCAGCGAGTATCTCTCCCAGCTCAGAGCCGACCAGCAGGCTCGTAAGGCCGGTGGCACAGGATTGATAGCCCTCGGGGGTTTCACGGTCTCGGCCACGGCCAGGCAGCAGCTGGCCTCCGGCCAGGTGGACTCCCGGCTGATGCTCGACCTTTCAAGCATGACCACCTCGGTAAGCCAGCTCAACATCGCGGCGTTCGGCGACCTGGGACCGGGCGCGACCGCGGGCGTGCCGCTCCGGTCGGCCACCCTGACCGGGAGCCCGGCAAGTTTGCGCTCCATCGCTGCGTTCCTGGACGGGCAGGCCCCATACCGGCCGGCGCAACTCCAGATGACGCGGTTTGCGGGCAAGCGCGCGCTGCGGATCGAGTTCGCCGCACCGAGCCCGCTGGGAGTGCTCGACAGCCCGAACTCGTGAGCCGCGGGGGCGGGCCGAGCACCCGGTCAGGCGTTCAGGTTAAGGCTTTTCGCTGTCGAGCGCGGCCATCTGTGCCGGGTCGTAGCGGTCACCCGCAACCCGCGCAGCGGGCATCGCAGCCTCGATGGCGGCCAGCTCGGACGGGCCGAGCTCCAGGTCAAGGGCGGCGAGCGCCTCGGCCAGCCGGTCCCGGTGCTTGGTGCCGATCAGCGGGATGATGTCCCTGCCGCGAGACAGCACCCAGGCGATCGCGAGCTGGGCCGTTGTCGCACCATGCGACTGCGCGATCTTCTCCAGCTCGGCCAGCAGGGCCAGGTTGCGTTCCAGGTTCTCGCCCCGGAACCTGGGGAACCTGGCCCGCGGGTCACCGGGCCCTATCTCCCGGGCGCTCGCGGTTGACAGCAGGCCACGGGACAGGATGCCGTAGGCGGTCACGCCGATCCCGAGCTCGCGGACGGTCGGCAGGATCTGCGCCTCGATCCCCCGGCTCATCAGCGAGTACTCGATCTGCAGCTCGGTGACGGGGTGCACAGCGTGCGCGCGGCGGATCGTGTCGGCGCCCATCTCGGACAGCCCGAGGTACCTGACGAAGCCCGCGTCGATCATCTCGGCGATCGCGCCGACCGTGTCCTCGATCGGGACATGGGGGTCCAGCCTGGCCGGCTGGTAAACGTCGACGTAGTCGGTGCCCAGCCGCTGCAGCGAGTAGGCGAGCGATGTCTTTACGTAGTTCGGGCTGGCGTCGTGCCCGATGAACGCGCCCCGGGGGTCCCGCTGGCCGCCGAACTTGACCTGGATGAACACGCTGTCCCTGGGCACGCCGCGCAGGGCGTCGCGCAGCAGCATCTCGTTGTGGCCCATGCCGTAGAAGTCGCCGGTGTCCAGCAGGGTGATCCCGCCGTCCAGGGCCGCGCGGATGGTCGCGACGCTCTCGTTCTCGTCGGCAGGGCCGTAGATGCCGGACATGCCCATCAGGCCCAGCCCGACTCGCGACACCAGGGGGCCGCCACCAAGCGGGATCAACTCCATCTGCGCTCCAGTTATAGGCCACCACGCTGACGCGGCCGCAAGCTTACTTGACGCGCCGGCAGCCCCATCCGGCGGGCACCCGAGCCGGGAAACATGCCAAACTCGACAAATCCTCGGCGCTAGGCTATCGGCACTAGATAAAGCGACTCAATGAATCTGAATACAGGAGCTTAAATCCCCGAAGGACTGGACCCGGGAATGTAATCACCCGGTAAGATCACGTGTTCCTTCGCCCGTGACCGATTCGTAATCTGACGGCCAGAAAGCTGACAATGCGGCGGACCAGGCCGGAGACGGGCCGGTATCGTCGGCAATCCGGGCACAGTGAGCACTCAGATCCGTATCGGTAGTGCTGATGTGCCGCCAGACGATGGCCGCATCGGCAAGATCCAAGCGGGCGGCGAACTTGGGTCACAAAAACCGGATACTACTCGATCTCTTGACGAGTGCCTGAGCCCGTTGCAGAGGCTATTAGGGCAGACACGATTATAACGGTTGTGCGAGGACGCCGACGACGCGCGCCACAGGCGGGCCCAGGGCAGCCGTCGCTCGCGGCCGATACGGACCGCGGCGCTCGCCGCGTGACCGCAGGCCGAGTCCCCGGTGCCGACCGTACCGGTCACGGCGCCGGCCGTACCGGTCACGGCGCCGGCCGTACCGGTCACGGCGCCGGCCGTACCGGTCACGGTGCCGGCCGAGCCGGTTACGGTGCGGTCGCCGCCACCATGCCTCCCGCGATCCTTCCCGCTTCCTCGCCGACCTGGCCGGCAACGCCAAGCTTCGCACTGACTCCACGGACCTGGTCCGCGCGGCCGGAGAGGGCTGCCACCACGTAAAGGATGGGGCCCGCACCGGTAGGAGCTGCCTGGTGTCCGTGGTTACCGCGGCGCCGCTGGGGCACGCCGCGGGGTGGATGTCGCGAACACGGCAGAGTGTGCCCTATCATTGTGCAGCCTCCGAGACCGGCAAGGACAGTGGCTCGTATCCAGTAATTCTGCGGCTGACCTCAAGCGATTGCAGAGGTTCCTTTAGATGGGTCCATCTCGCTGGCTTGTGCGAACGGCGATTGCGCTTGCCGTCGTTCTTGTGGCTGGCCTGGCGGTGGCGAAGCTGCACTCGGGGCACTCCAGCACTCCCCCGGTTTCCACCCCC
>Ga0335075_10001236_pt1 | contig 42534 bp, 46 predicted proteins | sample Lox_Sample_24_FD_206723 | JGI IMG/M metagenome (GOLD analysis project Ga0335075, IMG submission 206723) | Soil microbial communities from Loxahatchee National Wildlife Refuge, Florida, United States - Lox_Sample_2.4 | ecosystem: Environmental > Terrestrial > Soil > Wetlands | place: USA...
AGTATAAGTTGTCGCAAATCGGTTCAAATTGCGAAGGCAAGGCGAACAAAAATACGAAAACTGGTCTCGTTCGTTTTGCAGCAAGTTGCGACCTTTTATGGTGTTGCGTCGGCTCCGGCAAGATTTCGTAAATTTACTTCCGTGCTTTGCAACCACGCCTTCATTTCACCTAAGTCATTGAATCGGCGTCTCTGTACAGTGCAGAACCCTCTGCTTGTTGGGCTACCAATTGGGCTACAAAAAGAAAACGTACTCTGTACAAGTTTGGGCAACCCCCCCGAAAAATGCATTCGAGTCGAGTCGAGCAAGCACTCTACTGGATGAACGATCTCGGCTTGTCTTTCTCGTGGCGCGATTCCTTGGCTAAACTCTTTGGCCCGTGGAGTGACGAGCGGATCAAGGAATGATTGAGGGACGGATCCGACCATGAATCCTGTAGACAGCGAAGTCTCTCTTGTCCACGGTGAATATTTTGCGGATACCTTCTCGCTCGGCAATCCGGATAAGCGCTGCGTCAGCAAGATCCATCGGGCGGTCGGCGTATTTCCGCCGAAGTTCACGGATGCGAGGCAAATCGACCAAGCCAAGCGGAAGCAGCTGCAGCGCCTTCCTCACCAACATCTCCCATAAAGCTTCCTGGGCCGCCGGCAGATCGTTTAACAGGTACATCGCTTCCGTCAGCGGCGGCCACACCGTTGCCAAAGGTTCTTGCAAACCCTTCAGAGTCGACACGCATTGCTCATGGTATTGGTCATCTGCGTCCACCAGGGCCACGAGGGGTCCCGCATCCACCAAGATCACCGGGAGCCCCTTCGGCTCTTTAGCAGGGCGGCGAACTGACGGCCCGCTCCCACCGAGCGTTTTCGGTTTCCGCCGTGCACAATTCCAATCAAATCCGAAACCAATTCATAAGGCGATCCGGCCGGTTCTTGCTCTTCGATCCATGTCTCGATCGCCTGGCGAATCACCTCCGACGCGGACACTTGCTTGCGGCGCGCAATGCGGGCGATACGCTGCCTGGTTTCCTTATCCACCCTCAATGTCACTGGAGATGGCATAACATTACCTCGAATGTTAGCTTAATGTATTACGAGCTGTAATACAAGAAGCTTCAACGGAAGCACTACCATCCATTCTCGTTTATTGACTTGTGGTACGTGTCCTGCTCACGAGGCAGGCGCGTTCATCTAACGTTAGGCAAAGTTCCTTTTTGGACCGATTGGACCGAGAATCAAAGTTAAAACTGATCAGGAAATCGTTGTAAATACCTTGCATGTTTAGGTTGAAGCTGTTTGAGTAGAAATGTGAGGTTCTGTAAGGCTCTCCGCTAATTTAGAGAGTCAGGGCCTCCGAGTTCAGGTTAGTTGCAAAAGCCAAGAAAGCCTCGTGCGGAGTGCGGTTTTGGACTCCGCGGTGAGGCTGGTCGTGATTATATTCCTCGATCCAACGAGCGATCAGGGTTCGCGCTTCTTCCAAGGTGCGACACTCCACTCTTCAGACTTCCTCTTCTTTCAAGCTGCGGTGGAACCGTTCGATGTAGCTGTTGCCTTCCGGGTGATGATACGCCGTCCTCCGATGAGTGATGCCGAGCACGCCACGACAATCTGTTCGTCGTAGGTCCGATCGGCCCGGCTGCCTCGCGGCTTCGATCTCCAGCGACTTTCGCCCCAGCGTTCTCTCCAATTGCCGGATGCGGTGGTCCTTTTCGGTTTCGGCCGCGGCAGCGCTTCTTTCCCCAGGCTCTGCCTTTGCTCCCTGCTCGGCTTCATCCTTCCAGCGATAGAACAGATTTGTGGCGATTCCGTGATGCCGACACGTCTCCGAGACGTTCCCGCTCTTGATGCCTTCCTGCACGATCTGCCACTTCTCTTCCGGGGATCGATCGATGCGTGGTTTCCTGCCCATGTTGCCTTCTGTGTGGAGGCACTGATCTTACCTAATTAAGGTGTCCAGTTTTAGCGGGGAGCCTTACACTCTTTCATCGTCTTTTGCAACAAAAAGATCAACGGTAGCCCCTTAAGTTTTCCGTATACTCTCAATGTCCGGGACCACTTCGCAATCCCTCTATTCGCTTGGCAGAAGACGCGGCAGCCGCTGCATTTCTTGAATCCGTTATTCGATGCCTGCTACAACGTATCGTGGAAGTCCCAAGCTTGGTTGAAAGGGCCTCCCGACAACCCAAAGCACATCGGATTGGCACTCGCCAGTAACGGGCGTGATTTGGCAGCGTTCTATCTCTGGCCTGAGCTTTGCGTGTCGCTCATCACTCTACCCTGGCTTCTGCGCGATCGCCGCGTGAGGTTTCTCATTTGGCGGTGGATAACTTGCTTTGTTGGATTCCCGCTGGTTGCCTGGTTCCAGCCGCATTACGCTGCCCCGCTAACCGCCACGACCTTCGCTCTGATAACGCAGGGCATCCGGCACGTTCGTCTTTGGCGGTTTCGCGGGCGGCCGATCGGAATCGGTGTCTCACGGGCCATCGTCTCACGGGCCATCGTCTTGTGTGCCCTTCTCTTCGCGCCCTTCTCATACTTACGACGTCGACGTGCTGCATGCCGTCGCGAACCGAGAAAAGATCGCGACCGAGCTAGACTCGATGCCGGGCAATCAGCTCGTAATCGTTCGTTACGTTCGTTGGCACGATCCACTCCAGGAGTGGGTGTACAACCGCGCGGATATTGATGATGCCAAGATTGTTTGGGCACGAGAAATTCCCGGCGTTTCGATGCAGCCGCTACTCGACTACTTCCGGGGGCGCGACGCGATTGTTGCCCTACAGCCCGCAGGATGTTTCTGGTGCACCTCGCGGAACGCCGGATGCGGCACATTGAGATGTGATTGGCTGTCGCAACGGGCAATTTTATGGATTGGCGGAGATGGCGGATCATGCGTATGCTATCCGCTGCCGGTCATATGCGGCGCTATGAAAACAATGCCGGCGCTTCTTGCGACTCAGAAACGTCGGCGGAAGATGCTTGGATCGGCCAGAATTGAATTTCGAACTTTGTGATCCTGCTGTTTTCGTGCGGATGGCTTCCTCTTTCTCCCCTTTCCCCGATCGCCATCCCGCGGCAGGAAGGGCGACGGTTCGCCGGCGCCTACTACGAACCCGAATACGAACCCGGCGCCCTGACGCGCCGAGGGCCGGATTTGCGCCGCGGAAAACGGAGAGGCGGCCGAGGAATTGGACTAGTTTGTCGAAGCTCACACGATACGAAGCAATTCTGCTTCTGTTGTTTGTCCTCACCCTTCCATTCTGCAATCCGTGGGTGCGCGGAGACGGCGTCGGCTATTACGCTTTCGCGCGATCGATGCTGATCGAGCACCGGCTGGATTTCACGGACGATTGGCTGAAGGCGAACGACAGCTTCCGAATGTACAAGGTGGACGCTGCGGGCCGAATCCTGCCCCATGAGTACACGTCCACAGGCCATTTGAATAACCACTTCGCGGTGGGGGCGGCGATGCTGTGGTCGCCATTCCTGATCGTGGCGCACGCGGGCGTGCTTGCCTGGGATGGCTTTGGCGGGCACGTTGCGGCGGACGGGCACTCGCGTCCGTATCTGGTGGCGATGGCGCTGGGGACGGCGTTTTACGGCTTCATGGCGCTGTGGATCTCGTTTGTGCTGGCGCGGCGGTATGTAGCGGAGCGATGGGCGTTCCTGGCCACGGTGGGAATCTGGTTCGCGAGTTCGCTGCCCGTGTACATGTACTTCAATCCGTCGTGGTCGCACGCGCACTCGGCGTTTGCGGTGGCGCTGTTTCTCTGGTACTGGATGCGCACGCGCGGGACGCGCACGTGGCTGCAGTGGGTGATTCTGGGCGCGCTCGGCGGGCTGATGATGGACGTCTATTACGTCTCGGGCGTTGTGCTTCTGCTGCCGTTGCTCGAATCGCTGGCTGGCTACGGCGCGGCGATGCGGGGTAAGGCGAGTGAACCGGGCTGGCGGTTATTTCTGAAGAACGCCGTTTTCTCCATGACGCTGGTAGCGGCGTTTCTGCCCACGCTGATCGCGAAGAAGATTATTTATGGAAGTTACTTCCATATGGGCTACACGGACCAGTGGTTCTGGAACTCGCCGGCATTTTTCAAGGTGTGCTTTTCCTCACAGCACGGGCTCTTCAGTTGGACGCCAATCCTGCTTTTCGCCGCCGCCGGGCTTTTCGCACTGAGCAAATACGACCGCGCGCTGGCACTGTACCTGGCCATCGTTTTCGTCGAGTATCTATACGCGATCGGATGCTATCAGGACTGGCACGGGCTCTCGTCGTACGGCAACCGGTTCTTCGTGGGACTGACGCCGCTTTTCGTTCTCGGCCTTGCGGCGCTGGTTGATTGGTCCGCCCGGGCTTGGCAGGAGCGGCGGGCCGCGATTCTGGCGTGGAGCGCCGCCGCGGTGCTGATTGTGTGGAATCTGGGTCTGATGTTTCAATGGGGCATGCATCTGATCCCGGATCGCGGGCCGATTTCGTGGCGTGAAGCCGCATACAATCAAGTGGCCATCGTCCCCGCGCAAGCCGCGCATTCCGTGCGAAACTACTTCCTGGGGCGGAGGCAGATGATGGAGCGAATCGAGCACAAGGATGTGCGCGGGCTGAAGCCGGGTGAGTTTCAACGTACGCCATGAGCGCAACGACGCCCAGTGCCGAAATCCCGACTTTGCCGAGGCTAGCGACGCTGCGCATCACGCCGCCGAGCCGCTGGTGGGCGATTCCGTTCGGGGAACTATGGGATTTTCGCGAACTGCTCTATTTCTTCGTCTGGCGCGATATCAAAGTGCGGTACAAGCAGACGGCCATCGGCGCGGCGTGGGCGATTCTGCAGCCGTTCCTGACCATGTTGATCTTCAGCCTCTTCTTCGGCAGGCTCGCGCATATCCCGTCGGAGGGCCTGCCTTATCCGATTTTCTACTACAGTGCGCTGCTTCCCTGGACGTATTTCGCCACAGCGCTGCAGGGTGCGACGAGCGCGATCGTCGATAACCAGCGCGTGATAACGAAAGTGTATTTTCCGCGGCTCACGCTGCCGTTTGCGTCCGTTCTTTCAGGGTTGGTAGATTTTGGCGTTTCCTTTCTGATGTTCGTGGCGATGATGCTCTACTATCGGATGTGGCCGCGCGCGGCGATGCTGTGGCTGCCCGTGTTCCTGCTGCTCGCGGTGTTGACGGCGCTGGGCGTGGGGCTGTGGCTATCGGCGCTAAACGCAATCTATCGCGACGTGAAATACGTGATGCCGTTTCTCGTGCAATTCTGGCTGTTCGCTTCACCTGTCGCGTATCCGAGTTCTCTCGTACCCACCAAATGGCGATGGCTCTACGGCCTGAACCCGATGGCAGGAGTGATTGAAGGGTTTCGGTGGTCGCTCACTGGAAGCGCGCGAGCGCCCGGACGGCTGATTCTGGCTTCCTCGGGGATGGTACTGTTGATTCTTCTGAGCGGTATCGCATACTTTCAAAAGATGGAGACGACGATTTCGGATGTCGTGTGACGCGCGCAAGTAACCTGCTGAGGCGGATCAGGTCTAGGCGATGAGCGAAACAGTGATACGTGCAGAGAGTCTCGGCAAGCGCTTTCGTGTAGGCGAGCGCGAACGCTATTTGGCGCTGCGGGACCTACTTGCGCGGACGTTTACGGCGCCCTTCCGCCGCGAGCGGAAGCGGCAGGCAGATTTCCTGTGGGCGCTGCGCGACGTGTCGTTTGACATCAAGCAAGGAGAAGTGGTCGGGCTGATCGGGCGAAACGGCGCTGGGAAGAGCACATTGCTGAAAGTTCTATCGAGGATCACGCGCCCGACCGCGGGATACGCGGAAATCCACGGGCGCGTGGGAAGCTTGCTGGAAGTCGGCACCGGTTTCCATCCTGAGCTTACCGGGCGCGAGAACGTCTTCCTGAGCGGCGCCATCCTGGGGATGAAGCACGCGGAGATCAGCCGGAAGTTTGACGAGATCGTGGCCTTCGCGGAAGTCGAGCGCTTTCTCGATACGCCACTCAAGCATTACAGCAGCGGGATGCAGATGCGGCTTGCGTTCGCGGTGGCGGCGCACCTCGAGCCGGAGATTCTGCTGGTCGACGAAGTGCTGGCTGTTGGCGACGCTGAGTTTCAGAAGAAGTGCCTGGGAAAGATGCAGGATGTGTCGAAGGGGGGGCGCACCGTCGTTTTCGTGAGCCACCAGATGAACCAGATCCGCCGGTTGTGCGAACGCGTGCTGTGGATTGACGCCGGGCGACTTCGGCAAGACGGGCGGACCGCGGACGTATCTGCCAACTACGAGACGGCTAGCGCGGGGCGGCTTGAGGCGACTGACCGGTCAGATGTTCCGAGTGCCAGGGCCCGCTTTCAGAGCTGGGAAATCTTGGGAACTCGCAGGGGGCGCTCAAATGTACTCGATTCGTTTGGGCCCGTGGCCGCCAGAGTGGCCTTGCTCGTAAAGCGGCCGCTTCGCAACGTTCAGCACGGGATCATTCTATATAACTCGGAGCGTCAGTTGCTTTGGGGTGCTGGATTCGAAGGATTGCAGCTGAAGGAAGGCCTGCAACACTTCCTTTACAATCTTCCGACGCTGCCCTTGCGACCTGGCGCCTACAACCTGCGAGTGACGCTCTACGACGAGCACGGGCTAATTGACGATTGGGACTGCCTTCCTGAGTTAATTGTGGCGACCAAACCCGTAGGCCACTCGAAGGACGAATGGGCCGGTTTCTTGAACATCCCTTGCGCGCTTTCAGTTGCGTCTGCTGAGGTGACAGCCGACTACGAAACGTTTGCTAGAGACGACGTTGATAAGGCTACCATGTAGCGGTCAGACACAGCGATAGGCGAGGCAATCGGATGGACTTGCACGAATATTTTCCGAGTGAGCGAGCCATTTTCCAGAAAATACTTGAACTCGAGGTGAAGACGCGAGGAAGGGGCTGGCGGCTATTCCTTGGTAGGGCGACGCGCCGGGTGCTTCCTAGTTTTCGATTGCAAGCACGGCTCGCCTCTTTGATCGGCCGCTCGATCAAGGTGTCCGTTATGGGCAAGACGCTTAACATGGACCTTCGGGATCAAGCGGTATCGTCAGAGATTTTCGCCCATGGGGTTTGGGAACCAGAGGAGACCAAGTTTCTTGAGCGGACTTTGCGACCTGGCATGGTTTTTGTCGATGTCGGAGCGAACATCGGATACTACACTGTAATTGCTTCGGGCTTGGTCGGGAGCACCGGAAGGGTCTACGCGTTCGAGCCGGATCCCGAGAATTTCGGGCTTCTGAAGAGGAATGTTACCGCGAACCAATGCCAGAATGTGTTTATCAACCAAAAGGCCGTCGCGGCGTCTACTCGGCGGCTATTTCTTTATCGCTCCGGCACTAACTTTGGCGACCATCGAACGTACGACCCCCAGATCCTCCCTGTGCGAGAGCGAGGGGCGGCACGCTCGACGGTTGCCGTGGAGGCGATTTCGCTGGATGAATACTTCGCTGCCCAACCGACGAATATCGATTTCATTAAGATAGATATTCAGGGCTCCGAGTATGATGCTTTTGTTGGCATGCGAAAGACGCTAAGACGGAACCCGGGGGTCACGATCTTGACTGAATTCTGGCCGACTGGGCTGCGACAGGCCGGTTTGGCTCCCAGCGCTCTCTTGGATGAAGTAAGAGCGGACGGATTCGTAATTCATCGGTTAGAAAAGGGACGACTCGAGGAGGTTTCGGATACCGACATTTTAAGCCGTCTTGCGGACGACGAGTACACGAGTCTGGTCCTTTTGAAAGAGGAGGCCGCTGTTTTGACGGCAACGAAGGGATCCGCGTGCTAACTGATGAGCATGATTTCTCTCAACCAGGTTCACCGCTTCATGCGGAAAACACCCGAGCAGAGGCGAACGACGCTTCGCTTCCTTGCGACGATGTGGCTTGCGAAGCTGCCGTACGCACCGCATCGCGTGCGGCTGGAGATGTCCTCTCACGACTCTCGTGATCAGGTGCACTTCTGGTGGTCGTATTTCTCGGCGAGCTTCAGTCCGGATAGGGGCGCTTTCGATTACTGGGGCGATGACATTGGAGACCTAAGGTTTCTCTGGAGCTTTCTTCAGCCTGGGATGACGTTTCTGGATGTCGGCGCCTATCACGGCCTCTACAGTTTGCTTGCCGCGAAGAAGCTCGGGCGCGACGGAAGAGTAATTGCGTTTGAGCCCTCTCCGCGAGAGCGTGAACGAATGCGGCTTCACCTTCGGCACAACCGAATCGAATCGGTGGCGATTGAACCTTACGCATTGACCACGGGAGAGGGAGTGGCGTCGCTGAATGTTATCGTCGACGGCTTTACTACGATGAACAGCCTGCGGCCTCCGCAGATCAATCATCCTACCAAGCAGATTAAGGTCGATACCACTTCGCTAGACACGTACTTGGCCCGCAAACAAATCGACCGAGTCGATCTCATGAAGATCGACACCGAAGGAGGAGAAGTGGATGCCTTTCGCGGTGCGGATCGGCTCCTGAGCCGCGTTCGTCCTTTGATAATCTGCGAAGTGCTGGATCTCGTCACGCGCTCGTGGGGATATGCAGCGGCGGATATTATGAGCTTACTTCGACGTTACCATTATGAGTGGTTTGACATTCTCCCGGACGGAAAGCTGGTTCCCCATCACCCTAGGCAAGCATACCCGGATGGCAGAAACTACCTCGCGGTCCCTCGAGAGAAACAGGACCGCATCGGCTCGGCGGTTTTCTCGTCGGCGCTCCCGCAAGTTAGAGGTGCTGAATGCGCATCTTTCTGACGCCTTTCTTCCCATTTGGCTATTCTCTGGCCGCAATAAGCTTGCCCGTCCAGACAAAAATTGTAAGGCGGCCTCATGGCACCTGAGGCTCTGGTTTCAGCGGTCGTAGTCAACTGGAATGGGGCGAGGCATCTCGAAAATTGTCTGCCCAGCTTGCTTTCTCAGTCGTACCGCCCAGTGGAAATCATTGTAGTCGACAACGCGTCCACTGACGATTCAGCAGAGGTAGTGCGCCGTTTCGGGGTGCGCTGGCTCTCGCTCGAAACGAATGCGGGGCTCGCCGCAGCGCTAAACAGAGGGGCGGAAGCCGCGTTTGGGGAATTAATTCTATTCCTCAACAATGACATGCGCTTCCATTTTGCTTTTGTTGAATCGATGGTTATATCAATGGCTAAGGATCCCGACGTTTTTTCCGTAGACGCTCTCCAATACGATTGGGAAGGAAACACTCAGGTTCATTTGGCCACCCGCCTTGCGAGAAATCGAAAAGATGAACTTTCCTATCCCATGGTTCCTACGCTGTATGTATTCCAGGAAAGTTCTAGCCTTCCAACGGCGGTCTTGACCGCGTCGGCCGCTAACATGTTAGTGAGGAAGTCGATGTTTGATTCTTTGGGAGGGTTTGATGAACGGCTGCCGCTCGGCTATGAAGACGTCGAGCTGTGTTGGAGGGCTTGGATTCGGGGCTGGCGGAGCATTTTTGCACCCACGTCCATTTGCTGGCACAGAGTGTCCGCGTCGCAATCACGTGAAGAAGGCTCGCGAATCTCGTTCCGAGGGATTTACTACGGTCGGCTCCTGATGGCGACCAAGCTTCTTCCGATCCGCTACCTTGTCGCAACCTGGCTGGTGTCCTTAGCTGGATTGGCAGTAGATATTGGGCGTCTGCGTTGGCAGAGGGCGCGCGATCGCGTCGAAGTACTAAGAAATTACGCTCGGTGTTTCGCGTCCATCATACATGAAAGACGGGAGATATATAGGGCAGGGCGTAGCAGCGCTGCCGAACAGCTGGAGCGCCTATTGCGTTTGAAGACAACGAGCGATGAAGAAGGTGACGCTGAGACGAGCCATTCGGGTTTGTAGTCTGGAACTTTTGGAAGCGCACGACAGACAGTCGACATCGACTTAGTGCCCGGCGGAGCGTGATTTTCTCTGACGCTGCTGCGTTTCCCGAAGAATGATTTGGCAGAACCAGACGGGGTGAGGTTCGTCGGCCATTTTCTGTTGCGAAGCCCTTTTCCCGCGCGGAGAATCGGACGGCGGGTCGATTCGCTGGTGGCAGTCGAGTAATTTACTGCGGATGGTAAGTCGCAGATCTGTTTGCTATGAATGCGCGAATCATGCTTTCACATTTACTCGTCGAGAATGACCGCCTGTTGGGCGCGTTAAGGCGAATCCCTGGATTCCGGCTGTGCGCCAGGACATTCGGTGCCCGCGTGTTACCTAGGGATCACCGTGAATGGTTTCAAGTTCAAGATGGAGTAGGAAAAGATGTTTGGCTGAGGTTGAATCCTAGAACCGGTGGTCCCTATTATCAAGGACGAGTCGAGGCTAAGCTCCAGGGGATCCTTCGGGACTACCTAAGACCTGGAATGACCTTCTACGACCTTGGCTCAAACAACGGGTTCTTCTCTCTCTTAGCTGCCCGAATCGTTGGCCCCACGGGTGCTATCGTTGCGTTCGAGGCCGAACCGAGCCTCTGGGCAGGGATCGATGAAAACATCAAGATGAACGACGCTCAGAACGTGCAACTGGTTCGGTCCGCTGTCTGGTCAACTAGCGGCTGCGTCGATTTTAGTTCTGTAGACCGACATAGCTCCCTAGACGCAGGACTTGGGAGGGTGGTTTCGAGCTCCAGCGCGGAAACAATCTCGGTGCCATCAATCTCCCTGGACGATTTCGCGCAAAAGGAGCGGCCCCCTGATTTGATTAAGTGTGATGTCGAGGGGGCTGAAGTCGAGGTCTTCCGTGGCGCCCGGAGGCTTCTTGCCGACCGGAGGCCGCACGTCGAGTGCGAAGTGCATTCCGCTGACAACGGTAGGTTATTGCAGGCGGCGTTTGAAGAGATGAACTACGATGTTAAATGGTATTGGGACAATCACTTCTTTGCGGCACCGAGGAGTCTTGCCTCTCCGACCGCCGTGGAGTAGGCAAGTTCGGTGCGCTCGCGCAAACCATGACACGGCGCGCCAAGCACCATGGCCGTTACTAGGAATATGAGCCAGAGGAGATGGATTTGACAGGTCGTCTCGCGATGCAACCGGATGAATCCAGAACCGACACTGAGGTTCATGTGGGCTTCAGCTATAATCGCTCACATCGGCACGTAACGGAGCAATATCTGTCCGATACGTTCGGCTCCGGCTGTGCGACGCATTTCGACTTGGATGCCTTTGGGCCCAACGCAGGCATTTTCGGGCTTCTCGAAAGCGCGCGGAGTCGGAACGGAGTTCCGGAGGTTTTTGCGCACCTGGTGGATGCACCCGGATTGCCGCGCGACGTTCAACTGTCTCCTGTGCCTACCGCATCCCTGGACATTGATTCGTTTGCGTGGACGTTGTCGCGCATTCGTTGGTCCATGCTGTTCGACTACGTGTTTGTCTGGCACCCGTCGCTGGCTCCGCTCTATGAAGCTGCGGGGCATCCCAAGGTCTTTGTGCTTCCCCACGCTGTGGACGCGGACCTGTTTCCTGCGAGTTCCGATCGTGAGAGCCGACCGCTTGACCTCGGATGGGTGGGCGGACTTGGATATGCGCAATACGACCAGCGGAGACGTGTTATCCACGCGTTGGCCTGCCGATTTAAGATGAATGACTTCGCGAGGCGGTATAGCAAAGAGGAAACGGCGGAGGTCTACCGGCAAAGCAAAATTGTCGTCAACGTTAGCCGAGGGGATTTTCCGCAGGAAGCCAACATGCGCTGTTATGAAGCGATGGCTGGCGGAGCTCTCCTGATCACAGGCATGCCCACCGAATTGACCGAGTGGGGCTTTCGCGAAGAGGAGCATTTCATCGGCTGGCGCACGGAGGCGGAGATACCCGAGCTTGTCAGCCATTATCTCCAGGACGAGCACAAACGAGCAGTGATCGTTCGCGCAGGGCAAGAGCTGACCCTTGGCGACTTCACGTTTCAGAAGTGCAGAGACAAGATGGCTGGGGTTTTCCGAGAGCACCCAAAAGAGTTTTTCGCACCGGCTCGGAACTGGCCCGATGCGGACGTTCGCCTGCTCTATTTGGAGTACTACTATCGTTATCAGCTGCTCGCAGCCGCTCTCGAGGAGTTCAGGGCTCTTGGACAACTTGGCGCGTACTGGAAGGGATTTCCGATGATTTTCAAGACCATGCGCCATCGCGTCAAGGCGATGGTACGAGGCGCCTGGCATTCGCGATGACGATGCTTACTGCAGTGAGGCCGACAGGGATCGATGAGTTCGTATTAATCTTGGATTGGTGAAACACAAAGAGAAGTTACGGGGTGGAGACTCATGCAAGCTCTAATCACTGGAGGGATCGGATTTATCGGGACGAATCTGGCGGATCGCCTTTTGCGCGAAGGGAAGGATGTCGTTTTGTTCGACAACATCGGGCGCGCGGGCGTGGAGGAGAATCTCGAATGGCTCCGGCGCGAACATGGCAGCCGCCTGCGGTTCGTGAAGGGCGACGTGCGGGATTTTGACGCCGTCGAAAAAGCGATGAGCGGGGCGGATGCCGTCTTCCATCTGGCCGCGCAGGTGGCGGTGACGACTTCGGTGGTGAATCCACAGGAGGATTTTTCGGTCAACGCGCAGGGAACGCTGAACGTGCTGGAAGCGGCGCGGCGGCAGAATCCGATGCCGATCGTTCTCTACACGTCGACGAACAAGGTGTATGGCGGGGTCGAGCATCTGCGCGTTGTGGAGCGCGCTACGCGGTATGAATTCGAGAATCTTCCTTATGGCGTCGCCGAGACTTGCCCGCTCGATTTCCATTCCCCCTATGGCTGCTCGAAGGGTACGGCCGATCAGTACGTTCGCGACTACCATCGCATTTATGGCTTGCCTTCGATCGTCTTCAGGATGTCGTGCATTTACGGGCCGCACCAGTTTGGAACCGAAGATCAAGGATGGGTCGCGCACTTCGCTCTCACTGGATTGCGAGGCGGGCGCCTCACGATCTACGGCGACGGGAAACAGGTGCGCGATCTACTTTACGTCGAGGATCTGGTGGAATTGATGGACCGCGCCTGCACCAATATCGAGCGGACCGCGGGCCAAATATATAATGTCGGCGGCGGCCCGGCCCAGACGATCTCCGTGTGGGCCGAGCTTCAAGAGCCACTGAAACGTCTTATCGAGAAGCTACCGGCGGTGGAATACGGAGAATTTCGGCCGGGCGATCAACGCATCTATGTCAGCGACACCCGGAAGGCGCGGGAGCAGTTGAACTGGAGTCCCCGTGTGGGGATCGCTGAGGGCTTGCAACGGATGGTCGAAGCCTTGAAGGAGAAAGGAAGAATTGCCATGGCGTGACGGCGGCTTGCCTACGGGCTGCTCTCGCCTCGGGTTGTATGTCGGATCACACACTGAATGACGAAATGTTCGGCGTTACCTCACCCACTCCTGACGGTGAATCCAGTCCTCAATTCTGGATTGCGCTGTTGGGGCGGCGCGACGCGCCCACGGATGGGGTGGAGGACTACTGCACGTTCCTCGGGCGTGCGCTCGCGCAGCGAGGACTGAAGCTGGATCTGGCCCGGGTCGACTGCCTCGAGCGGGGATGGCTGCTCGCTCTCTGGCGGCTACGACGCGAAAGCGCAGCCTGGCACGGAACGTGGGTTCTGGTCCAATACACAGGCATGGCGTGGTCTCGCCGCGGGTTTCCATTTGGGGCACTCGCAGTGTTGGCTATACTTCGCGGCCGTGGGGCCCGCGTGGCCGTCGTATTTCACGAGCCAGATCGTCAGGCAGGCTCTGGCCTGCTGCAAAGAATTCGCGGTGCGTGCCAGGACTGGGTCATCCGCAAACTCTACCGGGGAGCCGCAAAAAGCATTTTCACTGTGCCCCTTGAAGCAATTGCCTGGCTGCCGAAGATGCAAGGGAACGCAGCATTTATTCCCATCGGCGCGAACATCCCGGAGAAGGCAAATCACCCCGTCATCCTGGGGCATAGAGATCGGGAGAAGACCGTAATTGTCTTCGGCGTCACGGAGGCACCGGTTGCTGCCGGTGAGGCGGCAGAGATCGCGACTATCATAAAGGGTGCAATAAAGATCCTTGTGAAGCTACGATTGATTGTGGTCGGGCGCGGTTCACTGGATGCCGAGGAACCCCTGAGAAATGCGCTCAAAGGAACTGGTGTAGACGTGGTAGTGCGCGGAGTCTTGCCCGCGAAAGAAATCGCTCGCGAGTTCGAGCGCGCGGACGTACAGCTTTTTGTTCGAGGGGTTATTACGCTTCGACGAGGGAGCGCTCTTGCAGGCATTGCTTGCGGGATTCCCGTTGTGGGATATCACAGCGGGGAAATCAGCGGGGTTCTGAAGGAAGCGGGCGTGGAATGGTCTCCATGGCATGATCGAGAGAGTCTCATTCGTGGACTCGTCCGAGTTCTGAGCGATCCTCAGCGTTGGATGGAGTTGCACGAACGCAATCTCGAAATGCATAAGAATCATCTGTCTTGGAGTCGAATCGCGGACCGATATCGGCGTCTTCTTGCGCAATGAGCCAGCGACGCCTTCGAGTCCTTGTTATCAGCACCCACCCCGTACAATACGCATCGCCGATTTTTCGCCTTCTGGCGCGAGACCCGAGAATCGAAAGTCAGGTGGCGTATTGCAGCCTGCAAGGAGCCGAACCGGGAATGGATCCCGATTTTGGGGTCGAGGTGAAGTGGGATGTACCTCTCCTCGACGGCCACCAGTGGACTTTGGTGCGCAATCGTTCGTGGTCGCCGCGAATGGGATCGTTCTTTGGGCTGCTGAATCTCGGGATTTGGCGCAAGATCCGGCGAGGGAAATTCGATGCTGTTGTCCTGCTGACTGGCTACGTTTGCGCAACGTTCTGGATTGCAGTGGCCGCAGCCAAGCTAAGCGGTGTTCCGGTGCTGTTTGGCACAGATGCTACGAGCCTGCAGCCCCGGGACGGAAGGCGCTGGAAGGTATGGATCAAGAGACTTTTGCTGCCGGCCATCTTTCGACTCGCTGATGTGGTGATTATCCCGTCGGAGGCCGGCCGACAATTCATTCTCGGCCTTGGGATTCCGGACTCGCGGATTGTTCTTACGCCGTTTGTCGTCGACAATGCGTGGTGGAAGCAGCGTTCTTCCGAAGTGAATCGAAGCAAGGTTCGGTGGGAGTGGGGAGTTCCCGAAGAGGCTGTCGTCGTATTGTTTTGCGCCAAACTTCAACCTTGGAAGCGACCGGACGATCTGCTGCGCGCTTTCGCGAAGGCCAACGTCAAGGGAACGTTTCTCGTTTTTGCCGGGGATGGCTCGATGCTGGCGGATTTGGAGGCTGCGGCAAAGGCTCTCGGAATCGCCGCGAGGACGCGGTTTCTGGGCTTTGTGAATCAGACGGGCCTTCCGGCGGTCTACCGATCAGCCGATCTGTTTGTGCTCGCGTCGGAATACGATCCATGTCCGGCGGTCGTCTGCGAAGCGATGCTGTGCGGATGCCCGGTCGTGCTGAGCGATGAAATTCGCGGGCGCTTCGACCTCGTCAAAGACGGCGAGACTGGGTTTATTTATCGATGCGGGAATATCGAAGAGCTGGCGGGGATCCTGACCAATGTCCTTGAGGACCGCTGCAAGCTTACTGAACTCAGCCGTGCCGCCGTTGTGCGGATGGAAACGTGGTCCCCGCGCGAAAATGTTGACGCAATAGTTTGGGCCGTGGAACGAGCGCGCGCCCATCGGCCGTGAACAAGAATGCGCCGCATTGCGACGCGCTCCTCATCTCCGGAGCGAGGCGAATGCCAGGCTCATCGGAGATTGTTATGCCCCCGTGGTGGCCAGCGAATTGTAAGAATCGTCTGATTTTTTGGGCGCAGTACCCTACTTACGCCATGAAGGCGGTCTCGGCTCGCGTGTTGCGGGGTATTGGGTTCCTCAAAGAACGAGCCGCATGAGGATCCTTATTTATACTCACAGCTTTGCCCCCTCTGTTGGCGGCGCGGAGAGGTACGTCATGCTTCTTGCGGAGGGCCTTGCGAAGCTGCCTTCGACTGACGCTGCAGGTCATATCGCCACAAAGGTTGCGACACCGACACCCTCAGGCGATTGCGACGATTCACAGTTCGCGTTTGAAGTAGTGCGCCGGCCACATCTTTTTTCCCTCGCAAGACTTGTTTACGAAGCGGACGTTGTTCATCTTTCCGGCGCCTGCCTCGCGCCGCTTTTCCTAGCGTGGATTCTTCGCAAGCCAGTTGTGATTGAACACCATGGTTATACTGCGTCATGCCCGAACGGTTTGCTTTTTTTTGAGCCCGCTCAGTCGGTGTGTCCGGGGCATTTCATGACTGGTCATTACGGGGAATGCATCAAGTGCAATATGCACAAAGAAGGCTGGTGGCGTAGCCTCTGGATGCTTTTGGGGACGTTTCCGCGCCGATGGCTTTGCCGGAGGGCTTCGGTCAACATCCCGATCACGCAGCACGTCTTGAATAGGCTCGACCTCCCTCGCTCGTCCGTGATCTACTACGGCATCCCCGATCCGGCCTGTGATTCTCGATCTACTATTCCTCAACGGAACGCAGACATGCGATCTTTCGCATACGTCGGACGGCTCGTTGCGCTGAAGGGCTTGCCCGTGCTTGTTGAGGCTGCAAGAATATTGAAGGAGCAGGGTTATCTTTTTCATCTAAAGTTCATAGGCGACGGTCCTCAACGCCCAGCCTTGGAATCATTGGTAAAGGACCTTCGATTGGAAGAGCGCATCGAATTCACGGGTTTCACCAGTGGACAGCGCTTTCAGAGCGAGATGGAGGCGGTCGCGACCGTGATTATGCCTTCGATTTGGGAGGAAACTGCCGGATTGGCGGCGATCGAACAGATGATGCGCGGCCGACTGGTCATTGCGACAGACATCGGTGGTTTGGGGGAAGTTGTAGGAGAGGCCGGACTGAAGTGCCAAGCTGACGATGGGGCCTCGCTTGCGAACCGCATGAAACAGGTGCTGGATCAGCCCGAGACGGTCGCGCGGCTCGGCTCAATGGCGCGTGCTCGAGCGCTATCCCTCTTTGAGCAAGACCGAATGATAAAGAGCCATATCCAAATCTATCAGGGCCTTCTAACCCCCAAGAGAAGCTAGCCGGCAAATCGTATCCATGGTGAGCGAACGAGACGGCGTATCGAAGCGACTTGCAAAGCATTACTGGATCTGGCGTCTCTATCATCTTCTCGTGGCTGATGCTGTAGCGATCCAGCGGCCAACCAAACACGAGCTGGTCCGCGAATTCCTGGGAAACTCCCTCGGGATTGCGGCGGACATCGGATGTGGGCCCGGGGTTTTTACGCGATACATGAGCCTACGCGCGAAGCACCTCATTGGGGTGGACATCGATCGTGATTCGCTTGAACGCGTCAAGTCCCGCCATCGTAATCTGCAAAACGTCGATTTTGCGGTGACGGTTGTGGATTCTCTGCCGTTTTCGGACGACCTTCTCAACACGGTTTTGTTTCTTGAAGTGCTGGAACATCTGGCAGATGACGGCGCTGCTCTGCGTGAAATATGGCGTGTGCTCCGTCCCGGTGGGAAATTGGTCATCTCCGTACCCGTGCCTCCGGGCGAGGTAAACGAGAAATCCGAGTGGGGACACAAACGGGAAGGCTATGAATTGTCAACGATCGTCCAATTGCTAACGATCAACGGTTTTGAAGTGGAAAGACACGCATTCGCGGAGTTTAAGTTTTCGCGCCGCGCGGCGGGTGCAGTTCGATGGTGGAAGCAAACGATGCGATTGCCGGCTCCAATCTTTTTTTCATGGATTGCGTATCTAGATCACTTCCTTGATTCCAACAAAACAGAGACGGGCCATCACATTCCTGCAAGCGTACTCGTACTGGCACGAAAGAGGTCGAGGGAGTCGGAATCACGATGCTGGATCGGTGCCGAGACGCGATTCGTGCGGTAGTACCGAGAAGCGCGAGAAATTGGCTGCGCTCGCCTTCCAAGTCCGTGGAGTGGCTGTGGGATTCGGCCCGGTTCTCGTTCGGGAATACCAACTCTCTCGAGATCTCGCCGAATTCGTTCCTTGTGTGTCACCCGCGTGCCTACAAGGTTTTCCGCCGCGACCAGGTGAATGACCCAGGACAAAGCGCGGAATTCCGAGGTTTCATTTCCCATTGTTCCAGCGGCATGTTGCTTTACGACATCGGGGCTCATTTCGGAATCTTCAGCTTGGCCGCAGCCCATTTCGGCGGAAGGGCAATCGCAGTAGATGCCTCTCCTGCGGCCGCGCACATGATTGACATTCAAGCGACCTTGAACAAATGCACCGACAGAATTAAGGTCCTTCGCGCGGCTGTGAGCGATGCAAACGGCACAATAGAAATGCTTAGTTCAGGAGTATTCTCCGACGGGTATTTCCAAGCGGGGAGGCAAAGGCCGCGGAGTGAATTAACACAGATTCAAGCGATCACGATCGACCAGATGACTTCCCAGTTCGGCCCACCCACACACATCAAGATCGATGTCGAGGGGCACGAGGCGGCGGTTCTGGGCGGTGCCAGGGCCACACTGTGCCAGTTTTCGCCCGTTCTTTTTCTTGAGCTTCACAACGAGATGGTCGTCTCCGGGGGCGACAATCCAAATGTCGCGCTCGACGAACTCGCCCAGCTTCATTACGATACATTTGAACCCAATGGCGATACCATCGACAGGGGCACTATCCTCGCCAAACCAATTGTTCGAATCGTGGCCAAGCATAAGGTCGGATGACGGGTTGTAATGTCGGACGGAACAGGGGTTGTGAAGCGTAAATGCTGAAGGCACGTATTCCGGCGCTGAGAAACCAAGCCGTGATTGGTGCGGGGTTCCTTGTTCTCGGCATTTGGGCTGCCTGGGAGGCGGGCAACGAAGTCGTCTCGGGCGACATGCGAACAATGGAACTCGCGATCCTGGGGGTTGCTGCGTGTGCGGTTGCCGTGGCGACCCTGCGTAGTTGGCGCACGGGCTTTTATCTATTTTTGGTTTGGATGATGTTCGAGGATCTTGTCAGGAAATACATGGGCAACGGATCGGCTTTTTTTTTCGGCAAGGATGTGTTTCTTGGGCTCGTGTATTTCGCATTCTTCATGGAAGTTCGGCGGCATAAGGAGAAGACTTTCCGACCTCCGTTCCTGCTGTTTTTCAGTCTGTTTTTTTGGCTGGGAATTCTCCAAGTCTTCAATCCGAACTCGCCTCACATTTTGTACGGCCTGCTCGGTTTCAAGGTATATTTTTACTACGTACCTCTGATTTTTATTGGATATGCGTTGATTCGCACTCACGCGGACTTACGCAAATTCCTGGTGACGAACGCGCTCCTCGCAGCCGTGATTGCCGCAGTCGGAATCATCCAGGCGATCGTAGGCAACAGCTTCTTGAACCCTGCGCATCTGGCACCTGCATTGGAATACTTGGGAGACCTGTCCAAGGTCACGCCGCTTTCGGGGCAAGTGTTTTCACTGCCCGATTCCGTTTTTGTTAGCGCGGGCCGCTGCTCGTTGTACCTGCTTATGGCCTTCATTCTCATGATGGGTGCCGTGGGCTACCTGCTGTTGTCGTCGCGGCTCGGTCGCAAGCCGGTGTTTATCGCGATGGGGCTTTTGTCAGGAGCGATTCTGCTAGAAGGTAATCGTGGGACGTTTGTGTATGCGGCAGCCACGGCCTTAGCTTTGCCTGGTGCATTCCTATGGGGCGCCCCGTGGCGTTGGCGCCAGGCTCATCGGTTGGTGCGAGCAATACGGCGTTCCTTCATCGTGGGAGCGATCGCCCTGACCGCGATACTCCTGCTCTTTCCGAACGCCGCGGGGTCTCGAATCGCCTTTTACGCCGAGACGCTCAATCCGAATAGTTCGGCATACCAATTGGGGTCTCGGGCTTGGGACTATCCCGTTCAAAATCTCTTAGAGGTTTTTGATCAGCCGAATTGGATGACTGGAAATGGAATAGGGACGGCTTCTCTTGGCAGGCAATACGTCGCAGAGTTAATGGGAGAACCACCCCTGAATATCGGCGTCGAAGAAGGCTACGGCACCCTCATCGTCGAGATGGGAATCATCGCGCCATTCCTGTGGATCTTGTGGACTGCGGCACTCCTGTACTACTGTTGGACGATTGTCCGTCGCCTTCGGGAGACCCCGCTGTTTCCCATTGCTGCTGCGGCTTTGTGGTTTATTCTTCTTTTACTCTATCCGATCACCTTTGCCAGTCTAGCGCCGTACCAGGATTACCTCTGCAATGTTTATTTGTGGCTTTTAGTGGGAATCATTTTTGCGCTTCCGGGGATCGTGGGCCAGCCGACGCCCCTGGTGAATAACTGCCCGGCGCAGACAGCCGAAGACACGTTATGATTATGAAGCGGCGGGCAAAGAGCAACGAGCGCTCCCATCCCGAACCGGCGGCGGAACCCACGGGTGAAAGGCATAGCAAAGCACGCCTCGCGGTCGTTTCGCCGTTCCTGGACAAAAACCACGGCACGGAACGGATCGCGGTCGAGTGGATCGCGCAAATCGCGGACGAGTTTGACGTCCACATCTATAGCCAGTACGTCGAAGATCTGGAACTTTCGACGGTCACTTGGCACCGCATTCCGAAGCTTCCCGGCCCGCACATTGCGAATTTTCTGTGGTGGTTTGGCGCGAACCAGGTGTGGCGGGCGTGGGATCGGCGCGCGAAGAACCTCGAATACGACCTCGTTTACAGCCCGGGCGTGAACTGCTTCGACGCCGATGCGGTTTCCGTGCACATTGTTTTTGCGGAGTTTCTCCGGCGCGTGCGGCCCGAGCTTGCGTTCGCGCGAAATCCGCTGCGCGCGTGGCCGCTCTTGCTGCATCGTAGGCTTTACTACCGGCTCGTGGTTGCGCTCGAAAAGCGCGTCTTCCAGCGCCCAGAAACGCAGCTGATTCTTACTTCCCGCCGGAGCGCGGAAGAACTTGGGCGATTTTACGGCCGCCGGGAGCGGCTGCCGCTGATCGAGACGGGCCTCGATCACAAAGTGTTCAATCCCGAGCTGCGGGTAGCCTCGCGCGCCGGGGCGCGGCGTGAGGTCGGATTGCGGGATGAGACTTTTGCTTTGCTATTGATTGGGAACGACTGGCGCAAGAAGGGCCTGGGCACGCTTCTTGATGCGCTCACGCAACTCGCGGATTTGCCGGTCCGATTGGTAGTGGTCAGCAATGAGGCTGCGGTCGTGTCCCAGGCTGTGGCCCAGTATCCGGAGGTCCAGGAACTCGTGCATGTCCTGCCGCAGCGCAAGGATGTCGAGTTCTACTACGCCGCGGCGGACGCGTATGTGGGGCCCTCGCTCGAGGACACGTTCGCATTGCCCGCAGCCGAAGCGATGGCGTGCGGATTGCCGGTGATCATCTCGGCGCGGGCCGGTGCGGCTGATATCTGTCACGATGGTGTCGATGCGCTCGTCCTCAACGATCCGAAGGACGCGGGCGCACTCGCGACGATGATCCGGCGGCTTTACTCGGACGAACAGTTTCGCGATCGACTCGGCGTGGAAGCGGCGAAAACGGCGCGCCAATACACGTGGGAGAGCAACGGCCGGGAGCTCACGGCGATTTTCGAAGAAATTTTGCTGCGAAAGCGGCAGTCGCGTTTGGAAGGGCAAACGTTGACCCAAGAACTGTGACGGAGAAGGTGAAAAGCAGCCGGAAAGTTTTGGTTTTAGCGCCTTCGTTGAAATCCGTAGGAGGCATACAGAACTACGTTCACACGCTTATCGATGCGCTCAAAGTTGTCGTTGGAAGTGAGCGCGTGCGAGTGGTGGCCGTGGCGGGAGATCCCGAAGTGCGAAGCGATGGAAACCTCGCGCTGAGCCCGTCTTTCAAGCTTCGCTTCGTTGCTTCTGCCGTCGCGACCGCAGTCGCGTGGTCTCCGGACTTGATCGTATGCGCGCACGTCGGATTGGCGCCGGCGGCCCGGCTCATTCAAAGAATTACCCGGATTCCGTATTGGCTGACTTTGTATGGCATAGAGGTATGGGGAGACCTGCCGCCCGCGAAGGTAAAGGCGTTGCAAGGCGCCGAGCGCTATCTGACGATCACGCGCTTTACCCTCGATGCCATGGTTGCGAGGCATAAGCTCAAGGAGCCCCGCGCGTCGATCTTGCCGCCTACGCTGCCAAAGCTACGGGCGCAATCGCCCGAAGCAAAAAATTCCCTAAGAAAAGACTCATCACGGCCGATAGTACTTACAGTTGGCCGAATCGCGGCGTCGGAGCGATATAAGGGCCACGACGCGATACTGGACGTGTGGCGGGATGTCCTTCGGCGTGTACCGGACGCCGAATATCTGATTGTGGGGGACGGCGACGACCGCGCACGACTCGAGTCGCGCGTGCGCGAAATGGGCGTCACTGGCTCGGTACAATTTGCGGGTTCCGTGTCACGGGAGGAACTGGACGCCTGCTATGATCGATGCTGCATTTTTGCGATGCCAGCGCGGACCGAGTTGGACGCGCGCGCGCCACGCGGCGAAGGCTTCGGCATCGTTTTCCTGGAAGCCATGGCGCATGGCAAACCGGTGATGGGGCCGCGCGTGGGAGCGCCCGCCGAGTTCATCCATTCGGGGGAGCATGGATTGCTCGTAGATCCGGCCAACTCGAGCGAGATTGCTGGCGCGTTGATCGAGCTGCTCGAAGATCCCGTACGCGCGCGGCGCATGGGTGACGCCGGGAAGAATTGGGTGGCCCGCGAATTTGCTTTTGATAGGTTCTGCGAACGCCTGCGCGACGCATTGCTAGAATAGCAGCCGTTCACTCAATGATGGAGGAAGACATGCGAATTTTGGTGACCGGAGCGACCGGGTTTGTTGGGAGCCGACTGCTCGAACGTCTCGCGGAGATGGGCGGACACGATCTCTACTCGATGCAACGGTACGTGACCGGGCGCTACGTTTTGGGGGCAGACCACGGCGTGAAAGTCGTCTTCTGCGACTTGCGGGATCCGTTTGCCGTGAAGTGCGCGATTCGCGATGTGCAGCCCGAGGCAGTTTTCCATCTGGCGGCGATCAGCCCCGTCTCGTACAGCTACGACCATCCGAATGAGGTGCTGGAGACGAATCTCATCGGCACGGTGAATCTTGCCGAAACGTGCCTCCGAGAAGTGCCGCACTTCAAGCACTTCTTGTTCGCTTCCACATCGGAGACTTTCGGGAACGGCCCAGTGCCCAAGCGGGAAGATACGCCGCAAGCGCCCAACAGCCCGTATTCTGTCGCCAAGCACGCGGCCGAGAAGTATGTGCTGTACATGTGGGATGCTTACAAGTTTCCCGCGACGGTTTTGCGCCCTTTCAATACGTACGGTCGGCACGACAATACGCACTTTCTTGTCGAGCGCATGCTCGTTCAAATGCTGCAGGGAAACACGGTAAAGCTGGGCGACCCTACGCCCGAGCGCGACCTGCTCTACATCGACGATCATGTAGACAGCTACCTGACATGCTTTGCGAAGCCCCAGGCGAGCATCGGCCAGGCTTTCAACTTCTGCACGGGCGAGAAACTTACCGTGAAGGCGCTGGCCGAAAAAATGCGCGCGATGACCGGTTTTCGCGGCCAAATCCTTTGGGATACGATTCCACGCCGGCCGCTCGACATTCAAGTCCTCTACGGTGACGCCGCCAAGGCAAAATCCGTGCTGGGCTGGGAGGCGAAGGTGAGTTTGGATGAAGGCCTTCGACGCACTGGCGATATCTGGCGCAAGAAGCTAGCAGTTTCGCATGGCGTCACGCGAGCGACAGCGACGTAACGCCTGCATAAGTCGCGGCCGATTGTCGGTCCAAGGGCATGTGCGGACTTGAAACAGTACCATCTGGTGCGGGAAGACAACGTCCGAACAACTGTTGCCCGCCGCCTTCAATATCTATCTTGTGCGCCGTCGTTACATCCCGCCAAAGTATGTTCTGGAAGCTGCCCGGCCAAAGAAGCTACGATCTTTGAGGTCTTAGACTCCCTGTGTTTTCGCGCATACGTCGCTTGCAGACGAACGAGAGCTGATTCTTACCATGAATCAAACCAGGTTTGAGTGGAGCCCAGAATTCTGGCAAGGCTGGCGCGAATCCGCCAATCCCTACCGTCGCTACAAGTCTGAACGAGACAGGCGCCTCGTGTTGGACGCGCTTGATATTCGTGATAACGACCGCGTCCTCGAGGTGGGCTGCGGATACGGATGGATTTCTCGAGCGTTGTGGGCGGCCTCCAAGGCCGAATGGACAGGGGTTGATCAGTCGATCGAAATGATCCGCCGCATATGCACCGAGTACCCTGATCGTGGCTCTCGGGCCTTGCACGCGGATGCCCGGCACTTGCCTTTTCGTGGAGGCGAGTTTGACAAGGTCCTCTGCACCGGCGTTTTGATGCACATTGGCGAGCATTCCATCGCCGTGCGCGAGCTGATTCGCGTGCTGCGGCCTGGAGGCATCTTGTTGTGCAGCATCAACAATGCTCTCTCCCCGCTCTCCCTCCTGGCCCGTCTATGGAACCTGCGCAAGAAGGGATTCGTCCAGAAATTCCAGGTTCCGGGATCGTTTCGTGGGTTTCTTCGTGAGGAGGGTATCGAGGTCGATAGGATGGTGGGTGACGGTATCGTTGCGACAGCGCCGATCACAATCGGACGATTCAGCTTCCCTCCCGTTAGCGCCTTTCAATCCACGTGCAGATGGGACGCGTGGGCCGTGAATCAATGCGCGTCGTTGGGGTATGAGGTATGGTTTCGTGGCGTAAAGGTGACTTCGCAATGCGCATCCTGAAAGTCGCCCCCGCATATTATCCATTCAGGGAAATGGGCGGACCTGTTACGAAGATATCAGCCCTCGCCCGGGGCCTTGTTCAAGGCGGGAATCAAGTTACAGTGCTGACCCCGGATCTGGGTTTACACGAGCACGGTTTTTCGGACGTTCAGGTTGAGCCTTGCAGTTGGGGCTGGAAATCGGAGCAGGCTGGAGTCCAAGTTGTTTATCTATCGACTCCGGCGCGGTATCGGGCTCTCACGCTGAATCCCCACGTGATAGGATTCTGCCGCGTCTCGCTCATTGGGTTCGATCTGGCACATTTCTACGGCCTGTATGACCTATTGGGTCCGACCGCCGCATACTTCTGCCGCCGCCAGGGAGTGCCCTACGTCGTCGAGCCCATGGGGATGTACCGCCCGATCGATCGGAGTTTGCGATTCAAGCGTCTGTGGCACGGAACCATGGGGAAGGCACTCTTGCAGAACGCGGCTCGAGTGATCGCCACGTCCAACATTGAGCGCGAGGAACTGCTTGAAGGCGGCATTCCTGCCGCAAAGCTGGCCATTCGTTACAACGGCATCGACATCAGCTCGTGCACGCCGCTTCCGCCACGGGGAACTTTTCGGTCACGGTGGAAAATCGCTCCCGAGCAGCCCTTGGTCCTTTTTCTCAGCCGGCTGATTCCCCGCAAAGGGGCCGATCTCTTGATCGAGGCCTTTGCGCGAACCTGCCCGGAATCCGGTTACTTAGCGATCGCGGGTCCGGAGGGAGAAGCGGGATATCGCGCGTATCTGGAGAGGCGGGCAAGGGAGTCGCACGTGGAGGATCGCGTTCTATTCACGGGCCCTTTGTACGACGAGGACAAAAAGGCCGCCCTTGCGGACGCTGATATCTTTGCACTACCCTCCCGCTACGAAAACTTCGGGAATGCCGTCGCGGAGGCTGTGGCCTCGGGCGTTCCGGTGATCGTGACCAATTCTTGCGGCATTCACTCGCTAGTGGGCGACCGGGCGGGCCTCGTGATCGCGCCCGATAAAGAAGAATTAACGAACGCGCTTCGGCGGTTAATTTATGATGGGGAGCTTCACCGGCGACTGAAGGAGGGCTGCCCGGGTGTTGTCGATCAGCTCAGCTGGAACAGGTTGACCGAACAGATGGAAGGATACTACGCTGGTGTCTTGGGGTCTGCCCCTGGCAATGGGTAAATTTGTGTCGAACCTCTCAAATGCGGGAGCGCCTCGATGGTCGCGCATGCGGAATAAGAGCAGGATATTGGCGGTGGTTCCCAATATCGCTTCGGACGTGCGCGAAGACGTGACGGATCAAGTGCGTCCGAATGAGCTCGGCCGCCACGCTCTCTTTCGGGCCTTTTGGCTTGCCACAGATGTCCTTTTGCTGCTTGCGATCCTCGCGGCGGCCTACTCAGGTGTCTGGGAGTATTCGACGCAGAGGTACGTAGAGGGTTTTTCAGACGCGGTCGTTCCTGCTTCCGGGGCACCTGAGGAAAAAATTGAAGCCATTCTGCACTGGATGTCGGATGGCCCCGCTCGACGCGAATCCACGCCTGACGGGTCGGTCCGCGACCCGATCGAAACGCTCAACTACGCCTCGCTGCTAAAAGTGTGCGGCTCGGCTACAAATGCGTTCATAAATTTGGCCGATAGCGCGGGAATGCCATCCCGACGGCTGCTTCTGCTCGATTCAAACCGATTGACGATGCATGTGGTCGCGGAAGTTCGTGTCGATGGACGCTGGATCGTGGTGGATCCGGCCTTTCGGACTGTTCTCCGAGATTCGATTGGCAAGACCCTAACGCGCAAGCAGCTGCGCGATCGCTCCGTGTTTCTGGCTGCCACCAGCGGAATACCGCACTACGACCCGATCTACACCTACGACCGCACGGTCCACGTTCGCATGGCACGGCTCGGCGGTGTGGGCTATTACCTTCGTTCCGTTTCCAATCGAGTCGCCCCAGGCTGGGAGGATTCAGTGACTACAAGTTTGGTCCTGGAGCGTGAATCTCTCGCCGCGATGGTGGCCGCCATTTTCCTGGTGATGATCCTGATCCTGGTCGGTACTTTCCTGCGTTGGTATGGAACGCGCAGACTGGGAATACGGCGGCCCCAGTTGAGAGCGAGAATGCTCCGGGCGTGGAGCGCTTTCCTCGATTCGAGCACGGCGCCCTCTGGCCGCTGAAGGGGTGATCGAGTTTCACTCCGCCTAGTGAACGTCGAATGACGCCCCTTCTTGACCTTTCGTCACGGGGGAACGACGCGACGGAGTTCGGACAGTGGTCGCCAAAGGGGAGGTCCGCCGCCGGCCGATGCCGATTTCTTCGTCCTGCATCCCCATTAGGTGAATCGTGACATTGGTCTGCAGCATCGGTGGCGGCGTCGGAAACGGACGAGCGGGGGGATGGTAGTCGTTAGTAGAGGTCGACAGCCGGAATGCTCTGCCTCGCAGAAGTCCAGGCGAATGTAAGTCAATGGCCCGAGATGGGTGCAAGTAGTCTCAACCAGGTAGTGTTCTTACAGGACCGCATCGACAGGGAAACAACTTCATACAATCTGGAGGGAACATCCTAGAGTAGCAGAGTACCACGGTGAAGCCGGTTCGATCGTTTGAGAGGTTAGCGAACATGACGGAAGCAGGAGCACCTACCCAGATCAAAACTGCACAATCTGATTCGACCGAGCTATCGATTGCTGGCCAAACATCTCGCGCGAAACCTTCATCAGGGCGCATTCCCCAGCTGGACGGGCTTCGTGGTATGGCAGTCTTGCTCGTACTCCTCTATCACTATGTATTTCTCACCTCTGCCGCGCCACGAAGCGGCATTGTTCACTACTTGCAGACTGCTTTCCGGATGGGGTGGGCTGGAGTCGATCTCTTCTTTGTCCTATCAGGATTTTTGATCGGAGGAATTCTCCTTAACGCAAAAGACTCGCCTCGTTACTTCAAGACCTTCTACCTGCGTCGAATCTATCGAATCTTCCCAATCTACTACCTTTGGATCGGAGTATATTTTTTCGTGGCGTTTACACCCCTTACCCGCTGGGCCGGACCAACAGGGATTGTCCGGGACAAATGGACCATCATCCCTGCCTACGGGCTCTTCCTTCAGAATATTGTGTGGAGCCGAGGGGAAGCATTCAGGACCGCATGGCTCGCGGCCTTGTGGTCGCTCGCAGTCGAAGAGCAATTCTACTTAGCGACGCCGAGTGTAGTCCGATTTTTGTCGAAGCGCGGATTGGTAACATCACTTATTCTCGTAATTATTGGCGCGCCCCTGATTCGAATCCTCGTATACAAGTACATCGTTCCTACCCACGGCGCCGCGCCATATATGCTCACGCCTTGTCGTGCGGACGCTTTAGCCATGGGCGTCTTGCTAGCAATTGTCTTGAGAGAAGAGCGCTGGAGAGCATTGTTACGCGGTCACCTCAAGGCGATTTACGGAGTTCTCGGCTTGCTGTTTGCGGGTGTGACGTACTTGACGATTGCTGACAAGTCGCAGTACAGCTACGCTATGACAGTTTGGGGTTACTCGTGCCTCGACGCGTTCTTCTCGGGCCTTCTGATCCTGGCATTGATGGTACCTGATGGGATCTGGGCGGGCATTTGCAGATGGCCGTTCCTGATCGAGATTGGGGGAATCTCGTACTGCATGTATATCATTCACTCAGCTGTAAATGATATATGTCACTTTGGTTTCTCGTCGCCCATGAACGGAATTTCAACATTTTCATCGTTGGCGGCCACCGTGGTTGCGGCGGGATTGACATGGTCGGTTGCGAAACTCTCTTGGCGTTACCTCGAGTCTCCGATGATCCGCCTTGGTCACCGTTACAGATACTGATTTCGTTGAACTATTACACGAGGTCGGCTTGGGTGTTACGGGCAATCGTCCAGACTAATTTGTGCCTCAGTCTCTGAGCGTCGACGAGGGACGGGGGTTAATATCGGTTACCTCCGATGTTGGGCCATTTGAATTGATGGTCAGCCTCCCTACAAGTTACCGTGACCGACGCGCCACACTGTCAGAGGTGGAGTCGGCAGAGCGACCTTCGTCGCGCCGGATTACCCACCTCGATTGCGCGTAGGATACCGACAAAACGAAGAACGCCGTGATGACCGCTGCCGGAACATCTTCCGCGCTTAAAAGTGTTTATTTTGTAGAAGCGCTAATTTCCCCAACACGTGTAGTTGAATTTGTCAGTACCGGTTCCATTAAAGACGATGGTGGACCCACTTGAGTACTTCGAAGAGATGGCATTCGTGGGTGTTGTTGCATCTTGAGCCACGCAATTGTAGGAAGTCGGACTTGTGAAAGCAGCTGAGCCAGTGAGAGTAATTGTCGCGGTGCCAGCCGATAAAATGCCGGTGTCCTCGACCATGTGGAAATCCGTGAGCAGAGTTCCGTCATGCGTATAGCCAAGAGGAATCGCGTTGGCTTGAAGTAATTGATTCCTCCTAAGTGTTCCAGCCATGATGTCAAGTTTGTGGTTTCCGTCCGTCAGCCGCAGCAGCGGAGTCGCAACTTGGTGCTGGTCGATCAGCGGGAGGCCGCTGCCGGGTCTTCCTGAACTCGGCGCACTACCATAATTCGTGATTGAGGAATACGTGACCGGCAGAGACGTAACAATCGAGCCGTTCGTTCGCTCCCCATCCGCGTAGATGTCATAGCCTTGTGCCCCCGCCGCTGCCGTAGCATTGACTTGAACTCGCTGCGATCCATTGACGCTGACGGTGGCGCAACTCGTTGGTCCGTAGTCTCCGTCCCCGCCGTTCCAGCCGACTGCCAAGACGCAGAATGTGTGCGAACCAGCCGGGATAGCGCCGCCTCCGCTCGTTGCAGCGGTTACGTTCGAGGTTATCAAATCGTTCCAAAGTAGCGGCATGTTCGGGACACTCGAGAATACGAAGGGCTTGTTCCACTGCGTTTCGCTCTGTATCTCGGCTGCTCCGTAGGGGCCTGCGTAGATGGTTCCGTTTGCATTCTGTAGCGTGGTTTGTTGATTTTGTCCTAGTAGACTTCCGCTCGCTGGCTGGCGCAGGAAGTTCAAGGCGCGATTCGGGTCTCCGCCAACGTTAACTCCTCCGCTTACTACACAAGTATCGATCGTCACATTGACTACGGCAGAACCAAAGTTCGAGAAGCACGGCTCGGCGATGCTATCCTGCGTTACGTTCTTTATACCGATGCTCACTGTCGTTAGGTCGCCGTATGTCCAAATGGCTGGAGTATAGGGGGCTTGGATTGGACCGAGATTGTCAAATTCTGATTGGTATTCCGTGTATCCAAGATTGAGTGAGTAGAGTTCGATTCCCTTGCCGCTTCCCGAATTGAGTCCGTCCATGATGATCGAGCCGCCATTGTTGTCCATCTCGACGTTCGGGACGAGCGGCCCCATCGGTGGCATTCCTATGGGGACTTGCCCGCCATTCGACGTGAAGGCGTAAACGTCGAACCCTCCGAAAGTGATCTTATGAATATAAGTGACGAAAGGTCCGTGTATATCGAGGCCTACTGAGGTTCCTTGGCTCGTTAGATAAAGTCCGTCAAAGGTTGAATACTCTCCGCCTGATTCAACACCAACCTGCGCGTTTCCTTTCGTCGCTATCGACACGTTATCCACGAACAACTGTTCAAATTCATTCAATGAACCGTTGTACCACCAGGCGTTGATAAGTGGATTTCCCAAACCCGAGATCGGCCACGCTGATACAGACGAGCCACTTCCAGCTAGGGAATAACTGAAAGCCTGGAGCGTGAATCCACCGGGTATATTGTCAGTAAGCGTGTCATTCAGCGTCAGCGGCGCACCGCCATACCAGCGTAGGTTGCGGCACGAAGAGTTTGACGTAAGGTTGAAGGGAGCATTGACGACGTAGCCGGACACCGTGGAAATCGTGGCAGGGCCGGAGAAGTAAACGGTTCCACCACCGGAAGCGCAAGCCGCCGTGCTCGCCGTTTCGATGGCTATACTTTGATCATGGTAGACGGCCTGCCCGCTCACATTTGTTGGAATGGTCGGGGTGACCGTAAACGTGGTTCCCGCAATGCCCGTGACCGTGCCAACATATTCCTGATTCTGTGCCGAGGAAGGCGCGGTAGGCGGGACACCTGCGGCAGGCGGAGGTGTGTAGCCTTGCGAGAGCACGCCGGTTCCGGTTCCGTTGAGGAAAAGCCCCCAATCGCGCCACGTTGTTTGGCCTGGCACAGTAGCGCCCACGAGATTATAAGAACCACTGCCAGCGTACTCGGCGTAGATGTAATAGTCCTGCGTCGTCCCCGAAAGCGCGGGGCAAGCGACAAGATTCGATTCCCAAGTGTAGACACCCATCTGGTTCCACGCGAAGCCACCACCGCCCGTACTGCCATAATTCAGCGTCCCGGTTTCCGTCCCTGAGTAGTAAAGGCCCGTTGCAACCCTGATCGTATTCGACCCAACAGAGACCACACGGAACGTCCCGTCCATGTCGAGTGGCGCGACCCCCGAGATGTTCACAACCGTGGGATATTGGGACGTTCCTACCGCGATGTCGTGGTTCACGTCAGTCGTGATGACCATGTTGCTGCTGTTCGTGCGCGTGATGGACGCGATGATGAAAGCGTTTGCCAGCCATACCAGCGTCTTACCCCTGGTCACAGTCCCCGTCTCGTTGCTTCCCCTCTGCGAGTAGGTAAGGGACGTCAAACTGGTGATCGTAATGTACTCGAGGCCATCCACCACGCCTGAAGGCCACGTCACATTCCAAATCATCGCGTGGTAGTTACCGGACGAAAACGGCAGGTTGGTGCTTGTAGTCACGCTCACCAGGTCACTCTTGCGGGAGATGGAAGATATCGCTATTGGAATCTGCCCGAACACCGCTGGGGCAGTTGTTGTCGAACCAGAGGAACTTGCGGCGGTCAAACCTTCGAGCAAATCTGCTCCCACGCACTTGTAGGCAATCCTGGATGTGCCGACAACTCCAAGGGGTGTAACCGTGGGAGCGGTGGGTGTGTTCTGGTGTGTTGGATTTCCAGCCTTCGAGATCACCAAGCCATCTGAAACCTGCCACCCAGAATTTGAGGTGACCATTACCGAAGTCCCTAGGGTCGAGCCTGTCGCGTTCGGGTTATTGGAGCTGTTAAGGGGACGAGCGCCATATTTCCGGAGATCAATCCACGGCACGGGACTGTTGGGCGCAGTAGTTTCCTTAGTCGGAGACAATGTGTTTGAATCCTTCGCATGAGAAGCCGCCAATGCCCCCAGGTTAGCCTTATCCGGCGGGTTCGTATGCGTTTGGGCGCGTGCGGCAAGGCTCACCGCCAAGAGCAACAAGAATGTAGATACCCACCGCAATCCCATGCTTCCTCCTAGCTTTTTTCGAGGCATTCTTCCGCGCGTGAGAGGCACCTGTTGAGGATCTTGTCGCACACGTCGGAAGGAGCGGGACCGCTAAAGAACTGCGCAACGCTGCAACAGCCGCCCCACTCAAGGTAACGATACCTGATCATTAGAATGTCTTTGCGCAATCTTTTTCGATCCCACCGTTGGGGCTCGCATCCGCCGAGTCACAACGAAAGAAATGCGAGACGCAGGGAACCGTCCGATTACGGCAACCACTCGTTCCCGGCGCGAGATAGGTTTCGAACTTGCTGACGGCACTCTCGCCAGTTACACGATGGCACAGGATTTCGTCGCTTTTGCCGACGGCAGGGCGAAATATACCCCTACCTGTCCAGAGCGGATAGCTCCCCACGATGGGAAGTGCGCATTCGTAAACCGGCGGCATTTCCAGTACCACGCGCGCCGGATGCCCGAGTGGGCACTGAAGCCGGTGGTCTGGCTTGCCAAAAACCATCGAGTCCACGCGTACCCGAGGCCTAGAAGCACCCCGAACCCGATATAGTGGTCCCACCCGCCACGGCTGGTCACGATTCGCAGACCAACGGCGCCCGTCAGAAGCACAAGGGGCAGAATCAGGGAATCCGCTGTTATCAAGTTCGCCAGACGCAGCAACGTGCTCAGCGACAGCAACAAGGCGCAGCCGATCGTTCAATCGCCCAGACTCTCGATCGATCCATATGATGCTGTATCCGCACAGGCGTCGGTGGGTTCGGTCGTTTAGTCAGACGACTTCATTCCTGAGGAACCTGAGAAGGACGATTGTGAAGTTTCGCGCGGCATTCAGCAAAAAGGGTTATGAGATTGCCTTCTTCGTCGTTCCCCAATTTTCTTCGGGATGGATGTGATGCACTTGGAGACTTTTCATGCCGCCACAATGCTGGCAGTGCCAGCCGTCACGGTCCAGGATCTTTTTCCATAGTCGCCTCTACAATTCTGGAGTGAATCTCAGTCGAGGATGTTTTCGGCGTCGAGCGTTCATAACACAATTGATAATTCTTTGTCGGAGTTCTGCCTTCATTGGGTCTGGAAGAAACTCAATGAGCCGACAGAGCGACGTGAGCAACGTACTCGTTGCCTTGAACGAGGACCCGAGGAACCTCAACCCGCAGATTCTCCTTGGTGATTCATCGCATATCGAATATGCCCATGATATAAAATTGGCGGAGTTGCGGACTCCGAAGCGTGATATGAAAAGTGTGGTCTTGGGTTCGTGCAATGACTGAAACTTTAGCTGATACTCGCTCGGCGGACAGCTTCGCGGCGGCCGAACTATCTTCAAGAAAGAGTTCGGCCTTCGGAGAAGGAGGCATAAGTGAAAGGCGTAGTTCTTGCCGGAGGATCCGGTAGCCGGCTGAATCCGCTCACGCGAGTTACGAACAAGCACCTGCTCCCCATTTATGACAAGCCGATGGTGTACTATCCCATCCAGACGCTCGTCAACGCCGGGATTGAAGAGATTCTTCTCGTTACTGGCGGCAAGAACGCGGGCGATTTCTTGCGTCTGCTTGGAAACGGACGCGACTTCGGCTTAAAGCACCTGAACTACACGTACCAGGACGGCGAAGGGGGAATTGCTCAAGCGCTCAGTCTTGCCGAATATTTCGCCGGTGGCGAGCCGATTTGCGTCATTCTCGGCGACAACATTATCGAGAACAATGTTCTCCATGCCGTCGAGAATTTCAAGCGACAGAAAGACGGCGCCAAAATTCTCCTCAAGGAAACTGCGGATGCGCAGCGGTTCGGTGTGGCAGAAGTCCGCGGCAAGAAGGTGTGGGGCATCGAAGAAAAACCTAAAGCGCCGAAATCGAACTACGCTGTGATCGGAATTTATCTTTATGACGCCACCGTCTTCCAAAAGATTCGCCGCTTGAAACCATCCGGCCGCGGCGAACTCGAAATCACCGACGTTAACAACTTCTATATCGAAGAAGGCAAGTTGACTTACGAGGTTCTGGACGGCTGGTGGACGGACGCCGGTACATTCGAGTCTCTGCTCCGCGCCAACGCTCTCGTGGCGGAAACAGGTGCCAATAAGAAGAGCGTCGTCCTGAAGGTCGTTCCACAGGAAGTACCTCGATGAAGATTCTTGTAACCGGCGGTGCCGGCTTCATTGGTTCGAGTTTCATTCGGCATGTCCTGAAGCTTCGACGAGAGTATTCGGTCATCAATTACGATAAATTGACGTATGCGGGCAATCTAGCCAATCTCGATTCCGTCGCCAAGGATCCAAAGTACAGCTTCATAAAAGGGGACATCTGCGATGCGGTCACGATCGAAGCAGCAATGGCAGGTTGCGATGCCGTCACGCATTTCGCGGCCGAATCTCACGTCGATCGTACCATCTATGAACCTGCCGCCGCGATAGAAACGAACGTCACCGGAACATTCGTCCTCCTTCAAGTGGCGCGCAAACTCGGCGTCGCACGTTTTGTTCACATATCGACCGATGAGGTCTACGGAGACATTCGTCCTGGTGCCTTCGCCGATGAAAACTCTCCGGTTGAGCCGAGCAGTCCGTATGCTTCTTCGAAGGCCGCTTCCGACCTGCTGGTGCGTGCCTACGTTCGAACCTACGGTTTCCCTGGCATCATCACTCGCTCTTCGAACAATTATGGTCCGTATCAGTTTCCAGAGAAATTTGTGCCGCTGCTCATCACGAATGCGCTTGTCGACAAGCCGCTTCCGATCTATGGCGACGGCAAGCAACAACGCAACTGGCTACACGTTGAGGATAACTGCCGCGGCATCCTGGCGGTTCTCGAGCGGGGGCGAATCGGCGACGTGTATAACATTGGGGGCCTCGATATAATTGAAAACCTGACGATGGCGAAGGGGCTACTTCGCACAATGGCTAAGCCGGAAACGCTGCTTTCGTATGTGAAAGATCGTCCGGGGCACGACCGACGTTATGCGCTGAAATGTGAGAAAATGGCACGTGAACTTGGCTGGAAGCCTGCTATTTCGCTCGACGAAGGTCTGCGTCAGACGATCGACTGGTACAGGAAAAATACGGCTTGGCTCGAGGGAGTTCGCGGCGGAGACTATCGCTCCTATTACGAAAAGTATTACGAAAACCGCGATTCCTCGCTACACGAAATCATGCAATCTATGCCAAAATCCCGGCACTGATGTCGAGCGCTTGCGCGGCTTGTGAGCGACAGCCATCATCTGAGGAACCTTATATTCCTTGCAGCGGACCGAAACATCACTTCCGGGCGTTTACGAATTGCGTCCTAAGTTGATACGTGATGCGCGCGGCTTTTTCATGGAGACGTACCACCGCGCGAAGTTCGCCGAACTGGGCATCACTGATTCTTTCGTTCAAGATAATCATTCCTGCTCGGCGAAAGGCATCCTTCGCGGTCTTCACTATCAACTGCACCACCCCCAGGCGAAACTGTGCCGCGTGGTCGAGGGCGAAGCCTTGGATGTCGCAGTGGACATCCGTCTTGGCTCGCCACACTTCGGCAAATGGACGAGCGTGCTGCTTTCCGTAAAGCAGCAGAACGGAATTTACATTCCAGCCGGTTTCGCCCACGGCTTTCTCGCGCTTACCGAAACCGTGCAGTTTCTTTACAAATGTAGCGACTTTTACGACGTCTCAGACGAGCATGGGGTCCTTTGGAGTGATCCTAGCCTCAACATTTCGTGGAACACCACGGATCCGCTCGTTTCTGAAAAGGATTCAAGATATCCGAAACTTGCGGACGTTCCGCTCGAATTCTTACCGCGGTATCCCGGCAGATGAGTATCAAAATCCTGCTGATCGGCAAGAATGGCCAGGTCGGTGCAGAGCTCGAAGGATTCCTTCCTCGCGTGGCCCAAGTTGTTGCACTTCAGCGACAAGAGCTCAACCTATCCGAACCCGATCGGATTCGCCAAACAATCGATAGAGTTCGTCCACAAATCATTATCAATGCGGCCGCTTACACGGCTGTCGATAAGGCCGAGACCGACGAGGCAACGGCGCGGGCCGTCAACGCGAACGCTCCTGCGGTCATCGCCGAATCAGCGAAGAACATTGGCGCCTGCCTCGTTCACTATTCCACAGATTACGTCTTCGACGGTTTGAAAGACTCGCCTTACAACGAAAGCGATTTTCCGAACCCACTCAATGTTTACGGCAAGACAAAACTAGCCGGTGAACAAGCGATCCGCTATACGGGCGTGCCGCATTTGATTTTCCGAACGGCCTGGGTCTACGCCACACGCGGGCGAAATTTTCTACTGAGAATCTTGCGTTTGGCCTCGCATCGCGGAGAATTGCGAATCGTGAGTGATCAATTCGGCGCCCCTACCTGGTGCCGCGAAATCGCTCGCGCGACGACTTCAATCGTGGAGCGCCTCGCGGAACATGGAAAGGTCGTTTCATCATTCTCGAAAGTTAGCGGCACGTATAACATGACCGCTGGCGGCATCGGATCCTGGTGCGATTTTGCGCAGGCGATTTTGGACGAAGCCCACAAAGCCCCACCGAACCTTCAGTGGTTGTTGGCGGCAACCGACGGCAGCCCGCTTCTTGCGCGGTGCGTCGTTCCTATCACGACGGCAGAATATCCCACTCCAGCTCGCCGCCCTCCTTATTCCGTCCTTTCGAACGCACTCCTTGCCTCAACATTTGGCATTCAACTACTGGACTGGCGCGAGCAACTGCATTCGGCGTTTAGAGCTTCTAGAAGTCTCGATAGCTTCTCGTCGAGCAGGAGGGAAACGTAGCGCGATGCCTTTCGGTTAGGCGCTTGGACAAAAGGTGCTATTGGATTGAATGGTTTACCAACCATATGAAGCGCAAAGAATACACGAGATGTTTTTCTTCTGGATCATCTTCGAGCAAACTGCACTAGCGAACGTGATGAACCTGAATCTAGACTCATCTTGTTTAGTCAAGGTCCCTCACGCTTACTCGGCAACGTATGTTGGTGAAGCATCCCGTGGCAGTCGGCACAAAGCGTTATGAGATTACCTTCTTCATCGTTCCCCAAATTGGCTCGGGATTGCACGTGATGCACTTCGAGATTCTTCATGCTGCCACAATGCTGGCAGCGCCAGCCGTCGCGGTCGAGTATTTTGTTTCGTAGTCTGCTGTACGATTCTGGATCAAGTTTCACTCTAGAACGTTCTTGGCGCCGAGGTATCATAGAGAGATGGACATTCGTTGTCGGAGTTGTGCCTTCATCACATCTGGAAGAAACTCGATCAGCCGACAGAGCGACATGAGCAACGAGTTGGGATCTCCCTCAGTAAGGTGTGCTCCAGCGAGGAAGTCCGCGCAGATCATCTCCAGGCAATAACCCCGTGACTTGTCACTTCCCAGCATGAGAGCCGCCGTCTCAATCGCTTGCTCGATCACCGGCAGCTGGCTCTTGTAGAACTTGAAGTAGACGATCTCCCAGGGCTCGGTGTCTCGACCCGTCAAGTGGCGTTCGACTTCTCGCTTGAACTCCTCTTTCGGTAGCTCTTTGGCTTTGTGCACCCAGGGTGCACAATCAAATTCTTTTCCCTCGCGGCGTGCCACCTTGACCAGCTCTCTTGCCTTGGTCCAGCCTACCTCGCGAAGCTCCCGCTTCGGTACTCGGGTCAGATGCTCGTGGATCGCCATCAGGTAATAGGCCTTCCGGCGCGATTCGGGAAACCGCTTCTCAAGGAACTCGTCAAAGGACGTCAGGTTCTCGAGCCTCCAGTACTGCCCTGACCGAGTTTCACACAGGTATTGACCGAGCTCGACGAATCGCTCTTCGCGCTCTACCTCCTTCCCCCGCTCCCAGGCCAAGATCTCGTCGATCTTATCGAGAACCAACAGGGCGCGGCGGCGGTCAAGATTCGGTGCCACAAGCGGTGCTCCGTTAGACCGAAAGTTCGTCAAGCCAATCAAGGTCGCTTGCTCCTGGCCGGCGAATCAAATTGATGTCGATCCTCTGCTGGTCGTCCAAGCAGAGCCCTAGATGGGGACAACTGACGCAGCCGTTCTGCGGGAAGCGAATACCGCTGTGTCCAGGGAAGTGACCGGATTCGACCTGGCTGATCGTGGTCTCGACCAGTCGCCCGAACTCACGACGTTGTTCCTCCGAAATCGAGGCTTTTAGGTATTGGATCTCGGGTCGCTGCTTGCGCACGAACACAACCATTGCGACATCAGAAATTCCGCTGATCCAGGAATAGCAGATGAGCTGTGGATCGAGAGACAGAAGCCCTTCCGGCTCCTCCAAATAACGACTGGTTGTAGTCTTCCAATCAATCAAGCAGCGCTTCCCATCAAGCTCACCGATTGCGTCGATGTAAGAAACGAAATCATTGCTACCAGGAAGAGTTCGGACAATTTTCAGCTGTAGGTTCTGTTGAGGATTCGTGACCCGAACACGATCATCCTGCGCGAACCTCTGAAGCAGATGAACTCCCTGGTGCACCAAGCGGTCCCAGGACGCTCCTTTCGTGTATTCGAATGGAGCGTCTCGGAAGACGCTCCATTCCTTGAAGAGCGCTGCCGTCGGGTCCTGGCAGCGAAAGTAAGCGCCGAGTGCAGTTTCAAAGCACCGACCGAAAACCATAGCCGCACGCGTGTCTTTTTCCCGCCAGCCATCGAGGTATCGGTAGCGGTAGCTGCGTGGGCAACGCAGATACTGGCTAATCTGTGTGTAACTGTACGTCATGGGAGATCTTCTTCTCGTTCTGAACTCCTGTACGATCTTCGATCGACAGACTTTCCCATTCCGCAGCGGGAGCGAAACCGTCGAGATTTAGAAAACTGCGGCCTACGAGCACTTTGCGCGAAGTGCGGATTATTCCTTTGAGTCCGAGCAGAGCTTTTTCCTCGACTTCATCTCGGCCGAGCAGGTCCGCGTCATATCCAAAGTCGCGAAGGAACCAGCGAAGCCGCCAAAGGGCCTTCGGAGTGCAATAGAGTCGTCCCAAAATGCATCGGGCGCGAAGTTCCTCCGGTTCGAGAACGGCAAAGCGGATCAAGAAGCAGGGCTTTTGCGGATGCCACCGGTAGTTGACGCCATCTACGCGGACGAGAAACAATCCCTCCAGCAGATCGTCAGCGGTTCCGGTGCCGGAAGTCAGACCTGGAATGTGGCGCTTCACGAGTTCACCGCCTGGCCATTGCCGTAGCTATTCAGCTTGCAGATCAAGCCATCGCGATCCTTTGCTGCTTGCTCAGCCAAGGTGGTAATGAAGGACTCGACCAAGTCCCGGCCAGCATCCCGCAGGACCTCGGTCCCGCAGAAATCAGCGGCGTAACGCTTAACTCGGACAGGATCGAGGTCGTACTTTCGGATGAGCAGGCAGAGTTGGTCTCGCAGGCGGACGTGACCGTTGCCCGAACCGTTTGATCCGCAGGACCCTATAGACGACGGCGCTGCGGGAGCGGGCTTTGGTGGACCGGAAAACGATCCCAACTCTTCGACAGAACACAGCCCGATTCCGTAAGCTTTCCTCAGAGCCCGGTCGACCGCACGGGTCTCGGCCATCCGCATCTCGGCGCCGCGCACAAGCGTGGAAACGTTTGAAGGGTCGGCATCCCCATAGCCAACGAAACCTCGGGAATCTGCGGTCTTGTAGACTGTGGCTTTGAACACCCAGCGACTGGCGATCGGGTCGGATACGTCCTTCTGAAGAGACGTCCGGATCGCATGACATCGCCTCCGTTGGGCAATGCGAAGCAAGCCAGCGTGTGTTACATACCACTTACCATCAAGTAGAAGTAGGTCGCCAAGAGCAACAGACAATCCATATTGTGTGGATAGAGAATCGAGCGCTTTTAGAGCCGCACATCCCAACGCGCCCAACCACACACTCTGCGCGAGCTCTGCATTCTCCTTTCTCAGGTTTGACTGTTCGCGTTCCATAAGACCCTCCTATATGTAACGCGATAGTAACGCATTATGCGTTACATGTCAAGAATGGATAAGGACTTCAGGCGGCTTCTGTTCTCGTTCAGAATGATTGGTGACACTCGATAGAGTGTCGTCATGCAAATACGAAGAGGGAAGGTGCCTAGAGCGCGGGAGCTTTCGCGTTTTGGGTGCGAGCTGAGCCGGGCCGGTCAGCTCCGGTTGGCTTGGATGAATCATTATCTGCGCCATGGCCGCAATGCGGCCTTCACCTGCCGCCACTTTGGGATCAGCCGGCAGACGTTCTATCGCTGGTGGCGGCGCTACGATCCTCATGACCTCTCCACGCTGGAGGATCGCTCGCACCGACCGCATCGGCATCGTCAGCCCACCTGGACCCTCTCGCAGAGCGAAGCCGTTCTCGCTCAATAGGTTGTAATCATGTGGACGAGTACAGCTTCTTGACGAGAGCATTTGGCTTCAGTAGCATCACGGTCGGTCTGACCTGAGGCGAGAATGCAAAAAAGTGTGACCCTAAATCTCCGAGTCTCACCGGAATTCAAGCGTAAGCTTATGACGGAGGCCAAGAAAGAGAAGCGCTCTGTAACGAACTACATAGAAGTGGTGCTAACGGAACGGTGGAAACGAAAACGTTCTCCGGCGACAACTAAGCTAGAGAAGTAAATGGAAGTGCGTCCCACATGGGCGGTCGAGTACTGAGAAATGCGTCGCCACTTTGCTGTCCCCGAATCGGATTCCGAGATGCGCATACATGATTCTGGAGTTTGCCAGCTCTATGCCATGATAAAAAGGTGAGTTGCTGAGCGCAAGCACAGTAACCCGTGCAACCGTGCGACTGTGTTGCACAGCGTCCATACCGTCAGCGGCGTTTCACCGAGTCTGTGAAAGGCTGACGCCCACTCTTCTGATCTACGAGGAGCACAGCAGGAGAAAGGCGGATTCTTTTCCATCTTCTCAGGACAGGTACTACGCGTGACGCCGTCGCTCTTCGCCGAGACGAATCCTTTAAAACCTTCGGTGCCAAGGTAATCTCGTAGACTGAACTGCCCGACGATGCGGCCTTGAAGAGTCGGTGCATGCATCGTAATTCCTCTAGGCGAGACTCATCGTATTGATCTGATGATACCGAGGAATCCTGCCGTCCAGGGCGCAGCGGAAGATCTTCAGCAACAATTGCTGCAGTTCAGAAGTTCGGGGTCGTGAAGCTGCCAAAGGTTCAGGGTGACGAAGTTTTGCACTCACGTACCCGAGATCTCTATGAGGCACTCGCATTGCCCCTTGGGCGAGGACCCGAAGATGTGCGGAGCCTTGGTCGAGTTCTTCACGGTGCACGAAAAGTGCAATCGCGAACCGCTATCTCCTTTCAGGCCGCCGTTCTTCAAACCCTTTTCGTCGGCATACACGTGCTGTCCGGGAAGGGAACGATGACAGTTAGCAACTTAACGTTCGGCGTGAATTCCGTCCTTCGATCCGCCGGCGAAGGATTTCGAATAAGCCCTCGCAGAGTCGGTGCCGCGCTGACGTCTTTCGGATTGACCGATCGCCAGCGAACGAATACTGGTTGGGGTCTTCTACTTGATCGAAAGGCACAAAACATCCACGAACTGATCGCGGCCTTGTATGTTGACGTCGGAGAGAGACTTGACTGCAGGAGTGCAGCGAGTCGCTCTGGCGAGGAGGCCGGGGCGCGCCGAGGCCGAAGTCGATTCTTCGAGCCTGTCCGTAGATCGGCCCCCCGTCCTATGTTTCCTGAAACTGAAGAGAATCACAGGCGGCAGACTCTGCATGCAAGGTCAGTTGGAAACAGCGCAGGGTCGGGGAGCCAGAGCACAGCCTACTCCGAGGAGAAGAAATGGACAAGTGGGAGGTGTGTGGGCTGGAGGTGAGTGCCCGGGAGTTGGTGGTGGCGGAGGGCACCAAGCCGGTGCAACGGTATGCGAATACCGCGGCCGGGCATCGGAAGTTGGTGGAGACTCTCACGCGCGGGGGAAAGCGGTGAGAGTGGTCTTAGAAGCGACGGGGATCTATGGGCTGGATGCGGCGTTGGCGTTAAGCCGGGCTGAGGGAATCGAGGTGATGGTGGCCAATCCACGATCGGTGCGAGACTTTGCCAAAGCCCTCATGCAGCGCAGCAAGAATGATCCGTTGGACGCGGTGGTGCTGAGGGAGTATGGGGAGCGCATGCCCTTTCGGGCGTGGCGTCGGCCCAGTGAAAACCGTTTGGCGCTGTGGGCCATTACTCGGCGCATCCAAGCGCTGACCGAGATGTGCCGAGGAGAAAAGAACCGGCAACACGCAGCGCAGATCTCGCAGACAACGCCGGCCTGTGTGCGGCGAGATGTGGAGCGCAACCTGCGATCGCAGCAACGAGCCTTGAAACAGCTGCGGCTGCAGGCCCGGAAGTGCGTCGCGGTCGAAGCCGAGCTCGAGCGGGAGTACCGGCTGTTGGTGAGCGTGCCCGGAATCGCCGAAAGCAGTGCGCTGCAAATCCTGGGCGAGTTAGCGATGCTGCCCGAGGATCGGGACATCCGCCAATGGGTGGCTTATGCGGGTCTGGATTCCACCGAGTACAGCTCGGGAGCGTCGGTGCGCAAAAGGACCCGGC
>Ga0335075_10001237_pt1 | contig 42400 bp, 30 predicted proteins | sample Lox_Sample_24_FD_206723 | JGI IMG/M metagenome (GOLD analysis project Ga0335075, IMG submission 206723) | Soil microbial communities from Loxahatchee National Wildlife Refuge, Florida, United States - Lox_Sample_2.4 | ecosystem: Environmental > Terrestrial > Soil > Wetlands | place: USA...
CGTGTCGTGCTGTAAATGAGAGGACAGAGGAGAACGCGGACTAACATAAGTTTCTACGAATCCAAATGTGAAATTGAAAACACAACCATTTTTGAGCCGCGCCGAGGCGGTCATCTCTCGAAATGGCAGAACGTGAAATTGAGCGATATTGGCCTGGGTAATCGGGTGCGGCGTCGGCAAATCAAGTTCTTTTGATACATTCGAAAAATACGGGAGCACTGCCACTAATACTGCATTGGAGTATTGGGCGGTCACCTTCACGTTGTCGCTTAACTGTCCCAAGTCTAGCACCATGCCGTGAGACAAATGGTCGTCCGAAGGCGAGGCGACCGCCATCGTTTGGGACCAGATTCCCAAAACGATGGCGGTGTGTATCACTATGCAAAAGAACTGGTTGGGTTTAGCCATTTTATTCACGGCCAATCTCCTCCGTAGTTGTATTGAAGATAAAACAAATCAGTATCACCATCGGTAACGAGATGGGAGTTGATTTGGCCCGCGTCTACCCAACCGGAGATATTTTGCGTACCCATTCTGAGACTCGGCGATTCTGCATCTTAAATACACATTAGGCGGGAATGCTGCATCATCATTGCTTACATTCCACTGAAAACCTGAGTGCCGCCGAGATACCCTTGATACACCAAGGCCGCAATGAAAATAGCTCCAAACAAGAAGTAGGCTCCTGTTGGAGACTGTGCCTGCCGATAGATTTGTAATCGCCAGGCAAAAAGTCCAAACAGCAGAACGGCCAGCGCACTACCAAGCCACTTATGAATTGCCATGCCGTGCGCGCCGTTGTCGTCCGGCATCCAAAAGAGCCAGCCGGTAATCGCGGTGAACGGCGTGATCATCGTTGCGTAAAACAATGTCCACCAGCCGGTGCTACGGAACGATTCGCGCGCGCAAAAACGGCCTAAAAAGTCGCTGGCCACGGAAACCGGCACGAGCGCGGAGGTGAAGTTGACAAGAATCGGATGCAATTTCGTCGCCATGACAAATTGCTTGAGCGCCGGGAGAATTCCCGCGCCGAGAATGATTTCAGTTGTCATAAAATGATTTAGTTTCGGTTTTTAATTTTTAATAACTCCGCACGTTGGCATATCCTGTCCCAAATACGGATTACTGATGTCCTTGTTGGTTTGCAGCCAGCTCGCCTTGGCCATCGGACAATAGACTTCGATGTAGGCATTTTTGGCGTCATGGTCGGCCAGGTATTTGATCAACGAATCGCTCAATGGCTTGAACGCCGCGCGCGCGGATTTTAGGTCCGTCGCTTTGGCTAAAGTTTGTGCTTCTGTCGCGACTGTATCCGGCAGCATCTTCATTTTGTCGCTTTGAACGGCTTTGGCAATTGTGTTGGCTTCTTCCGGCACGCCGTCCAGCGAATCATTCGCCAGATCGCTTTGAATTTTGAAGTAATGGCCATAAACCGATTTGGCTGGCTCCGTCAGCGCAAGATTGTCCGCGCGTGCGTTTGGGCTAAATGATAATCCGGCGGCAACCGCCAGAAGAATGCCAATGGCTTTAATCCTCATCATTTTCATAATCTCAATTTCCTTTCATTTTTTGGTTTGTTTCGCCGCCTCTGGGACGGCAGAATTTGTCAGATTTCAATTCCATCGCGTTTCAAGTCACTTTCGGGCGCAACGTCCGAAACCGTGCCCGGTGGATTTTGATACCAGCCCGGATCGGCGTTGTTCGGCGGGATATCATCGCGCACCTTTAAAATCGTGAACATGCCGCCCATCGTGATGTAATCAAATTGCCCCTGTCCGCCGGCCATCGGGATTGAATTTGTCGGCACGGGCATTCCCATCGCACCCATGTCACCAGAGCCGTTTGCGCCCATCGCCATGTAACCGGGCACGAGCTTGTTCATTTCCTTGCCAAGACCTTTCGTGTCCATGCCGATGACGTTGCCGAATTGATGCCCCATTTGATTCATTACGTGATGGCTCATGTGACAGTGCATCGCCCAATCGCCTGGCGTCGCGATGAATTCAATCGTTCGTGTCTGCCCGACGGCGACCAGCACCGTTGTCTCCGGCCAGCGCGCCGATTCTTGAATTTCTCCGCCGTCCGTTTCGGTGACAAAAAAGTGGTGGCCGTGGAGATGAATGGGGTGGTGGTCCATCGCGCTCAAATTGCCCAGACGAATCCGCACGCGGCTGCCGGTTTTCGCCGCCAGCGGGGCGGTTCCGGGAAAACTTCGCGCGTTCATCGTGAAAATGTTGAAGTCAGTCATTTCATTCGGGTCGGGACGCCGCGCCCCCACATCAATCCGCCATTCGCTCAACATGATGGCGAAATCATGGTCAACCTGATCCTTTTCCTCGCGCGGATGAATGACGAACAATCCCATCATGCCCAAAGCCAATTGTGTCATTTCGTCGTGATGCGGGTGATACATGAACGTGCCGTGTTGCTTGAGCGTGAATTCATATTTGAAAGTTTCGCCGGGTTGAATCGCCTTTTGCGTCAGTCCGCCGACGCCGTCCATTCCATTCGGCAACAAAATCGCGTGCCAATGCGCCGTCGTCGCTTCGGGCAATTTGTTTGTGACATAAATCCGCACGCGGTCGCCCTCGACGGCTTCAATCGTCGGGCCGTGAACGCGGCCATTGTAACCCCAGCATTCCGCGACGAGGCCCGGCGCAAATTCGTGCGTCACCGGTTCGGCAACAAGATGAAACACTTTCACGCCGTCCACCATTCTCCACGGCAAGGTTGCGCCGTTAGGCGTGATAACAGGTTTGTAATTTTCGTCCGGGGGCGGAGTGAAAATTTCAGTTTTGCCGCCGCTGATTTCTGATTTGTCCAAACCTGCGGCAGCGGCATTTGGAATCAGACGCGCTATCAACGCGCTGCCGGCGGCGGTTGCCGCGCCTTTAAAAAATTGACGACGATTTATCATGGTGTGCTCCTTTCAAATGTGTTGGTTTCATTTATCAAACGTCCGCCGACTGCGCGTTCAAGTTCCACACGGGCAATCCAATAATCGCGCAACGCCTCGATACTGCTCTGTTCGGCATTTTGTTCGCGCTCCTTCGCGAAGGCCAAATCAAAGCTGTTTTTCTGCATCGCATTGTATTGGAGCAACGTTTCCTTCAGGATCGTCTGCTGTGAAGGCAGCAGGTTGTTTTCCGAGAATTCAACGGCCTCCCGCGCCGCCAGTAAGGCGTTTCGGGCTTCGCGGACTTCTGAACGAATATTCACTTCCAGGGCGTCGTAATTATCTTTTGCCTGTTGAAATTCCGCCACAAGTTTGGCGACGGCGGGCTGGCCCTGGTCAAATATCGGGATTTCCAAATCCAATGTCGGCCCGGTCACGCGCTGGCCATCCGGCGTGCGCTCCGTGTCAACGCCAAGCGCCGCGACTGGAATAAATCGAACTTTCTTTTCCAATCGCAACGCGGTGGCAATGGCCTCGATCTGATTTCGCGCGGCTGCCAAATCCAATCGCTGGTTGACTGCCAGCAATTCAAGATTTTCAAGTGGCAATTCCTTGTCCGGCAGGGATGGCAATTCATCGGCGATTTGCCAGTTGATTTGGTCGCCGGACAAACCGAGCAAACGATTCAATTGTTCGCGCTGTGCCAGCGTTTCCGCCTTCGCATTCATCAAATCCAAATGCGATTGCATCGCCTGCGCCTGTTGATTATGCAATTCCAAATCAGTAATGTCGCCCGCGTCATATTGCCGTTGCGCAAAATCAGCGGCCACATCGTTGGCGGCGACAATCGTTTCGAGCCGCTTCACCAACTCCAATTTCGCCTGCAAATCGTAAAACTGCGCCTGTGTTTCGGCGGCCAGTTGCAAGACCTTGCCGGCGACTTGTTGCTTGGTTTGTTCCAGATTTTGCGCCGCAATTTTTTTTCGCGCGGGCAGGGTGAGCAAATCAAGAAAATCTGCCGTGGCGGAATACTCTGCGTCCACAGCCGAAGGCGGGCGATTCGGAAAGCGCCAGCTTCCGAAAAGCTCAATGTTGTGCAACCGCGCCGCCTGCGCCAGTTCCGCCTGGGAAATTCCGATTTCTCCAAATTCGGCCTGAAGTGATTTATTGTTGAGCAGCGCAATCGTCACGGCGGATTGCGCGATGAGATTAGTTTGCAACAACGTTGCGACTGTTTGCGCCACTCCATTTGTGTTTTGCCATTGGACGGATTGGCCGAGCCGCGTGAGAACGGTTTTATCGACATCATTAAACGCGGGCCCTGGATTTGTGCTCGCGCAACCGGCAAAAACAATTGGCGGCACGGCCAAAAGAACAAATCTCAAACTGTTTTCTATTATTTTCACGTAATTTCTTCTATTTCAATTTCTTGAGTAAATGGAATTTCTCCGCGATGAAAAACGCGGAACGGGTTGTGGAAATGAATCAAAGGCGCGATGGCGCTTGATTCAATCAGGCGAGAGAAGGCGGAGCGAGACTGCGGAACGCCGGACCAAGAGACACCTCGGGCGTGAAGACTGAAATAGAGTCTGGCGGCTGGCGGGAAATGAAGTTTTTTGACGCTGAAATTTCAACCGAAGTGACGGGCGAAAGAAAAATCAAATTAAAGGCCAAACCAAAAATCGGTTTGACCAGCGCAATCGGACTGTTAAATGGCAAAGCGGATTTAAGGGTGTGGCAAGCTGAGTCGTCGTGATGATCTCTGCTCCCATTATGTGAATCCGGTGTTCCGGTTTGCGCGGCAAAATTCTTTGCGTCGGCGTGGTCATTGTCGCCACAGCAATGCAACTGGCATAGCGCCAGCGCGGACAGCCAGATCAAAAGAGCGCTCCCCGCGATAATGCGAAGCGTCAAACTTGGTTTAACGTTTGTAGCCATCAGTTTCCCGAACCAGTTCGACAATGCTTCGTTCAAATTCATTTGTCAAACAATTTGGCGGCACAATTTTTGCGGGCGAACAGTCTGAACACTACCCTTGGAATCTCATCGAAAATGTCGCTTGGCATTATATCAAAATTGTGATATTTTGTTCCATGATAGATTATGCCGAGAATCAAAGTTGCCTTTTATCAGGATGCCGATGGCGTCGCTCCGGTGGTGAATTGGCTTCGCGAACTCATGAAGACAAACGAAAAAGCGTGGGCGCATTGCCGGGCGCGGATCGAGATGTTGGGTCAAATGGGCTGCGAGTTGAGACGGCCGGCAGCGGATTATTTGCGAGATGGAATTTACGAACTGCGAACCAAGCAGGGGCATGTCCAGTATCGAATCCTGTATTTCTTCCATGAACGACAATTGGCGATATTGGCGCACAGCCTGACGAAGGAAGACGCGATTCCTGCCGTCGAAATCGAACGTGCGATAAAGCGAAAAAGACTTTTTGAATCAAATCCGGGGAAACACACTTATGAAGCCGAAAGTTGAAACGAAAAAGACAAGCGATGCACTGGCAATTCTGGATCGGATGGCTGGAGACAGCCCCGAATTACGCCGATTGACGGAGGAAGCCAGAGTCAATGCGGCTGTTGCCCAACTCATTTATGAAGCCCGGAACAAGGCTGGACTGTCTCAATCGGAACTGGCTGAGCGAATCGGCACCAGGCAATCGGTGATTTCCCGCTTGGAGGACGCCGATTATGAGGGACATTCGCTGAGTATGCTTCAACGTATTGCCGCTGCTCTCGGCCAATGTGTCGAAATCCGCTTTTTGGCGCCTGAGAAAGCAGCGCGTGGTCGTCGGAAGAACACCGCAATTCTTGAGCCGGGATCGTAAGTTCCAATCCGTCTGAGCAAACGCGCGGATGGTAAAGATACATTTACACCAGTTGCACGATAACAATCAGCCAGGCGAACCTCGTCATATAACAGCAAAAGCTTTTCGGTGAGCCGCTCATTTTTTGTGTCAACGACATTAGTGGCTGAAACGGTAAACGAACAAAATAAAAAAATCGCCTTCCTGGCCAAATCGCTCGCAAATTCGTTTACTAAAAATCGGACAGAATCCCAATAAACAGCCGCTATCTTGAGCTTTGCAAAAATTCGTTAACCGTTTCATGCACTTCGTTTACTTTGAAAACACCCACACTCGCGATTTGGTGAACGAAGATGCGAAGCGTCATGTGGTCTGTAGCATCTGATCGAGGTCCTCGCGGGTTACTAATATCCCGGCCCTCCTGTTTCGTGGTTCCAAAAAAGGGAATCAAAAAATTTTTGTCTCTAAAACCCAGCGCCAATATTGAACTTTTTTGGGGTTCCAAATGTAGTTCTTGTAATCGTCCAATCGCCTGAGAAACTGCTGCCATGACCATCAGACATTGGATTTTTGGATTATTGGATCACTGGACCCGGCTTCGCAAATTCTACGCGGACGCCGCTCCGGAACCGCAACACTTCGCCGTCGCGAGTCCCTGGAGTTCGGAAATCTCATCGCACCTGGCGCGCCGGCGGCGCAAGATCAGGCACAACTGTTTCCTCACGGCCAGGGCTCGGTTACTTTCTTTGTTGTTCGAACTCAGCAACTTGCCGCGCCATCTTCCATCTTCCATCCTCCATCTTCGCCCGAGTTCCGCCCCCGGCGAATTGTCCCAATATTCCGCCTTGATGGGGGGACAGTTCGAATGCCGAATGCGGAATGTGGAACGCGAAAACCCCTTATTTTTTGGGTCAAATTTCCCAAAATTTTGCGAAAAATCGAATTGTCCCTTTTCGAGGGTCAAAAAATGCGTTTTTTACGCGTTTTATCTCGAAAAATCACGGTTTAATCAAAAACTCGTCACTTCGTCTCCTGCGAAGCGATTCAATCCACCAGTTCGCGCTCGATTTGTTCGAGGGTTTTGTTCTTTGTTTCCGGCAGGGCGAAGCAGATGAAAATGAAACCGATAACGCAAATGACGGCGTAAAGGGCAAAGGTCCCGTCCGGGCCAAATTTTGCCTTCAAACTCGGAAAGGTGAACGTCAGGAGGAAGCAGGCCAGCCAGAGTGCGGCGACGGCGACCGCCATTGCAGCGCCGCGGATGCGGTTTGGAAAGATTTCTGAAATGACGACCCAGGTCACCGGGGCCAGCGACATCGAATAACACGCGATGGCTGCCAGGACGAGCAACAACATCGGAAAGCCCTGAACATGCGCGTGATAGCACATGGCCAGCGCGGCATAAATGACTGCAAGGCCCGCTGCTCCAAATATCATGAGAGGCCGCCGGCCACCGCGGTCTACCACGCCGAGGGCGACGAATGTAAATGCCATGTTGACCGAGCCGGTCCAGGCGATGTTTTTCAGGACAAAGGAAATGTCGTAACCGGCGGACTGAAAGATTTCCTGGGCGTAATTAAAAATAACGTTAATGCCGCACCATTGTTGAAAGACCGCGAGTCCGACCCCCAGCAGAAGAATCTTGAAAAGCTTCGGTTGAAGCAATTCGCCAAAATTGACCTTTTCGATTTCGTTGACCAGGGTTGCTTGAATGTCGGCCAGCGCGGCGCTCGAATAGGCTTCGCCGCCAATGTTTCGCAGAATGGCGCCTGCCTTCCGGGAGTTGCCATTTTTGGCAAGCCATCGCGGGCTTTCCGGGACTGCGAACATTCCGATGAAAAACAGAAGCGATGGTATTGCGGTGAGGCCAAACATCCAGCGCCAGCATGTCTGGCCGTACCAGGAATTGCGGATGAATTCGTCGCTGGCCATGGCGGGCAAATTGCGTCCGAGCCACCAGTTGACGACTTGCGCGAGCAGAACTCCGATGACGATCGTGAGTTGGTTGATCGAAACCAATTTGCCGCGCATTTGGGCCGGGGCAATCTCGGCGATATACATGGGCGAAAGATTGGATGCCAGGCCAATGGCTACGCCGCCGAGAATTCGCCAGGTGACAAAAATGTTGAAATTTGGCGCCAGCGCGTTACCGATGGAAGTAACGGCAAAAAGCATCGCCGACGCTATGAGCAACTTTTTTCGTCCGAATTTATCGCTGAGAGCGCCCGCAACCAGCGCGCCGATGAGGCAACCGATGAGCGCGCAACTGTTTGCAAAACCGCTGACACCGGCAACCGACCCGAGGGTAAGATGCCTCAATATTGGAAACTGGCCCAACGAGTTTGCGATGGACTGCAAATCGAAATAGCTTTCAAAAAACTGCTTCGCGCCGCCGATGACAACCCAATCGTAACCAAACAGCAATCCGCCCAGCGCGGCCACAATCGAAATGAGCCAGATGTAGCTGAGATTATATTCGGCCTTGAGGTCGGACGTCTGGGTTTGGGTGGTCGTGATCATGGGTTATTTTTAGCAGATACTGGGAACCAGTTCAATAATTCGGACGCGACAAATTCATGACCCTCGCGGAGGTTAGGAGCAGGCTGTTGCGATGATTAGGAGGCTGAAAAAGCCGCTGCGAAAATCTGGATGCGGCCGATCATCAGCCTCTCCGTACCGGGCGATAACGTTAATGTAACACGGCAAGTCGTTTAAAATCAGCATTTTATGAAATGTAACAGCGTGTAACAAAAAGTGTAACACCGTAAGTCATTGGCAATCAACGATGTAACAATGTAACGCGATTTCCAACTACAACTCATATTCACACATCGCCCAGCCATTGCCCTGGCGAGGCGCCGCAGGTCATTGCGGTTTGAGATGCGGATTTCCCTTGAACCGCAACGGTTAACCTGTCTTTCTTTCTTCCTTTCGTGTTAGATCGCGAAATCGCCAATCTCAAATCGAAATTTTAAAATGATGTTACGCCACTGGATGCTCATCCTCCTTTGCGCCGCCGGCGCTGCTTTATCGGCCGCGGCCAAACCGTTCGAGCCATTACTCCTGCAGCGTCCGACGATGAGCGCAACCCAAATTGCCTTCTCCTACGGCGGAGAGATTTGGATCGTCAGCCGTGACGGCGGCGATGCCCAACGCCTGGTGACCGGAAGCGACATTCTCGGCAGACCGAGCTTTTCGCCGGACGGTAATTGGGTCGCCTATACCGGGAATTACGACGGCAACTACAACGTCTATGTGGTGCCCGCCGCGGGCGGCGAACCGGAGCGCCTCACGTATCATCCCGGCGCCGAAATCGCTGTCGGCTGGAAGCCTGACGGCACGAATATCCTGTTCATCTCGCAACGGGCCAGTTATTCGGACCCGATGCAGCTTTTCACGGTGGCGCTGCACGGCAATGGGTTTCCGACGGAACTTCCGCTGCCCATGGGGGTGGATGGCAGTTATTCGGCGGACGGCAGTCATCTTGCCTATGTCCCGTTTTCCCAATGGGAGCCGTATTGGAGGGACTATCGGGGCGGCCAGACTACCCGGATCTGGATTGCGAACCTGTCAGATTCGAGCATCGTTAAAATTCCGCGTGACAATTCGAACGACAAAAATCCAATGTGGGTCGGCGACACCATTTATTTTCTCTCCGATCGCAATGGTCCGATGACGTTGTTCTCCTATGATACGAAGACCGGGAAGGTGACCGAGCGAATCCATAACACTGGTTTTGACATTATTTCCGCCAGCGCCGGTCCGGGCGGAATCGTGTATGACCAATTCGGCTCGCTGCACATTTACGATTTTGCCACGCACACCGAGCACCAGGTCCACGTGAGCATCGGGGCGGACATGCCGCAAGTGCGTCCCCATTTCGAACATATCACGGCCGATATGATTCAGAGCGAGGGGATTTCGCCGACTGGCAAGCGCGCCATACTTGAAGCGCATGGCCAAATTCTGACGGTCCCGGCTGAGAAAGGCGATATCCACAATTTGACGCCTGTGTCGGGCGTGGCGAATCGCAGCCCCGCGTGGTCGCCGGATGGCAAGTCTGTGGCATGGTTTTCCGATGAATCCGGCGAATACGCCCTCAATATCAGTGACGAGCGCGGGATGGGCAAGATCCGTAAAATCAAGTTGGACCGTTCGCCGTCGTTTTATTATGACCTGACCTGGTCGCCGGACAGCCAAAAGATCGCCTTTTCAGACAAGCGCCTGAATCTTTGGTATTTAAGCCTGACTAACACGCACCTGGTGCGGGTGGACAGGGATTACTACGACGAAGGGCCGTCGCCGTTCAATATGAAATGGTCGGCCGACAGCTGTTGGCTCACCTACAACCGCATTCTGACGAACATGTTGCACGCGGTCTTTGTGTATTCGCTGCACACCAGGAAGGCCACGCAAATTACCGATGGCATGAGCGACGCGCGATATCCCGTGTTCGACAAGCGCGGCAAATATCTTTATTTCGCGGCCAGCACGGATTTTGGTCTGACGGCCGGGGACAGCGATATGTCCGGCATCGCGCGCCCGGTCACCTATAGCGTTTATGCCGTTGTCCTGCAAACGAACGTGCCGTCGCCGGTTGAGCCGCAAAGCGACGATGAGAATCCGGACAAAAAAGATTCTGGCGCGGTTTTTGGATGGTCGCTGGATACGGAAGGCAAGGCGCCGTCGGCCAGCCATCCCGATTCAAAAAAGAAGCCGGCAACGAAAAAGGCCGAGACCGCAGAAAACAAATCCGAGGAAACCAATGGGATTGCCATTGATTTTGCAAACATATTGCAGCGCATCGTTTCATTGCCGATTCCCGCGCGAAATTACACGGAGTTGGAAGCGGGGAAAGAGGGGGTTTTGTTTCTGGTGCAGGGGCCGAGAATTATCAATACGCCTGACGATGAGACATTCAATGTGCACCGGTTTAAACTCGACGACCGCAAGACCGATCAGATTCTCAGTGGGGTTGACGGGTTCACCATATCCGCCGATGGCGAAAAAATCCTTTATCGCAAAGACGGCACTTTATACATCGCCGATTCTTCCAAAGACGCGGACGACGCCGGGAAGGCTCTCAAATTAGACGACTTGGAAGTTTATGTGGACCCGCAGGCCGAGTGGCGGCAGATGTACCACGAGGTTTGGCGCATTGAGCGGGATTTCTTTTATAACCCGCACTTCAATGGGTTGGACATTGCGGAAGCTGAACGTGTTTATGAGCCGTATCTCGATCGCGTGGCCAGCCGGGATGATTTGAACGATTTGTTTCGCCAGATGATCGGCAACCTGACCGCAGGCCATCTTTGGGTTGAAGGCGGCGAAGAGCCCAAGGTTGACGAAATTAAAATCGGCATGCTGGGAGCCGATTACGAGATTGCCAACGGCCGATACCGTTTCAAGACCATCTACAGCGGCCAGAATTGGAACCCGGACCTCCAGGCCCCGCTCACACAACCCGGCGTGAACGTCAATCCCGGTGAATACCTGCTGGCCGTAAACGGACGCCCGCTCTACGCCACGAACAATCTCTACAGTTTCTTCCAGGAAACGGCCGGAAAACAGACCATCATTTCGGTCGGCTCAAAACCGGATGGCTCGGACTCGCGTGATGTGACCGTTGTGCCGCTGGCAAGCGAATCTGCGTTGCGAAATTACAATTGGATTGAGGGTAATCGCCGCAAGGTGGATGAAATGACCGGTGGCCGCGTGGCTTATGTTTACCTGCCAGACACGATGTTCGGCGGGTATAAGAACTTTAATCGCTACTTCTTTTCGCAAACGGACAAGCAGGCGGCGATTATTGACGAGCGGTTCAATCACGGCGGCTGGCTGGCGGATTACATCGTCGATTATTTGCATCGGCCCATCCTCAACCGAGTGATGACGCGCGAGGGCCATGATATTTCCGAACCGTTGGGCATTTTCGGTCCCAAGGTGATGATCATCAACCAATTTGCCGGTTCGGGCGGCGACGCATTGCCGTGGTATTTCCGGAAATTAAACATCGGTCCGCTTGTGGGTGAGACCACCTGGGGCGGGCTGGTGGGCATAGGCGGTTATCCGACTCTAATTGACGGCGGCACCGTCATGGCGCCGCGCTGGGCGATCTACGGACTTACCGGGAATTGGGAAGTGGAAAATCACGGAATCGCCCCGGACGACGAAGTTGAAATGGACCCGAAGCTTGTGCGCGAAGGGCATGACCCGCAGCTCGAAGAAGCCGTCAAAGTAGTCCTTCAATTACTAAAGGAGCATCCGCCGGAAAAGTATCCGCGGCCGGCATATCCTGATTATCATCAGACATTGCCGGAGGAGCAGTAGAGTGCACCACAGAATTTCGAGGACGAGGACGATTCGCCATTGCCCGGTTTGAGGATCAGATAAGAGTGATTCCCCTATGGCCATTTAGTCTTTCGGCAATTGCGAAGCATCCCAGCCGCCGCCCAGGTCTTCGACGAGGAGGACGGCGTCCATCATTTGCTGGGTATAAAGGTTCACCAGGGTCTGGCTGTTGCTGAGCAATGTCGTTTGGGCGGTGATGACGTTCAGGTAGCTGTCAATGCCGAGCTTGTAACGATAGAGGGCCAGGTTGAGATAATTTTGCGAGGAATTGACGGCGACTTCCTGCTGCGCGATTTGCGTCTTATAGACGCGCAAGGCGACGAGATTATCTTCGACTCCCTGGAAGGCCGAAAGGACAGTCTGGCGATATGAGGCCACTGCGCCCCGGTACTGGGCGTTGTATTGGGCGAGACCGGGGGGAAGGGCGGCGTTGAACAGCGGCTGGCTGGCAGCCGCGCCGATAGAATATACCCGGCTCGACCAGTCGAATAAATTGTCCTTCGCCAAACTTTCAAATCCGCCGGAGGCGGTCAACGATATGTTCGGAAAAAAGGCGGACCTGGCCACGCCAATCTCGGCATTTGCGGAAAATACGGCGCGTTCCTGGGCGGCGATGTCCGGCCGGCGTTCGAGGAGTTGCGATGGCAGGGCGACCGGAATATTCGGCGGGCGGGCAATGAGTGGCGACCTTGGAATCGAAAAGTCACCCGGAGCACGACCCATCAGAACGGCAATCGCATGCTCGAGTTGTGCGCGAAGGATGCGAAGGTTGGTGGCCTGGGCCTCGGTGGTGTCGAGTTGCGTTTGGGCCTGGGCGACGTCCTGGTCTGAGTCAATGCCGGTTTTGAACAGCACCTGAGTCAGTTTCAAAGAATTACTGTAAGCGTTGACGGTGTCGTCGAACAGTTTTTCCAATGCGTCCTGGCCCTGGAGTTGGAAGTAGTCCGAGGCCAGTTCGGCCTGGGCGGAGAGTTTGGCGTTTTCCAGATCCGCGGCGTCGGCCTGGGCGGTGCCTTTGGCGCTCTTGACGGTATTGTATATTTTTCCCCACAGGTCAGGCTCCCACGAGGCGTCGAAGGGGATATCATATATCGTGTGGTAAGGGCTGGCTTGAGAGAAACCGCTGCTGAATTGCCGCGATTTCGTGACTGAAGGGCCGGCTGTGGCTAATGGATAATATTGCGCCTGATCCTCGCGAACGATGGCGTGCGCGGATAAATAGTTTTCAAGGGCGGCAACGACATTTTGGTTGGAGATGGCGACCTGTTCCTCGAGAGAATTTAAGACCGGGTCATTAAACATTTCCCACCAGTTGCTGCGGATGACCGCGTCATTGGGCTGCGCCAACTGCCAGATATTGGTGTCGGTGTTGTTGGCGCCGGAATTCTCCTTGAATGAGGCCGGCGTTTCGACAGTCGGGCGCGAGTATTTGGGGGCAAAGCTGCAACCGGCCCAGAGTCCGGCGAGGGCCGCGGCAAAAAGGACTTTTCCAAAATGCGTACGCATAAATTTCATCGAATGCCTCTTTCTGAAGGTCGTAAAGAAAGGCCCCATCCTTTGACCCAGGCCAGCGCTTCCGACCACCTGGCTCGAAGCCATGGGGCGGCAACCCGTGCGGACCACAGGCGGAGCCGGTCGAAATAGAGATAAACGACCGGGGTGGTGTAAAGGGTGAGTACCTGGCTCAGCATCAGGCCGCCAACAATGGTAATGCCGAGTGGCCTGCGCAATTCGGAGCCGACGCCATTGAAGATGACTAATGGCAGCGCGCCGAACATGGCGGACATGGTTGTCATGAGGATGGGCCGAAAGCGGAGGATGCAGGCCTGGAAAATGGCTTCGCGCGGTGCGATATGCTGTTCACGCTCGGCAGCAAGGGCGAAATCCACCATGAGAATCGCGTTTTTCTTCACGATGCCAATCAAAAGAATAATGCCGATCATGGCGATGATGCTGAAGTCTGTGTTGGAAACCAGCAGGGCGAGGAGGGCGCCGACACCGGCGGAGGGCAGGGTGGAAATGATCGTGATGGGATGAATGTAGCTTTCATAGAGAATGCCCAGGACGATATAAACCGCAAGAAAGGCAGTAATGATCAGTACAACTTCGCTTGCGAGAGCAGATTGAAAGGCAGCGGCCGTGCCCGAAAAACTTCCGGTAATGCTGGAGGGCATCTTGAGATCTATTTTCATCTGGTCGATTTCCTTCTCGGCATTGCCCAGGGCAAAACCAGGGGTGAGGTTGAAGGAAAGCGTGACAGACGGGAATTGGCCGGTGTGATTGACCTGGATGGGAGCCGTCGTTGGCTCGTACCTGGCGATGGTGCTCAATGGAACCATTGCGGAACTGTTGGTCGAATGCAGATAGATGCTGTCGAGACCCTTTGGAGATTGCCAGAACTGTGGTTCCACTTCGAGTACCACATAGTATTGATTGAGCGCCGTGTACATCGTGGAGGCGTATTCCTGGCCAAAAGCGTCATAGAGCGTGCGGTCAATGACCTGGGTGGGAATACCCAGGCGCGCGGCGGTGTTGCGGTCGTAGACCAACGACGCCTGAAGCCCATCGTTTTGCTGGTCGCTATTGACGTCGGTAAAGCCGGGCAATTTTTGCATATGAGCCTTCAGAATAGGGCCCCATTTGGTCAGATCGTTCAAATCATCGCTTTGAATGGTATACTGGTATTGGGCGTTGCTTTGGCGTCCGCCCACGCGAAGGTCCTGGCCAGGCTGGAGAAAGACTGTGGCGCCGGGAACGACGGCGAATTTGGGACGAAGGCGATTGACGACCTGAAGGGCGCTGATCTTTCGCTCGTTAAGAGGTTTAAGCGCGATATAGACGAAACCACTATTGGCCGCGCCATTTCCTCCAGTGAATGTAATGGCGCCGGCAACAGCAGGATCATTGGTGGCAATTGTATTGACTCGCTGGGCCACCTTTTGCATTGCCTGATACGAAGCGTCTTCATCTCCCTGAATTCCGCCAAATACGGTGCCGTTGTCCTGCTCGGGAAAAAATCCCTTTGGAATAATCACGATAAGGACAACATTGGCAAAAATGGTGAGAATGAGAACGACAAGGGTTATGAAGGGATGGCGCAAGACGACCTGGAGACTGTTTTTATAGTGATCGAGCAGCCAGTTAAAGACGCTTTCGCTGGCTTGATAAAACTTGCCGTGCTCCTTTTTCTTGCCATGGCGGATCAACAGTGAACACATCATCGGCGTCGTGGTGAGGGAAATGACCAGGGACACGAGAATGGCTGTCGAAAGCGTGACCGCAAACTCGCGAAAGAGGCGGCCGAGGAGTCCTCCCATCAGCAGGATGGGTGTGAAGACAGCCACCAGTGAGATGCTGATTGAAAGCACGGTGAAACCAACTTCGCGGGCGCCCTTGAGCGCCGATTCCATGGGTGAAAGCCCTTGCTCGGCGTAGCGCGAGATGTTTTCAACAACGACGATTGCATCGTCAACGACAAAGCCGGTCGATACGACCAATGCCATGAGGGACAAGTTGTCCAGGCTATAGCCAAAGAGATACATGACGCCAAATGTGCCAATTAAAGATGTAGGGACGACAACGGCGGGAATAAGCGTGGTGCGCGGATTGCGCAGGAAAATAAAAACGATCAGGATGACAAGCAGGATGGCGATGATGAGGGTTCGCTCGACTTCGGCGACGGAGGAGCGAATCGTGGTTGATCGGTCCATCATGACAGTCATGTCTATGCCCTTCGGCAGGGAGGCCTGGAGAGACGGCAGGGTCGCGCGGATGCGGTCAACCGTATCAATGATGTTCGCGCCGGGCGCCGAAAATATGATCAGGGGAATGGCGGCTTTTCCGTTGACATATCCGGCCGTCCGGATGTTTTCGATGGAATCCTGGACGTTGGCGATGTCGGATAACCGGACCGGCGCGCCGTTTACATAGGTGACGATCAGCGGTTTATAATCAGCGGCTTTGAAAATTTGGTCGTTGTCCAGGATATCGGCCGTCTGGTGGCCGTTGGCGATCTGGCCTTTGGCCAGATTTGCATTTTGAGCGCTCAACATCGTGCGAACGTCTTCCAGGCTTAAACCGAAACTATTGAGGAGCGTTGGATTGACATCCACGCGCACCGCGGGCAAAGCCCCGCCGCCAATGTTTACCTGTCCGACGCCTTCAATTTGCAACAGCCGCTGCTCAATGATGGAATCCGCGGCATCATACATCTGCCCGCGATCGTAAATATCGGATGTCAATGCGATGATCATGATGGGCGCGTTTGCGGGATTCCATTTGCGGTAGGTTGGATTGCTTGGAAGATTCGCTGGAAGATAGGCGCGCGCCGCATTGATTGCGGCCTCGACGTCGCGCGCAGCGCCGTCAACGTCCCTGCTCAGGTCGAATTGCAGAGTGACACTCGTTGCTCCCAACGTGCTGGACGACGTCATTTCGGTGAGGCCGGCGATATGGCCGAATTGGCGTTCGAGCGGAGCGGCGACCGAGGAGGCCATGATTGTGGGGCTCGCCCCGGGCAGGGAAGCCTGGACGCTGATGGTCGGAAAATCAATCTGGGGCAGGGGAGCAACAGGCAACTGCATATAGGCCACAATCCCGGCCAGGATGATGGCGGCTGTGAGCAGGCTCGTGCCGATGGGACGCCGGATAAATGGAGACGAAATGTTCATGTCGTTTGTGGCGACTGAACCTGCGGCAGCCCGCCTTCATCGCGTTTGGGGGCGCGTTTTGGAAACAGCCTGGTGGCAAGGCGATCGAAATAGAGATAGATAACGGGAGTCGTGAACAGCGTGAGCGCCTGGCTGACGATAAGCCCGCCAACAATGACGATGCCCAGCGGCTTTCGCAATTCGGAACCGACGCCATTGCCCAGCGCCAGCGGCAGTCCGCCAAATAGCGCGGCGAAAGTTGTCATCATAATGGGCCGGAAACGAAGCATACACGCCTGATAGATGGCTTCACGCGGCGTTTTACCCTGGTTTCGCTCCGCATCCAGGGCAAAGTCAATCATCATGATAGCGTTTTTTGCGACGATGCCGATGAGAAGGATCATGCCGATGAGGGCGACGATGCTCAGTTCCGTGTTGCAAATAATGAGGGCGAGAATCGCGCCGACGCCCGCTGAAGGAAGCGTGGAGAGAATGGTGATGGGGTGAATGTAACTTTCATAGAGAACACCCAGAATAATATAAACGGTGATAACGGCGGCGAGGATGAGCCAGGGCTGGTTCGCGAGCGACGCGAGAAACGCCTGGGCGGTACCCTGAAACGCGGGAATGACGCTGGCGGGCATGTCGAGATCGTTCAGGACTTTTTGAATGGCCGTTGTTGCATCTCCCAGCGCCACTCCGGGGGCGAGATTGAAGGAGACGGTGACGGCCGGAAATTGTCCCTGATGATCGATTGCCAATGGGGCGGTGCCGGACACGAAGTGAGCAAAGGCGCCCAGGGGCACCGGGCCGCCGGAAGGCGAGTTGATATAAATGTTGTTGAGCATGTCCGGATTCTTTTGGAAATCCGGCAATGCTTCCAGGATGACGTGGTATTGATTTAATTGTGTGAACAGCGTGTTGATCTGCCGTTGTCCAAAGGCGTCATAGAGCGTGTTGTCAATTTGCGCCGCGGTGACACCCAATCGGGATGCGGTGACGCGGTCGATGGATAGATAAACCTCCGAGCCCTGGTTCTGTTGGTCTGTGGCGACATCACGAAGCTCGGGCAAGGCCTTGAGGCGGTCTACAAAGGTTGCCGTCATCGTTTTTAATTCGTCGGCATTGGCGTCTTCTAGGGTAAATTGATATTCCGTGGCGCTGACGCGGTCTTCCACGGTCAAGTCCTGGACGGGCTGCATATAGAGTGTGATTCCCTCGACTTTGGCGAGGGCCGGTTGCAACCGCCGGATCACGTCGCTGGCACTGATTTTACGTTCGGCCAAAGGTTTGAGGTTTATAAGGATTCGCCCGCTGTTCAGGGTGGTGTTGATTCCATCAGCGCCGATAAAGGAAGACAGGCTTTCGACGGCCGGATCTTTGAGGATGACATCGGCGAGTTCCTGCTGGCTTTCAGCCATCGCTGAAAAGGATATGTTTTCTCGCGCCTGCGAAATGCCCTGGATGACGCCGGTGTCCTGGATAGGAATGAATCCCTTGGGGACGATGATATACAAAAAGATCGTCAACAGGAGCGTCAGGAACGCGACCAGGAGGGTTAATGGCTGATGGTTCAGGACCCATTTCAATCCGTTGCTGTAAGAATTGATGATTCGCTCGTAGACGCGTTCCGATGCCTGGTAAAGGCGCCCCGGATGGCGATCGGCTTTGGCTTTGAGAATGAGCGCGCACATCATCGGTGTGAGGGTCAATGAAACGCCGGCAGAAATCAGGATGGTAATGCTTAGGGTAAGGGCAAATTCATGGAACAGGCGGCCCACGACACCGCCCATGAATAACAAGGGGATGAGCACGGCAATCAGTGAGATCGTGAGGGACATGATGGTGAAACCGATCTGGCCGGCGCCCTTGAGAGCGGCTTGCAACGGGCTGTCGCCCTCTTCAATAAATCGGAACACGTTTTCAATCATCACGATGGCGTCGTCGGCGACGAATCCCGTTGAAATCGTCAAGGCCATCAACGAGAGGTTATCCAGGCTGAAGCCCAGCAGATACATCACGGCCAGGGCGCCAATGAGGGAGATCGGGACCGCGAAGCTGGGGATGATTGTGGCCGGAACATTCCGCAGAAACAAAAAGATGGCCAATACGACGAGGACGACCGTGAGCATCAACGAGAATCGGACATCTGACACAGATGCGCGGATGGTTGTTGTGCGGTCGGTAAGAACGGTGACGTCCACGGAGTCGGGGAGATTGCCCTTGAGTTGAGGCAATATTTTTTTGATGCGGTCGACCACCTGAATAATGTTTGCCCCGGGCTGGCGCTGGATATTGATGATGACCGCGGGTGTCTTGTTCATCCAGGCCGCGAGCCGGGTGTTTTCGACGCTGTTTGTGACATTGGCCACATTGCCCAGCACCACAGGAGCGCCGCTGGCAGTATAGGCGACTACGAGGTTTTTATATTGGTCGCTGGTCTGAAGCTGGTCGTTGGCGTTGATTTCGTAGGCCTGGTGTGGACCGTCGAAATTGCCGAGCGCTTCGTTTACGCTGGCCGCCTGGAGGGTTGTACGGAGACTCTCGAGATTGATGCCGTAGGAGGAAAGAGCGACAGGATTGGCTTGAATGCGCACGGCCGGCTTTTGGCCGCCGCTAATGGTGACAAGACCGACACCGGAGACCTGGGCGATTTGCTGCGCGAGCCGGGTGTCGGCGAGGTCTTCAATTTGAGAGAGCGGGTAGCTTTTCGAGGTCAGCGCGAGTGTGAGGATGGGAGTGTCGGCGGGGTTGGATTTGCTGTAAATCGGGGGCGACGGAAGGTCCGTGGGCAGATATGATTGAGCGGCGTTGATGGCCGCCTGAACTTCCTGCTCGGCCACGTCCATGCTCAGGGTCAACTCGAATTGCAAAGTGATGAGCGAGCTGCCGTCAGAACTGATGGAGGTCATTTGGTTCAGGCCGGGCATCTCGCCAAACTGCCTTTCCAATGGCGCGGTAATGGATGAAGCCGTGACGTCGGGGCTGGCGCCTGGATAGAAGGTTATGACCTGGATGGTGGGATAATCCACTTCAGGGAGGGCCGAGATGGGAAGCTGCCTGCATGAGACGAGACCCGTCAACAGGACGGCAATCATCAGCAGCGAAGTAGCCACCGGCCGCAAAATGAATATTCTCGAGGGATTCACTGCGAATCCTGGTGATGATGGCTTTTGTGTTGTCCTTGCTGGCCCTGGCCTTGTTCCTGCCCGCTGGAAGGCCGAACAATCACTTTCGACCCGTCGGAGAGACGGCTGAAATTGTCCGCGGCGACGACGTCACCGGGGCTGATCCCATCAACCTGGGAATTGGTTGCATCTGAGGCGCCGGTGGTGATGGTTTGGATTTGGACGGTCTTATTGGTCTGGCCGTTTTCCGGGCCCTTAACTAAATAGACGTAGGCGGATTCGGAATTCATCTGGATGGCCGAATTTGGGAGAAGCGTTATGCCATGGAGGGTATCGACGAGGAGGTGCACGTTGACAAACTGGTTTGGGTACAGGGATTCGTCTTCGTTTGAGCTAACGCCTCTAAGCCGCAAGGTGCCGGTCGAAGTGTTAATTTGGTTATCGAGAGTTAAAAGTTTGCCGGTGGCGATTTGGTTCTGGTCTTCGCGGTCATAGATGTCCATGGTCAGTTCCTTTTTCTTGCGCATGGCGGAAAGCACTTTAGGAAGATCGTCCTCAGCCACGTTAAAGATGACCGTGGTGGGCCGCATTTGCGTGATGACGACCAAAGGCGTGGTGCCGTTGGCCTGGACGATGTTGCCGGGATCGACCAGGCGCAATCCAACACGTCCGTCAATGGGCGAAGTGATATGGGTATATTCCAGGTTCACCATTGCGTTGCTGAGGTTGCCTTCATCGACATCAACGGAACCGACGTCCTGTTGAACGGTCGCGACCTGCGTCTGGTATTGCTGCTGCGGAATGGCATTGCTTTCATAAGCTTCCTTGTAGCGTTCCAGGTCCAATTGCGCGTCGGCGAGGAGGGCCTGGTCATGTTCCAATTGGCCTTTTGCCTGGAGAACGGCGGCCTGATACGGGCGCGGATCAATTTCAACGAGCGGATCTCCCACGTGAACATGCTGGCCTTCCTTGTACTCGACTTTATCGATTTGCCCGGCCACGCGCGCGACCACGGACACGGTATAGACAGGTGTGACCGTGCCGAGCGCTTCGATGTAAATGCCCATGCTGCCTTTTTCCGCAGTCGCGGTGCTGATGGTGACGGGCCCATTGGCGCCGCCGCCGCGTCCTCCGCGCGGCGCCTGCTGCGCGGAATGGCGATGTGTCAGAAACGCGATGGCCAGGATAGCCAGGATGGCCGCGCCCAGCAGCCACGGCCAATAGCGGGAACGTTTCCGGGATCCCGGGGTCCACCCTGAAGTTGCCTTTGCGGTCACAGTTTTGTCATTGTCATCCATAAGCGTTGCGAAATTGAGACAGACAGCCTAAACAAGCCCATCAAAGGCGCAAGGAAAAGTAACTGAATGGTTACATCATTGCGCACGTCAGTATATACCCCAATTTTTTACCAATATTGCAGACAATGATAAAGAATTTTTAAAAAAAGCGCGAACGGAAACGGCGCGTTTCCCCGGGGTAATGGGGAAATTGGAAAACGCCTGCCGACAAACCGATTTCAGCCCTTATTTTGCGGATGCGTTTTATTGGAACCTGGAAGACTTCGAAGTGGAAAACAGCCGCCGGGATTGTCAGAACGGGGTTGGTGGAATTATGGAAAATGGTTTTCACGGGTGAAAATATTATGCTGCGGCCAGACCTGAGGCCTTTGTTCCATGCCCGGCCAGCAGGTCCTGGACGGTTCTTAAGAGCTGCGGTATGTCCAAAGGTTTTTCCATGAGGGAGGCTACGCCCAGGGCCGTGGCGCGTTCCTGCTGATGCGGCCGGGCGGTAATGACGATAATGGGAATCAGCGGGTGGGTGCTATTCATCAGATGAAAGGCATCCCATCCGTCGCGGTCGGGCATGTTTAAATCCAACAAAACCAAGTCAGGCGCGCAGGACACGAATTTAGCGGCTGTTTCGCGCCCTGTGGCGGCGAATACGACATTGTACTGTTCGAGAGCCAGCACCTGACCGAGCATTTGCCTGATTGCCGGATCATCGTCAGCCAATAAAATCGTTTTCATATAAAATTCACTCTTAGCGCAAACCGTGCCACGGCGGAAACGGCCCGGTAAACAGGTTAAAACCAATAGAATGAGGGAAAATTGCGCCCGGCGTACGTGAGCCCGTGCTCATGGCTTGTGCTGACATGCTCATTTTCTTTGCGGTTTTTTGCGGGGCCTGGATTTCTCGGAATTATTTTGAGCCGGCATGGGCGTGGGCGGAACCAGGGCCGGCACCGGCGCCTTTGGCCGGGACTTGACGTTGACAATGACAAACTGAATAAATGCGATAAAGGCAATGACGATCGCCAGGGCGGTGACGTAGAGCAACCCCGTGGGCGGCTGAAATTTAAATTCGACGGTATGGGATCCGGCCAGAAGATAGACGCCACGCATTAAAAAATTGCAGCGCAGCAAGGTCGCGGGCCGCCCATCCACGAAAACCTTCCAGTCAGGATGGAAATGATCGGTCAAGAGAAGGACGGAGGCCGCAGCCGCATCCGCTTTAAGAACAATATCTTTCGGGGCGTAACTCACAAATTGAACAGCGTCATCAGGCGGGTTTGTGGCATTTGTTTGTGAGCCCGTGGGCACGTTGCCTGCCACAAAGACGCTCTTTTGAGGGTTGAATTCCGGGCTGAACATTTGTTTGAGCACATCGGTGTCATTGGTATTGACCTGCCAGGAGCTATACAATTTGGCGCGCGGCAGGGCGGATGGAAATTCAAAGAGCGCAAAGTCGCCGTAGTCATAGGGAACGGCTGTGACCTCGTCCAGGGACGTTGCCTTGGAAATGCCTGGTTTGAGTTGGATGCTAAATCGCGTCAAAAGTTCCAACGGCGTATCAGGAGCCTGCCCGTTCCATAAATTCAGGAAGTCGACAGGGCCCACAATGTAACGGGTATTGATCAATTGACAGGCCCGAATAAAGTGGAACAAAGGTTGAGGGCTGTCCCTGGAGTTTATGGCTTTAGTAAAGGCCGAAAAATCTACCGGCATTCGCGGCATTTCGACTGTTTCAAAAGTTTGAATATTATAGTAAGGCAATTGCTGCTGTATCCATTCACCTTTATAAAGTTTATAGAGAATGGACAATTTGGGCGGCCACGAGATGGGAGCAAGGGCGACGCGATGTTCGTAGGGTTTGTCTCGGATTTCGTCAATGATCGGGTTGGATGCGTATTTTTCCTTATAATTCCAGAAGCGAACCCAGGGAGTATCAGCCAGGCCGAGGTCGGTAACCAACAGCAAGCCAAGAGCGATGATGCCGGCCCCGGCGTATTTTCCCGAAAAATTGCCGCGGAATATGAGGGCAAGCACGCTGGCGGCCAGGAAGAAAAATAAAACAAACCATCCGGCATGTAACACACTGAATGCGGCCACCTGGTCCGGCGGTTGATCCAGACGCGCAGATTCGAGGTATTCTTCCAGTTCCGGCAAATGCTGCCAATAAATGTACCAGCCTGCCACGGAAACAACCCATACGATAGCGCACCCAAAGATCCAGTTTTTGTCGAATTGATCGACATTTCTCCACCAACTGCCGTTGCGGGCCGCATTATTATTCATGTATTTACGCCACAAGGCGTCAACGCCGAAAGCGAACAAAATCACGAACGCGAAGCTTAATAAATATAGGAACTTGGTCGGGTTGCGGATTGTGGAGGCGTAAGGAAGCGCATAAAACCACTGGTAAAAGGGCGCATAGCGACCTAATGCCAGCAGGAATGACACAACGGCGATTGCAGACCAAAACCACAGCCATTTTTTGTGGTTCGAACTGAAGACGGAATTTTTTGGCCGCAATGACTGTGCAGCCGCCCAAAGCGCAATTAAAGCTACGAGCAGGCCGATGTAGCTGTCGCCGCCAGTATAACGGAAAATGGTGGTCGGAGGCCGGCCCTGTTGTCCGTTGGCCAGGTATTTGTCCCAGGCCGCATCGCGGCCCATCTTGCCCCAATACTCGCCACCGTCGCGCGTGTCGAGGCGAAATCCAAACAGGCCCGGTTCCAGCAGTTCCAGCGCTTCGACTTTTGGGAGGCTCCACTGGGTAGCCCAGCCCCAGCGCTGCTCTTTGGTTTGGACGTCCTGTTGAGTCCCGGAAATTCCTGTTATGGAAGTGGAAACAAGGCTGTGCAACGTTTGTGCCGCCAAAAAAACCGCGCAAATAATGACCAGAGCTAGTTTGCCTATGCCGATGGCTGCGTTCTTAATGCGCGAACCTTCTGCAATCAATGCCTGGTAAACTGCGAAAGCGGCAAACAAAACACTGAAAATAGCCCCAACGTCCGCAGCCTCGGCTACGTCCATTCCCACGGCGAACCCTGCCAACACCAACAACAGCCATCGTGGTCGCGCAGTTGGGTCGGCCAGACACGCAAGCGCCAAAAATACCATTCCGGCCGCAATGGTGTGGGCGGCCACTCCCCAAACCGCCACGCAGAAGAACGTTGAGGTCAACATGGCTGCAATGCCGCCCAAAAGACAGGCCACAGGAGACAGGCGCGATTGGTGGAAGAAGCACCACGCTCCAAGGCCCAGGATTAACAGCGAAAGGAATGCATAAAACTTCGAGAACAGGACCGGCCCCAGCAGCCATTCCAATACGATGCTAATAGAAGGGCAAGCGGCTCCTCCGTCAAACCCGATGTTGTTTAAATCCGACCAACAGCCAAGGAACCTTTGTGGCAGTTGATGACACTGCTCACTGATTCTCCCAAGTGGTCCGTCGTTTGAGAATAAGGTTTGATCCGGCTCAAAAACGCCGTATAAAAATATGGCAAGGACGCCGGCAAAGAGCAAAGCGGCCAGCCCCAATCCACCTTTTGACAATCGTCCCGGAACAGATGAGAAATTCATACTAAAATTTCAATAATAGGCAAAAAACAGAGATACTTGAAGACGGAATACCATCAATCCAGACGAGATTGGCTGGCCGCCAGGCTTTGGGCCGGCGCGCATTCGGATTTGCTCCAATGCGTCAGGTCGCGTCCCAGTAAAGAGCTCAAACGCTCGACTTCGGGCGCAAACTCCCGTTGCAGGGCAAGGCGGGTATCGGCCAGCATCGAAGGCCGTTTTATTGGGCGCACGTTCAAAGCGCAGATCTGAAGGCCCGTTGCCTTGATTGCAGTGAAAATAGGGCGCGGTACGCACCGGCGAAGGCCTATCGCCGCTCCGCGAACGATCGGATCATTAAGAATCGCCCGCAAAAAAGGGCTGACAACAGTCATGCTGCCGGTGGCTTCTCCAACTGGAGAATCGACTGAATCAGAGGCGACTCCCAAAAAATCCAGCGTTTCCGCGTAGGCATTTGCGGTATTAGCTGCCAAGTCATCGTAGATAATGACGTGTACCCGCTCTCTTCCAAAAAGATCAAAATAGCGCCGGACCTGTCCCGAGAAACTTACAGTTGAACGATAATCCAATGCCTGCACGAGATAGGTCAGACGACCGATCCGCCGACCCTCACGCCGATCGGCTTCCGCCGCCAGGGCCTCTTCGAAAGTCGGAAGGCATTCGTTGCCATCGAACAGAAACTGGTAATACAAGGAATATAACATTGAAACCGGATCGCGAAGCAGAATGATGATGCTGGCTTCGGGGTTGAATTCCTTGATTTCAGCGGCCGCGCGTTCGGAGAACAAGTACCAAACAGACGCTTCGCCCACGCGCGCCTGGCCGTTCCACTGATTGAATTCCGTAAGGTATGTTTCAACGTCCCGGCGATAGAAATTTCGCCCAAACTTGAGGTCGGACCCGAAGAAATGCATCTCCTTCCGCGGCATGTAAATGTCCGGGTGTCGGCCCAGATATTCCGCCAAAGCGGTGGTTCCGCATTTGGGAGCGCCAACAATAAAAAAGTCCGGCTTCTTTTTCCAAAGCGAACTATTGCTCCGGGTGGCGTTTCCCGAGAGTTCTTCAGATGATTCAGGCATTAGTTTATGCCCCAAGTGTGTTGCGGCTGAAAGCAAATAGTGCGCCACATCCAGTGATAAGGATTTTTTTTGAAAAGTGCCAGCAAAGCCGCTTCAAAATATAAAAACCTTGGGTGGCGGAAGTTAGAAACATGCATAGGACATATGCTTGTGTGCTCATTTGCTTTGCACTTGAACCAAAGGGAAAAATCACTGCCCTCCCATCGTCGTCCGTGCCGCGTACCGGGGAAATGGCCCATTATAGTCGCGTTCAACTTTCCTATCGCCTCGCGTTTCATTTCAATTAAAATCATACGACGGTTATGAAGTTCAACATGAAATTCCGGTTGGCGGCACTCGGATTGGCCGTGGGACTCATGGCTGCGTTGATGGTTTTTATCACAATGAACTCACTACGGGGTGTAGCCGACCTGCAGACCCGATTGAACAATTTGGACCTGGAAAGTTCCGTGTTGGCCGACCAATTCCGGGAAACCATGCACGATCTCAATAATTCGGTGATTAGTTACGGCATCACTCATGATCCGGCCGCGTGGGCGGATTGTCTCAAGCAAAGCCAGAAACTTAAAACCTGGATCACCGAGCAAAAGTTTAAGCTGCGGAATCCCTCTGAAAAGAAAATTTTGCAGCAAATGGACAGCGCTTACGGCGACTATTTAACAACCATCCAGGACTTTCATGCCAAAATTGTATCAATGGGCCGGCAGGACAGCGCTTTATCTGATATCGCGCCGGCCCGCGAAAAGACCCAGCAGTTGGCTGGATTGAGCCGCAAGCTGGTTCAGGCGCATTATCAGGCGCGCGCGGAGCTTCTCACCCGCGCGCACGGGACGCTATCGAATTTGCTAATGTTCATATTGGTTTCATTGGGGTTGTTGTTCGTTTTCGGCGTGGCGGTATCGGTGGAAGTTTATCGTGATCTCATTGCCCCATTGCGAGTCAAGCTGGTTGAGAGCCAGGCTCTTGCGGAACGTCGCGAGAAACTGGCCTCACTAGGCCTCCTGGCCGCCGGCGTGGCGCACGAAATCCGGACGCCACTGACCGCCATCAAGGCGGCATTGTACCTGCAAAAGAAAAAATTTCAGGCGGGTACTTCGGAATTGGAGAATGTGGAGGTGGTCGAACGGGAGATTCTGCGTTTGGAGCGGATCGTCAACAACTTCATCCGGTTTGCACGCCCAGCGGATCCCGAGCCGGCAGTCGTGAATGTGGAAGACCTGCTTCTGGATTTGCAAACCTTTTTTACTCCACAGTTGGGCGAGGCGAACATCCAGTTAATTATGGAGATTCTTGCCCCGATGCGGATACGGGCAGATGCCGCGCAAATTAAGCAGGTTCTCATCAATCTCGTCCAGAACGCGGCGGATAGCATCGGAGGAGACGGGAAAATTACTCTGCGCGCCCGGCCCGACCAGAAGCGGCTCGCGAACATTGAAAAACCTGTCGTGGCAATTGAAGTCACGGACACCGGCAAAGGTATTTCCCCGGAAGTCGAAAAGCGGCTATTTGATCCCTTTTTCACAACTAAGGAAAATGGAAGCGGCCTGGGCCTGTCAATCGCCGCCCAAATTGTGCAAAAACACGGCGGTGAATTGCAGTATCAAACGTTGATGAATCACGGCGCGACTTTTGGAATCATTTTGCCACGATTAATTGAATGACCGCCCAGCCCAAAATATTGTTAATAGACGATGACCCTGGCATCCGGGACACATTGCAGCGCGTCCTGGGCGCCGAGGGTTACGAGACGATCATCGAAGGCCGTGCCGATAGTGGACTTGTCCGCGCAGCAAAGGAACCGTTCAACGTCGTGATTACGGATATGAAATTGCCCGGGATGAGCGGATTGGAACTGGTCAGTCAACTGCACGCCGCGCAGCCCCGACTGCCGATAATTCTGGTCACGGCGTTCGGCTCGACGCAAACGGCCATAGAAGCGACTAAACTCGGTGCGTATGACTATCTACTGAAGCCTTTCAACATTCCGCACTTGTTGGATTTGGTGCGCCGGGCTGTGGACAGCAATCGGCTGATGTCCGAACCGGTGCTCCTGGGAGAGCCGGATGCCGGACGCGATTCGATTATCGGCAGGAGCGAGGCGATGCAGGAAATTTACAAGGAAATCGGACGCATCGCGTCCAAACCGGTCAATGTGCTCATCCGGGGCGAAACAGGCACGGGCAAGGAACTCATCGCCCGGGCCATTTACCAGCACAGCGACCGTTCTGGCGCGCCATTTATTGCCATCAACTGCGCCGCCATTCCCGAAACGCTGCTGGAAAGTGAATTGTTCGGACACGAGCGTGGCGCCTTTACGGGGGCGGAGATGCGCCGAATTGGGCGATTTGAGCAGGCCAACCACGGCACTATTTTTCTCGACGAAATCGGGGACATGACTCCCGGCACACAGGTCAAGCTGATGCGGGTGTTGCAGGAAAAATGCCTGCAGCGGCTCGGAGGCAAGGAAACGATTTCCGTGGATGTACGCGTGCTGGCAGCTACCCACCAAGACCTGGAGACCGCTATCCGGCTGAAGCAATTTCGTGAAGACCTTTACTATCGGCTGAATGTCGTGGTCATTACGTTGCCGCCCTTGCGCAATCGAAGGGATGATGTTCCCGAACTTGTCCGTTATTTCCTCCAAAAGTACGGGCCCGAATTGGGCAATTCGAAGCCGGGCATCCATTCTGAGGCCATGGAGATTCTCCAGGCGCAGGCATGGCCGGGCAATGTGCGCGAGCTTGAAAACATCGTACGCAAAGCCTTGCTGCACGCTCAAAACTACTCGATCAACCGCGACCATGTGCAGGCTGCCCTCAGCAAGGCGTCCAGCCCGGCCTTTTCTTCCACGAAACCGTTTGGAGAATACGTGGACGAATTACTGGCCGGCGCCCGGCGGGGGGAAGTGACAGACGCCCATGCGCTTGCCCTGGAAAACACCGAAAGAGAATTATTTTCACGGGCCATTCAGCAGGCGGGCGGCAATCAGGCCAAAGCGGCCCGATGGCTCGGTGTCTCGCGCATTACGATGAAGGCCAAGCTTGTCCAATTCGGCCTTTACCAGGGCAAGGATCAGGCCGGTGAGGGCTAGTCCTGCTCGTCGTCCTCATCCTCGAATGGCATTCCTGCTGCCGGGCCTCCGGCAACCCCGCCAATCCAACAATCCGATAATCATCTGTCCGGTTTTCGCCGAAACAGGCATTTATATGGTGGATGCACACAACGAATGACATGGCGTTGCTGCGGGAATACGCGGCGAACCATTCCGATCACGCGTTTGCGGAATTGGTTGCCCGGCGCATCCATTTTGTCCATTCGGCGGCATTGCGCCAGGTGCGGGACCCGAACCTGGCCGAAGAGATTACGCAAGCGGTATTTGTAATTCTCGCTCAAAAAGCCGGGAAAATTTCTGAGAAAACCCTGCTTTCGGGCTGGCTATTTAAAACAACGCGCTTTGCCGCACTGGCGCAAATGCGGGCCGAGGCAAAACGCCGTCAACACGAACTGGAGGCGCATATGCAACCGGAGTTTCAGTCGTCCGCAGTGGATGAGATTTGGGCTCAGATGTCGCCGCATCTGGATAAGGCTTTGGGTGCGCTCGCGGAAAAGGACAGGCAGGCTGTATTGTTGCGTTTTTTTGAAAACAAAAGCCTCGCCGAAGTGGGAACAGCTTTGAACATGGCGGAAGACACGGCCCGCAAGCGCGTGAGCCGTGCCCTGGATAAACTGCGCAAATTCTTTGCAAGGCAGGGAATTGCCTCGACATCGGCCATCATCGCCGCAGTCATTTCGGCCAATTCGGTCCACGCCGCGCCGGCTGGTTTGGCAGCAACCGTTGCTGCAAGCGCCATGAAAGGGCCTGCGGCTGCCGTTTCAACCCTGTCTCTCGTGAAAGGAACATTTAAACTTATGACCTATGCAAAATTAAAACTGTCTCTGGGCCTTGCTGCCGCGGTCCTGCTGACAGCCGGCACGGTGAATGTGGCGATTTCCTCGATGGTCCGCCCTGACGCGAATCCAGGGGGTGAAGCATCGCCGCAGGAAACCGGGTTTGCCAATGAAATCATCAAGGCGACAGCCGACGGAAATTACCAGGGCTTTGTTGCGGACGGAGACAAGGATTTCAAATCAATTTCGGAGCAGCAGTTCAAAGACGTATGTGAGCAGGCTGCTTGTCATTTGAAAAGCGGGTATCATATGATTTTCCTCGGCAGTTTTCATTTATCGAGCGTGCCGGACCACGTGACGCTGTGGAAAATTTCTTTCAACGATGGCAGCGATGACGCTGTGCTCCATCTGAGCGTCAATCACGGAAAAATCACCGGAGCGCTATTGCTCTCACCGCTGGAATAACTCTCCATCACTGGTGAAAATCCATCGTCTATTGAAGTGGGGTTTGATTGCGATGGGTGCGTTTTTTTTCATTTTGGCAGCCATCTTTGTATGGGCGTTGGCTTACCTGATTCACAAGCAGCACACCTATGCCGTCTTGAAGGATACGCACGATCTAAACCAACAGATCACCATACCGCTGTTGTCGTTTTATCGAATTACACAATCGGGTTAGGGGCGCTTCTATGGGATTCGCCGGTTGACGACATGGGAATGCGGCTGTTGACCATCGGTTCAAAAGTCTCGCTGCACTAAGGCGGGCCCGATCGCGAAAGAGTGGAAGTCAAAAGCGGGAATGTGAAAAAATTCTGGTATCCGCATTCGTGAGCGCCATTTGAAATCCGGCGGCCTTGGCGAGCGTTTCTTCGTATTCGAATTCGGGGTTTGAATCGGCTACGATGCCCGCGCCGACGTTGAAATGAATTCTGTCGTGCGCGCAGATGGCTGTCCGAATCGTAATGCTCAATTGGCTTTCCCGGTTGAAACCCAGATAACCGTGACAGCCGCAATAAGGACCACGCGTGACCGGCTCAAGTTCGTCAATGATTTCCATTGCCCGGAATTTTGGCGCGCCGGTGATGCTTCCGCCGGGAAAGCACGAGGCGAGCGCGGCGCAGTGCGTCACGCCGTGTCGCAATCGGCCATCAATCGTGGAAACCAGGTGCTGCACCTGCGCGAATTTTTCGAGTTTGGCCAGTTCCGGAACCTGTACGGAACCGAATTCACAAATTTTTCCCAGATCATTGCGCAGCAGATCGGTGATCATAATCAATTCTGCCAGCTCTTTCGCGCTTGTTTGGAGTTCGTACCCCAGTTGCGCGTCGCGAGTGGCATCGGTATTGCGGGGGCGCGTGCCTTTAATCGGCCGCGTAATGATGTGCCGGCCGCTCAACCGCAGAAATTGTTCGGGTGACGACGAGGCGATCTGGAAATCGCCGCAATTCAAAAACGCCGCGAACGGAGCAGGGGATACAGCGTTCAACCGCTGAAACAGTTCCCAGCCGGAAGCGATGCTTTGCACACTCAGGCGTTGCGAGAGATTGACCTGATAGATATTGCCCGTGCGAATATAGTCCTGGGCGAGTTTAACGGCATTGATGAATTCTTCCCGTGTAAAATTGGAAACGATAGAGCCGGTCCGCTTTGCGGACTCCAAGAGCGCTCGGGACCGAACGCCCGCGGTGGCTTCAGCGACTGCGGACGGACTGCGGGCTGTGGAATGTATCAATTGCTGCCATGATTCAAATTGTTCATTCGCCCGTTTATCGCAACGCGAACCATCGGCATCCAGGCCGGTGGAAACGATAAATGCCCTGGCAAGTTGATGATCAAAGATTACGAGGCTGTCGTAAAACCCGGCGCAGCAGTCGGGGAGGTCGAGGTCGTTCAAGGCGCGGCGGGGCAGTTTTGGTTCGGTAAAATTTTTCAGGTCGTAACCCCAAAACCCGAAGCAGCCGCCGAGAGGAAAAGGCAGGTCCAATTCGTCGAGAAGTTCGAACCGCGCCATGAGTGTGCTGAGGATTTGCAGTGGATTTCCAAATTGCACATGGCTGGCATACGAACCGGGACGATGGGTCTCGCAACGGGAACCGAAGGAACGGAAAACCATGAAGGGATTAGCCGCAATCAGGGTATAACGTGCCTGGGGAAAGTCGCCGCCACTCCGCAATAAAACCAGTCCCTCAGCCGATTTTAGCAATCCCTGGGCAAGTAAATCGGGCTCGACAGTCGTTTCGACTTCATTAATCAGCGGACGCACGCCAGAAAATTAACGAAAAACCGAAAACTGAAAAACTGAAAATTATCGCCCATGGAACCCGCCGCCGCCGCCGCCATGGAACCCGCCACCACCCACGCTCCCATGGAATCCACCGTGAAAGCCCCCGTAGTAGCCATGATATCCACCGTAGTACCCCCAGCCGCGATAGCCACCCCAGCCCCAATAAGGCCAATACCAGCCATAGCTATAGTATGGGTAGCCGTAGTATGGGTAGTACGAATAATACGGATAATAGTAGTACTGAGACGCCCAGCTATTGTAGTTAGCCGTCTGGCTGTCAGGAACAACATAGGTTGTCGAAGGCGCCGGGCTGCTGGGTTGCGCTACGGCCCCCTGATAGGCACCCGCACTCTGGTCGCTGCCTGGCGGCGGCATCTGCGCCTGTTGCTGTTGCTGGCCCATGGCCGTGCGTTGATTCAACATCGCATTGATGACCGCCTCCGACACGCCGTTCTGTTTCAAATAGACAATCTGCGACGCATCCAGACCATAAATAGTGCTGGAATTTTGGATGTAGGTGATAATGGTGCTGTCGCTGATTTTCGCCTGGGACAATTGCAGGATTTGCTCATCTGGACCGGACAACGGCGTCGTTGAACCTGTGTTCGGCATTTCAGGCGGAGCCGCTTGTGTTTCAGGAGGCGGCGGTTGCGAATTTGCCGGTGTGCCCGTCGGCATCTCGTACTGGCCGAAAGCGTTCGTGTCCTGCGCAAAAATCTTTGGCGTTAAAAAAGCCACCAATGTGGCGGCCGCCAGCGTTATGCCTGTTTTTTGGAAGCCTGTTATCTTCATATCGCAACTTCTTTCTGTACGATTCAACACCACAACCTCGCGCTGGTTGCGCGGCATGTCAAGGCGTCCTGAACTAACGAATTGTCTCGATTAAGTCTTCTAAAAACACTGCAGCAGTAGTCTCCCATTTCGGATTTTGAAATCGGCAATCCGCAATTATCAGGCGAACGCCTTCGGTAACGCCGACGGTGGTCCCACGCGCCGCGAATATTCCAGGATGCACTCAACCGCTTCCTCCGGCTTATCCACAACGGTGACAAGGTCCAAATCGTTCGGTGAAATGTAACCGTGCGTATCGTGCATCTGGGATTTGGCCCATTTCAAAAGACCGCTCCAATAATCCTTGCCGAACAGGATAAGTGGAAACTGCGGAATGCGTTCGGTTTGGACGAGCGTCAGTACTTCGAAGAATTCGTCCAGGGTTCCAAAGCCGCCGGGCATGTAAATAAATCCCAGGCTGTATTTCACAAAGCAGACTTTGCGCGCAAAAAAGTAGTGAAAATGGATGGGTATGTTTGAGAAACGATTTCCCGATTGTTCATGAGGCAGTTCAATATTAAGGCCTACGGACTTGCCGCCGGATTGCATCGCCCCTTTATTCGCCGCTTCCATAATGCCAGGTCCACCGCCGGTGATGACCGCCAAATTGTGTTTGGCCAGGCCTTTTCCAATGGCAACGGCGGCGCGATAATATTTATCGGCTGGCCTGGTTCGCGCCGACCCGAAAATAGTGACGGCCGGTCCAACCTGGGACATGATTTGAAATGAATCCACAAATTCGGCCATGATGCGAAAAATGCGCCACGGATCTTCATGGATGAAATAATTGGAATCGCTCACGGAGAAAAATTAAAAGGGAAAAAGGAAAAATTAAAAGGAAATTCCAACTCAACGTGCCTCTCTATATTTTTGCTGCTTGGTGTTATCTTCATAAAAAGGTAAACTGGGGTCATGTCGCACGCAGATTTTGTTCATCTTCATTTGCACACCGAGTATTCGTTGCTCGATGGCGCCTGCCGTCTTGACCGGCTTATGGAGAAGGCGGCGCAACTGCAATTTCCCGCGCTGGCGATTACCGACCACGGCGCGCTTTACGGGGCCATCGATTTTTACAAGGCAGCCCGTGAAAAGGGGATCAAACCCATCGTAGGCTGCGAAGTTTATGTTGCGCCCGGGTCACGCCTTGAAAAAAAGGCGTCCGGCGGCGGCCGTGACGTGTATCACCATCTTGGCCTTCTGGCAAAGGACGAAACCGGCTACAAAAATCTAATCAAACTCGTTACCGATGCGCACCTCAAGGGCTATTATTACAAGCCTCGAATTGATAAAGAAATCCTCGCGGCGCACAGGGACGGCCTGATTGCGATGTCCGGTTGCCTGGCCAGTGAAATTCCCGACCTTATCCTTAAAGATCAACTGGACAAGGCGCGCGAAACGGTGGACTGGTTCAAACAAACGCTGGGCGCGGAAAATTTCTATTTGGAACTTCAAAATCACGGCCTGTCCGAGCAGGCGAAGGTCAACCGGCATTTGATTCAATGGTCGAAGGAGTTCGGCCTCAAGCTCGTCGCGACCAACGACGTTCATTATATTGAAAAAGGCAATTCGCATGCTCACGATTGTCTGGTTTGCATCGGTACGCAGGATTTGTTGAGCAACCCCAAGCGCATGAGCGCTGGGTATCCAGCCGAACAATTTTATCTCCGGTCGGTGGATGAAATGAAAGCCCGATTTACGGAGGTTCCTGAGGCAGTCACGAATACACTGGAGGTTGCCCAGAAGTGCAATTTGGAACTGCAAGTGGACGGCAAAAACCTGCATTTTCCCGTGTTCAATCCTCCGGAGCATTTTACCCGGGAAGGCTATTTGCGAAAGTTGCTGGCAGACGGATTAAGGAAACGCTACGGCATCCATGCGCGCGCCGAAGGCACCCAGTTCATTGTGGAAAAGGTGGATGACCCGAAAGTGCTGCCGTCATACCGGGACTCCGACGAAGCGGCGATTAAAGTTATCCTTGACCGTTTGGACCTTGAACTCAAGGTCATCGAGAAAACCGGGTTCTTGAGTTACTTTTTAATCGTCGGCGATTTTGTCCGGTACGGCCGGGAACATGGAATTGCCTGCGTTGCGCGTGGAAGCGCCGCCGGCTCGCTCGTGACCTATTTGCTCGAAATTGCGAACGTGGACCCGATCCGTTACGGGCTGCTGTTCGAACGTTTTCTCAATCCTGAGCGTGTCAACCCCCCGGATATCGACATTGACTTTGCTGATGACCGCAGGGCGGATGTGATTGAATATGTCCGCGACAAATATGGGCACGACGCCGTGGCGCAAATTATTACGTTCGGCACGCTTGGGGCCAAAAGTGTCGTCCGCGATCTCGCGCGCGTGATGGGCCTAAGCTATAGCGATGGCGACCGCCTGGCGAAAATGATTCCGGCCGACCTGAAGATGACGCTCGAAAAAGCGCTCAAACAGTCTCCAGACCTGAAGACGGCCTACGATACCGAAGATGTGACGCGCGAACTGATTGACACCGCCCTGGTTCTTGAAGATTTGACGCGGAACTCCAGCGTGCACGCCGCAGGTGTGGTGATTGGCGACCAGCCGCTCGTGAATCTGCTGCCGCTCAAGCAGGATGAGGATGGCGCGCTGGTCACGCAATATGCGATGAATCCGGTTGGCGACCTGGGACTGCTCAAGATGGATTTCCTGGGACTCAAGACGCTGACAGTTATCCGCAACGCGTGCGAAATGGCCAAACGCACGCAGGGCGTTGAAATTGACATAGACCATTTGCCGTTGGATGACAAGAAGACGTACGATTTGTTGAACCGCGCTGAAACTCTGGGCGTGTTCCAGTTGGAATCCGGCGGGATGCGCGATTTGTGCCGGAAGTTTCAAATCAGTTCAGTTGAGCACATCACGGCGCTCGTGGCGTTGTATCGGCCTGGCCCCATGGACTTGATTCCGGATTTCATCAAACGGCGGCATGGTGAAGTCAAAATCGAATACGAACATCCACTGCTTGAGTCGATCGCCCGGGAGACGTATGGCATATTGATTTACCAGGAACAGGTGATGCAGGCCGCGCAAATCCTGGCCGGATTCACGCTCGGCGCGGCGGACATTCTCCGGCGCGCGATGGGCAAGAAAAAGGTTGAGGAAATGCAGAAGCAGCGCGAGAAATTTGTCAAAGGCTGCGCGGAAAAAAACAAAATCACGGCGGCCAAGGCGAACCAGATATTTGATTTGCTGGAAAAATTCGCCGGCTACGGCTTTAACAAGTCCCACGCGGCCGCCTATGCCATTGTTGCCTATCAAACGGCGTACCTAAAGGCGAATTTCCCCGTCGAATTTTTCTGCGCCATGATGACCAACGACATGGCCGACACGGAAAAATTGAGCAAATACATCGAGGAAGCGCGCGAATTCGGCATCGAAGTATTGCAGCCGAACGTGAATGAGAGCAGGGTCTATTTTGAGCCGGGTGTTTTTGAGAATCCGGAAAAGGCGGGTCTGCGCCCGATTCGCTTTGGATTGGCCGCCGTTAAAAACGTCGGGGAAGCTACCGTGCAAAGCGTTCTTAAGGAGCGCGACCAAAATGGAAAGTTCAATTCGCTTTCGGATTTGTGCGAGCGCGTGGAAAGCCGCGCCCTCAATCGAAAAGCCCTCGAAGCACTCATCAAATGCGGCGCCTGTGACTGTTTCGGCCAAACAAGGGCGATGATGTTTTCCCAAATTGACCGGGCTCTCGCCCGCGCCGCAGGGATTCAATCGGACCGGCAGCGCGGCCAAAGTTCATTGTTTGGCACGCTTGAGGAAAAACCCGCGAGGAACGGCGATGCCGAAAAGAATGTGCCTGAGTGGCCACAGCATGAATTGTTGGCCTATGAAAAGGAACTTTTGGGATTTTATGTCACGGGCCATCCCCTGACGCCGTATGTCCCGTTGCTGAAAAAGTATGCGCTTGCCAATACGGCGCAACTCGCCGAACTGCCCAATCGAAGCATGACGCGCATTGGAGGATTGATCGCCGCGGTGCAAAACGGCGTATCCAAAAAATCAGGAAAGCCTTATTCCATGGTCACGCTCGAGGATTTGGAGGGCACGGTGCAGATATTGTGCATGAACGAGAATTACGAAAAATTTCGGCCTTTGCTGCAGGTCAATAAAGCCGTCCTCGTGACCGGCGAAGTCAACACCGGCGACGAACGGCCAAAAATTTTTCCGGCGGAAATGATTGCGCTTGAGGATGCTCCTAAAAAATTTACAAAACAGGTCCATTTGCGGCTGCAGACGGCGCATTTGCAGCCGGCTCAATTGGATTCCGTGCGCGACCTGATTGTGGCGCATTCCGGCAAATGTCCGCTTTTCCTCTGCTTTATGCAGCCGGCTGGAGAGGTCTTTTTTATGGAGGCGAATGACCGCTTTGCAGTGACGCCGTCACTGGAACTGCAGCATGAGGCGGACGCGCGCTTTGGCGAGGGCACCTATTACGCCAAGGTGGACACAACCCTGCCGGAACGGCAGTCCCGCTGGCCGAAAAAAGCCGAGGCAAATGGGGACGAGTAGAACCGTTGGGCTTCATATCAAACGAGCCAAAGAGAACGCGGTCCTATGGCACGAGCGTCAGGCCAAAGACTTTGACGTTGTCATTGTCCGGCAGTTTCAGGCTCTGGAGGGTGTTGGTTGGGTTTAGGCTAAATGAATAGCTGTAAAGATAAAAGGTGTTATCGTCTTTTGATCCGTCAGACTGATTCCGATAATCCATCGACACGGCCTGCAACTCGCCAGGATTGTCGTCCGGTTGAGCCCAGTCGCTCAAAGATTGGGTGAACGACTGAGTGGAATTATCGGCGTACACCACTGTAAAAGGCTGGTTAGCTTGGGCGCCGTTGACGGCGATGGCCAGCATTTCCAGTTTTGAAAAATGTCCCGGCTGCGCCAGTGCAATCGCCTGGCCGTTGCAGGTAATAACGTTAGAACTCCGGTCCGACCCGCCAATCTGGAAAGGCACGCTGTTCCAGTGTGCCACGCTCAATAAATTCGACGAGCAGGCATAGCCGTCGCCATCCACGCCCGCGCTGCTGGGGAATTGGGCGCCGTCAGGATAGATGCCCTGGTCGTTGAAATATTGAGCAAGGGAAACGGGCATCGGCGGCGGCAAATCGGCCGTGGCCGCGGCTGGTTGTGTTGAAACAGCGGGATGAACCTTGGGCGTGGCGCAGGAAGTGAGGGCAATGGCCAGCGTGGCCACAGCTCCACCCACGAGGATACGGGATGCTTTCATGGCATGTATGAACTGTTGTTGGTTTCTGTGATTCTCTACCCACCGGATGGGTTTGCAAGCCATTTCACAGTTCCAAAAACATCATTTTGACACTCCATGGACCGCCCCGCCGTAGCGCAAGTTTTCTTACAATATATTCGCCGCCAATTCCGCCAGCTCGGAACGCTCGCCCTTTTGCAATTCAATGTGCGCGGCGATGGCATAGTCGCGAAAGCGGCTGACGACATAGTTGAAGCCGTTGGACGAGGAGTCCACGTAGGGATTGTCAATTTGATACGGGTCGCCCGTGAAAACAATTTTTGTCCCGTTTCCGACGCGGGTAATAATTGTCTTGGCTTCGAGGGGCGTAAGGTTTTGCGCTTCGTCAATGATCATGAACTGATTGGCAATGCTGCGCCCGCGAATGTAACTAAGCGCTTCGACGACGATGCTCCCGCTGCGCATCAGGTCGCCGCTGCGGCGATGGTCGTGCCCCATGTTGAGGTCGCTTAACATTTCGAGGGCGTCATGGATCGGCTGCATCCACGGCGCCAGCTTTTCTTCGAGCGACCCGGGCAAAAATCCCAGTTCCTTTCCCATGGAAATGGTTGGGCGCGCGACAATGAGCCTCCGGAATTCACGGTCGTTGACCACGCGTTTCAAGCCCGCAGCCATGGCCAGAAGCGTTTTTCCAGTGCCCGCTTTTCCCATCAAAGTGACGAGTTTGATCCGGTCGTCCAGCACCGCATCGAGGGCGAAGTGCTGCTCGCGGTTTCGTGGTTTGATGCCCCAGACACCGTCCCGGCAATCCACGATCGGCACCAGCTTTGTTCCGGTCGCATCCACTTTGGTGAGGGCGGCCTTTTTGGAGTTCGATTCGTCCGTGAGCGTGCAGTATTCGTTGGGGAAAAATTTTCTGCCGTTGTCCAAATACAATTCCCCCTTGGCGCGAAATTCCGTCATTTTTTCCGTCGGGACCGCCAGGTCAATCATGCCCGTATAAAGATCGGTGATGGAGACGTGGTCGCTTTCATAGTCCTCCGCCTGCAGGCCAAGCGCGTCGGCTTTGATCCGCAAATTGATATCTTTGGAAACAAGAATCGTGGGATTTTTCGGCTGCGACTTTTGGATGGCCGAAGCAAGCATCAGAATGCGATTGTCCACGCTGTCGCTGGCCAGGACCGCATGGCCGTTTTTTTCCGCGCCGTTTTTGTGGAACACGATCTTGAGTTGCCCGCCGTTCGGCAATTCCACGCCCTCGCTTAAATGGCCGTCCACGCGGAACCGGTCAAGCATGCGGGAGACCGACCGCGCGTTTTGGCCCAGTTCGGTGGACTCGCGTTTGAAACGGTCCATCTCTTCAATGACTTCAATGGGAATCAGCACGCTGTTTTCCGCGAAACTCATCAGCGAATGGGGGTCGTGCAGGAGAACGTTGGTATCAAGAATGTAATTTTTCACAAACCGGAATTTTACCATGAATATGCCGAATTAACACCGGCAGACACAAAATTTGACAGGAATTTCACAAAGTTTAACAAAATAAATCCAATAAAAGTTACAATTCCTTCCACGGCGGTCAAGGTGTCATTCCTTGCCGAAGTCGGTCGCCTTTACTTTGCGCATCCTTGCGTGCCATTGCTGAGTTTCCTTATGGCGGGCCGGCAGCTTGTAATGCCCGGAATAAAGAAAATTCTCCAGCATCCCAAACAGGTCGAAATCCACAAACCGGGGCCGATCGTCCAGCAAAAACGGCTGGTGCGACAAAATGATTTCAAATGGAATCAGCCGCTCTTCCAGTTTTTTGAGCCACTGCTTTTGGTCCTTGCGCCATTGGTCAATGCAGCCGCGCCCGAATTTCCTCTCTTTAAAACGAAGAAATTGAAGTTGGTCCTGCGGCGGAACGTTTTCCTTCCAATAAATATCATTCAAGCGAAACGTCGCCGCTTCGATTTCATTCTCGATGAACGTCCACAGCACCGATTGGACGCCGCGCCAGCGCGCGGGGAAAAGGCCCAGTTCCATTTCCTCATCCAGATATTTGGCGATCACCTGCGAATCGTCATCCACCTCAAAAATGACGTTTTGCCCGTCTCGAATGGTTGGCACCCCGTAATAACGTTCTTTTGTAAGCTTCCACACCAGCGAACGGTCCTGGTTCGGAATGTTGGTGATTTTGAAGGGTTCCCCTGAAAACTCCAGAATCCTCCGTTGCACAATGCAGAACGGACTCCACGGAAACTGAATCAACTCGATCATGTCAAAATTCGCAAACTGATTAATGCACTTTAGAACCGGGGCGGTACATTGACAAGCGCGAATTGTGTCTTTCATTAATCAACGTTTGGCAGGCGTCCTGTCTGCCGGCTGGAACGAGGTTTCACTCGCCCGCGCCCCCGCCAATCCATCCCGTCCTGCCTTGTCACGGGATTGTCACAATTCCGTTGCGTAATTGTCATGCTGCTGATTCAATGTGTTTCTGCCAATGACCGAGCTGGATTAATCGTTCAATTTAAATGGCGGAGTGCTTCGTGCCTTAGACCTGATTCGTTGCGATGAAAAAAAATAGTCTGTCAATAACTGCCGTTTCTGCCCTGATTTTGGCGATGTTGGCCGTTTCCTGTTCAAAAAATTCCGGCAGCGCCGCTCCTGCGCCCTCCGGGGGAAATCCATCTTCGGGTCAAATCCTCATCAATGGCGCGGGCTCGACCCTCGACTATCCGGCATTTACAAAGTGGTTTGAAGTTTACGCCGCGATGGATACCAATGTTCAATTCAATTATCAATCCCTCGGTTCCGGCGCCGGCCAAAAGCAACTGCTCAATCAGACGGTCGATTTTGGCGCCTCGGATGCTCCAATGACCGATGCCTCAATGGCTGGCGCGCCGGGTAAGATTTTGCACCTGCCCATTGTCGGGGGCGGGGTGGCTATCGTTTACAACCTCCCGGGCGATCCAAAATTAAAGCTGGATGGCGCCACGCTGGCCGAAATCTATTTGGGCACGATCACCAAATGGAACGATCCAAAAATCGTTGCTCTGAATCAGGGCGTGAATTTGCCGGATTTATCGATTATTCCCGTTCATCGCTCGGACGGCAGCGGCACTTCATTTATCTTCACGGACTATCTGAGCGCCGTTAACGACATTTGGGCTAATTCAGTCAAAAAGGGTGCTTCCGTGAAGTGGCCAGCGGGCGTCGGAATCGGCGCCAAGGGCAGTGAAGGCGTCACCGGCCAGGTTCGTCAGCTTCCCGGCGCAATCGGTTACGCGGAGGTGGCCTACGCGGACCAAAACAAAATCCCTTACGCTGCTATAAAGAACGCCGCCGGTCAATTCGTGTTGCCAACTCCGGATTCCGTCAGCGCCGCGCTGGCCACGGCAACCATTCCCGACGATTTCCGATTTTCGATAGTCAATGCGCCGGGCGACAAAACTTATCCCATAGCCGGTCCAAGCTGGGTTCTCATTTACCAAAAGCAAAACGGCGACCGGGGCAAACACCTCGTCGCTTTTTTGAAATGGGCCATTACGGACGGCCAAAAAATCTCGCAGACGCTCGATTACGCCCCGCTTCCGGATGCGCTGCAACAGCGTGAATTGAAATTGCTGGATACAGTCACATACTGATGTACTTGCCTCCAGGCCAAATTGAATGAATGCCGCCGAAGCAACTGTGACGAAAGCTGTTCCTGGTATGAAGAGGGCTATTCCCCGGGTTTCGCGGTTTGGTGACCGTGCCTTCCAATGGCTGACCCTTATCATGGCGTTTTCGATATTTGTGTTGATTGTGCTGATTGGTTTTGAGCTTTTTTACGGGGCAAGGCCTGCGCTCGAAAAATTCGGCTGGCGTTTTCTGGTCAGCAGCACATGGGACCCGGTGAACGACGTTTTTGGCGCGTTGCCCTACATTTATGGAACGGTTGTCACGTCCGCAATCGCGCTTTTGATTGCCGTTCCGCTGAGTATTTCCACGGCGATTTTTTTAACGGAGCTTGCGCCCCTATGGCTGCGCCAGCCTCTCGTTATATTCATCGAACTGCTTGCTGCCATTCCGAGTGTGATCCTGGGATTTTGGGGGTTCTATGTGATGGTTCCCTGGCTGCACGACCATATATATCCAGTGTTGCGCTCAGGGCTCGGTTTTCTCCCGTTTTTCCGCGGGTCGGATAACGGCCCATGCATTTTGTCCGCCGGCATTATTCTGTCCATCATGATTATTCCTATTATCACGTCCGTTTCACGGGAAATATTACGTTCGGTTCCCGGATTGCAACGGGAAGCGGCTTATGCTTTGGGCGCGACACGCTGGGAAGTCACGCGTATTGCTGTGCTGAGTTATGCCAAGAGAGGCCTTTTTGGCGCGGTCATTCTGGGACTGGGCAGGG
>Ga0335075_10001238_pt1 | contig 42363 bp, 32 predicted proteins | sample Lox_Sample_24_FD_206723 | JGI IMG/M metagenome (GOLD analysis project Ga0335075, IMG submission 206723) | Soil microbial communities from Loxahatchee National Wildlife Refuge, Florida, United States - Lox_Sample_2.4 | ecosystem: Environmental > Terrestrial > Soil > Wetlands | place: USA...
GGTACCGGTGTGGGGAACGGCATCATTCTGAACGGCAAGGTGTGGGTCGGCGCCGCGGGAATGGCAGGCGAGGCCGGACACGCAACCATCTATCCGGACGGGCCTGCATGCCCGTGCGGCAGTAACGGCTGTCTTGAGCTCTATGCCTCGGCAACGGCCGTTGTGCGCACCGCCAATCAGCGCATTGCCGCAGGGACCGCACCCGGGCTTGCGGGCGGCAACTGGACAGCACACTCTCTGGCGGATGCAGCCGACAAGAAGAATTCTGACGCCACGCAAATTTTCGTCGAAGCGGGACGCGCGCTCGGCATCGGCCTGGCAACGCTGATTAACACGCTAAACCTTCCGCTTTATGTCGTCGGCGGAGGCCTTGCCCAAGCGTGGCACTTGATGAAAAATTCCATTTTCGAGGAACTGAACCACCGCAGCTACATCTACCGGCTCACCGCTCCAGGCAGCCCGCTTGCCTTGAGAAACCCCGCGGGAACTACCCATGTGCTGCCCGCTGAACTAGGGCCGGACGCGGGATTGCTGGGAGCGTGTATCCTTCCCTTTGCAGAAAGTAGCCTCGGCTAGCCACATTTGAGCAAGCAGTAGAGGCTCACTTTGATTTTGAATAAGGACGGCCGCGCATGCGATTGAACTATTACCTCGCCAAAGGCTCTCTTGTTGGCGCGCTCGGCGGCTTTCTCTTTGGTTTTGACACCGCCGTCATCTCAGGAACCACGCAGCAGCTGGGCGAAGTCTTCCATCTCTCCTCGTTCAATCTTGGCCTTACCGTCTCCATCGCTGTGATTGGCGCTGTCATTGGGGCGATCTCATCCGGCGAGCTTGGCCAGAAGATCGGCCCGCGCCAGGCTCTGCGCATCATGGCGATGCTTTATCTGCTCTCTTCGATTGGCTGCGCGTTCGCGTGGAACTGGCCAGCCCTGGTCGTCTTCCGATTTCTTGGCGGCCTCGGCATCGGCGGTTCATCTGTTCTAGGCCCGGTCTACATTGCCGAGCTCGCGCCTGCTAAGTGGCGCGGCCGCCTTGTCGGCCTCTTCCAGATCAACATTGTTATCGGCATTCTGCTGGCCTATGCGTCCAACTACGTCATCGCGATGGTGAATTCGGGCTCAACCCAGTGGCGCTGGCAGCTTGGTATCGCATCCGTGCCTGCGGCGCTGTTCCTTGTGTTGCTGTTTGCTATTCCGCGCAGCTCGCGCTGGCTTGTTACTCAAAGCCGCATTGACGAAGCACGTCAGGTATTGCAGATGATGGGCTCACCCAACACCGAGGAAGAGCTGCAGGAGATCATCGCCTCCATCCATCTTGAACGCTCCAGCCGCAAGGAGCCGCTCTTCCAGAAGAAATACCGGCTGCCCATCTTCCTCGCCGTGACAATCGGGCTGTTCAATCAGCTCTCGGGTATTAACGCCATTCTCTACTACCTGCCTTCCATCTTTAACGACGCCGGCTTCAACAAACTTTCCGGGGACAAACAGGCGGTTCTTGTTGGCGCCATGAATCTTGTCGCGACGCTGCTCGCCATGTCTGTGATTGACAAAATCGGCCGCAAGACGCTGCTGCTGATCGGATCGGTGGGCACCGCGTTCTCGCTTGCTGGAGTGGCGGAGATCTTCCATACGCAACGTGGACAATCGACGCTGCTCTGGTATCTCATCGGTTTTATTTTTTTCTTTGCTATCTCTCAGGGTGCGGTTATCTGGGTCTACCTGAGCGAGGTCTTCCCTACTCGCGTCCGTTCCAAGGGGCAAAGTCTAGGCAGTTCTTCACACTGGATCATGAACGCAACGCTGTCTCTGCTCTTCCCCATCGTTGCGCAACACTCGAACGCCGCTCCCTTTGTCTTTTTTGCAGCCATGATGGCGTTACAGTTTTTCATTGTGCTCTTCGTCTACCCTGAGACCAAGGGCATCACACTGGAACAGATGCAACACAAGCTGGGCATCGAATAATCGCCCAAGCCGCATTTCCGTTGCAATTTACAGAAAGATGCACGATTCTTCATGCGCAAATCACTAGGGGTTGCCTGGCGTGAGCGCGGCGCGGCTGTACTCTGCCAACCTCATACCCAACACTTGACGGTGTGGCGGCCCGTTGACTCGGCGGTGGCAGCCTTTCGGGGAGCCATGCGGACGGCTTTGAATGAATCTCCCCATAATCCTCTGATTTGCCGTTATGCACCGGGTTCTTCATCGAATGGAACAACAGTTGCACTGGGTCGTTCCAAGACTTGAGGAGAGATGAACACACAAACATTCACGTTAGCAGGTTTCAAATTTGCTCCGATCGCTGTAGGCTTCTTTGGCCTCTGAACCGGTTACTTCATCTGGAGCGGTCAAGGGCTGTTCGGCTCGCCAAGGCTAGCCCGGAAGTGAACAAAACGATGGGATGTGGGGCTTCTGGGTGCCGGGATTTATGCAGTTCATCACAGGCACCTATCTCCTGGCCGGACTCACCTGGTTCAACGTCTTCGGAAATGCAGCTCCGTTATCTATGGCTGGTCTCGCCTTCACCGCATACGGCATCCATTGGTTTGCGATGGCCGATCGCCGCTACATTGACGCCAGCGCACAACCCGATGGCTGGATGGCAATCGCGTTCCTCTTTATCAGTATTCTGGGAGCGGGCGTATTCGCGAGTGCCGGAGACATTCCGGTCATGATCATCTTCGTAGGACTAATATTGATCTACGCCGTCGAAGTTCCCACGCAGTTGTTCTCCTGGGGTTTCGGCGCCCGCCTCGTGGGTTTCTTTCAGTTTGTCACCGGAATCGGGCTGATGTACTGCACGTATGCCATCACCGTGGATCTTGCGCCCGGAGCGAAAGCATGAATCTAAATCGAACCAGGCAGGTCTCGCATCTGATCGAGGTATGGACGTAGTCCGGTCAAAAGCGGATGATTTGTACGTGAGTGAAGCAAGCCGTGCGGTTGTCCACACTCCTGTCGACAAGCTGACCGCGCTGGACGCACAGCCGGCAACGGAAGCCCTTGCCGTGGAGGAGCCGTATTTCGAGCGGCTCGAAATACGGCTCCTGTATGGACCGGTGAATGCCCGGGCAACAAAGTTTATCTCTCTCACCATGCGCACACCTGGTAATGATGATGATCTTGCTGTTGGATTTTTGATGACAGAAGGCGTGGTCCGCGACGTGACGGACATCGAGAGAATCTTTTATGCCCCGGGGGATTCTGCATCGGCCCCAGCCGAAGAAGACCCCCGGGGCGATACGTTCTATCAGCCGCGCAAAAATGTCGTGCTGGTAGAGCTGGCGCCCGATGTCAAGGTAAGTCCGGCAAATCTGGAGCGGAACTTCTACACGACTTCCAGCTGCGGCATCTGCAGAAAGGCGTCGTTTCTGGCGCTGCAGACCGTCTGCCCCCCGCGAATCAAAAACAGCTTCTCGATCGACGCAGAGGTTCTCTACCGTCTCCCGGCGCAATTGCGGGAAGCTCAGAGTGTCTTCGACCGTACAGGCGGGCTTCATGGTGCGGGCCTGTTCGATGCGAGCGGAAACCTGCTCGCGATGCGCGAAGACGTGGGCCGCCACAATGCGGTTGACAAACTTGTAGGCTCGGAATTTCTGGCGGACCGCACTCCCCTTCGCGGCTGTTTGCTCCTGTTGTCCGGTCGGGCGAGCTTTGAATTGCTTCAGAAGGCAGTGATGGCTGGCATTTCCATGGTGGCCGCCATCGGCGCCCCCTCTAGCCTCGCCGTCAAGGTCGCACAGGAGTTCGACATTATCCTTGTGGGATTTCTACGCGACGATCACATGAACATTTATCACGGAACCGATCATATAAGGCGGGAACTGCCAGCCGGTACGGGAGGACCATGATGAAAATCCGGATGAATCGAGACTCGCTGCGGCTGCGGGTCGGACGATCGGAACTCGAACGCTTTCTGAAAGACGGCCGCATTCAGGAGACGACTCGCTTTGCTGCCTCGCCGGGATCCGGCTTCACATACGCTCTCGAAGTGTCCTCGCCGGGAAGCGAGGGGACAACACTGCGTGCGATGCCGTGCGCCGTTACCGTCGTCGTTACACCCGAACAGGTGCGTCTCTGGAAAAGGGACGATCAGGTTGGAATCTATACAGACCTTGAGATCGATACCGATACGAGGCTGGAAGTTATCGTTGAAAAGGACTTCGCCTGCCTGGACCGCAGCGACAACGACAATGCGGATACGTTTGCAAATCCCAATTTGTCGGCGAACTGCCAGGCCGGGTAATGCCAATAATCAATGCCGTGAAATCTGCTGTATGGTTCACGAGTGGCTTATGGGCGAGTTTAAGTATTTCGAGCAAGGCCGCCTCCATCTGCCCTATTACTAGAAGAAGGCTCGACTGCTTTTCGCTGGGTGTCGTCTGGCGCGTTGGTCGCACATTCCCACAGTGTGAACACTGGACATAGAACCTTCGTAATAACTTTGAAAGCTACGCCGAGATGGATGCTGAATACAACGTTCGGCGCCGGCACGGCACCCAAGGTCCGTAAATCCTAATCTTGCAACGACGCCTCGCTCAAGATCTCCTCTGCCGGGTAACTATAGGGTTCAAGAGTGTCAGGTAGAGAACCCGCCAAGACCTTGTGCCTTAACAAGTGATTAAGTTTGAGGCGCGCATCCAACTCTTGCTCAGAACGCGCATTAACGTCCACAACATGCGTATTTGTGAGAGTAGCGGTGCATGCAGACGCGAGATGCAAAGCGAGCTGAAGACGGACTCGACATCATGATGCAGAGAAGTACAGTAAAGGATCTGGGAACCGGTAACTCTCGTGTTCCGCGTAAGGGGTGGCCCGATTGTGCAAGCGGGGCTCTCAAGGGAAAGGACTAGTTCCTCCGCTACAGAACCAGGCAGAGACCTTCCCAACTTACCCTTTCCGGAAGTACCGGGAATGAGCTAATCCATGCCCCTCTCCACGACGAAGTTCTTGACCTCTTGTACGGCAAACCATCTGCGCACCTCGTAATGGCAGACCAGGTCCTGGCTTTGTAAATCCTGCGTCACGTTTGCTAACAAGGCTTCGGGATCACGATAGGATGTTTATTGCTTGACGAAAGGATAGCCCCGGACGTCGCCGCTGCATACGTCTCCGGAGGGATTACGTGCAACAGGCAAAGCACTGCCCTGCTGGCTTGCGCTTGTGCTTTCACTCGAGGAAGCAGATAACCCAAATCGCTCAGATCTGTATGGTTGCGCGTCGTTCGGTCTCTCAATCCGTGTCTTCTTAGAATCCGCGCAGAAGGCTTTGGATGCGGATTTTTGTGACTTTTTTCGTTGCCGATCTCATTCACCATGAGGTGAATCGTTAACCCTCCGATCGGAATCCAAAAGGTGTTCGGAATCGCGTGGTTCGATACGAAGGAACCACTCATGCTCTTCCAAATGACTGAAAGAAACGGCTGAGTCGTCGGACCGGCATGCGGCGGATGTGCCGATGGCAAAGGCCGGGATGGGGTGTCGGGATTTTGACATTTTTGACGCGCTGACGCTGTTTACCCATCTCACGCGAAGGCGCAAGATTCATACTCGCCCGCCTTTTTGGGGAGTGTCGCAGCTCGCAGAAGTCCTGCACTTTAGGCGCTCCGGGGTGATTGCAGGAGACATAATTTCCGTGTTTATGAGTCGATTTCTTAGCTGCGTGCTGGCTCTGTTGTTCTTTGGGCCGATGACGATATGTGCTCAGGATGCGCCACCGACACCCCGGGGGGCAGGGACTATCGTCGGCACGGTGGTTGACGTAAATGGAGACGTCGTGCCGGGTGCCAGCATCCATCTGCAACAAAGTCGCTCCGAGCAAATTGCGATCGCCAATGCGAACGGCTTCTTCTCCTTCAACGACGTCACTCCCGGAGTGCCTTGTCGCGTGATAGTTATGGCTCCAACGTTCGCCCCCTGGACCTCGGAAATTCCGCCCCTGGCTTCGGGGCAGTTCTACATGGTCACCGATATCAGGCTGCGCCTGGAGACAGTTCGGGTCGTTGTCAATGCCAAGACGTCGGAGCAGATCGCGACCGAGCAGATTCAGGTGGAAGAGACGCAGCGCGCTCTCCGTATCATTCCGAACTTCTACGTTGCCTATAACCCAAACTCAGAACCGTTGACTGCAAAGCTGAAGTTCAGGCTGGCATTCCGGCTGCTGCTGGACCCGGCTACAATCGGCGGGTTCGGATTGAATGCAGGTATCTACCAGATGACGCATTATCCTGACTACCAGGAGGGCCTGAAAGGCTTCGGACAGCGGCTGGGTGCGACCTTTGCGGGCGGGTATGCAAACCTGCTCATCGGCGATGCCGTGCTTGCGAGCCTGCTGCATCAGGACCCGCGGTACTTTTATCAAGGAACCGGCTCGGCCCGATCCCGGTGGCTGCACGCGCTTTCGAACGCATTCGTCACCAGAGGGGACAATGGGCACAATGAATTCAACTATTCAGACATTCTCGGCTCTCTCGCCTCCGGCGCCGTGGCGAACGCCTACTATCCGTCTCAAGACCGTGGTCTGGGATTGGTCTGGCATAGCGCTCTCATCGGAATCGCAGGACGCACGATCAACGGCGTATTCCAGGAATTCGTGCTGCGCAAAGTCACAAAAGCTCGCGGGGAACCGATCGCTGTATCGTCGACCGATCAATCGCTAGTGCGATGATGCTTATCGTTGTCGTAGTGGAGGGGAAGACCCACGCTTTCGGATTCCGTTGGAAGATTGCTGCTCTGCGATGCTCGGCGTACTTGGGGCCATGGGTAAACGAATGCTGATGCGCATGAACTATGGCCATGCAAAATGATGACTCCGAATTTGTGGCAAAACTGATGAAAGTATTCGCCATTGCCGCCTTTGTCCAGTGTCTGTTCTCCACTGGCTCGAAGATCGCCGGGCACTCCACTATTCGGTACGTCACACTTTCGCGAGCAACATACTCGACAGAACCGGCAACCGATCTGTTGTTCAGAAGTTGCTCGGTCACGAACTCGGCCAACTACTCAACGCTATGTATATCCGGAACTCGTGGATTTGGCGAAGCCCGTCAATCAACGTAACACGGGCGATGCAGACGAGAAATTAGGGCACACTTTAGGGCGCAGTCAGGGACCGATGGTCAGATACGATGTTGATTTAACTGGCTGTTCCCCTAGGTAGCCACACGGGTAGATTCCACAACCTTAGATCGAGACTTTCTGTGAATATCCCATTTTGTACCCACAGGTCTTGGTAACGGTCTCGCGCGAAGTCTTACGACACGGAACAACTCCGGTCTGCATCCTACGTGCTACGCAAGTCAGATTTTGAGTGAGGGAACACGAACTCGACGCTCAAACCTGTGCTAAGTCGCGGCAAGTACCAAGCCTGTGCTTTCAGCTTGGGCTCATCGCACTGACGGGTGAGTCGCAAACTACCGCTAACCTGCTTTTCCACACGTTATAATCCTAGGCAACTTGTGGCAACTTGAAGGGCTGCAGTATACGGCGTAGTTTTTGTCGTCTTACCATTCTGTCTTGGCGATGGTTAGTTTGCGGCGAGGATGGCGGAATATCACTGCGGTGGCGGAGCGGACCCTGTATAGGCATTGCGATAAATCAACCCAGGCTTCAGTTGTGATGGCTGAAAAGCTAATGAGGAAATTGCAAGTCGAGACGGAATGTGATCACACCAGCGCGTTTGGCGCCCGCAAGCGTTGTGTTCAACATTGGCTTTCGGTTGCCGGCATTCTCCTGTGTGTTCTCACTGGTTTCCCTGCGGCGGCGCAACCGAATGCGAAACGAATACTGATTATCTACAGCTTTTCCAATCGCGGAACTTACGGCGGCTTAATTGACTTGAAATCCGAGTTGCGAGCGGCAATTCCGTTGCCGATCAATTTCTATGTTGAGTACCTCGATGGCCAGCGACTCGGCGATGAGGAATACGAGAAAGATGAGTCGGAAATTCTTAAAGGTGCCTACGGCCAGGTGAAGCTGGATCTAGTGCTGTTGGAAGACGACCCGGCACTCGAATTCGGTTTGAAATACCGTAACGAATTATTTCCTCGCGTACCGATCATCTTCTTTGATGTTGATTCGAATAAGATCGCGGGACAGAAGATGCCGCCTGGAGTGACTGGCGTAACGGCCCCAGTGGATGTAAAAGGCACCATCAATCTTGCGCTCCATCTTAATCCGAAGACCAGCACAGTCGCCATCATTACCGGCAGCTCGGCCTATGAGAGGTACTGGTTAGAGCGGATCCACACCGCGCTTCTCCATAATACAGACCGGGTGAAAGAGGTGAAACTGGTCGGGCTCCCACCGAACCAACTGTTGAAAAGGGTGGCTGCGCTTCCGCCGCAGACCGTCGTCTTGTTTCAGCTTGCTCCACGGGAATCACCTCAGCCGGCGATCGGAATCAATAACATTCTTGCGTGGGTAGGAAAGCGCTTTCCCACTTATTCCATCTTCCCACGGTACGTTGTGGGCGGCGGAGGCATCGGTGGTGTCGGCTACGACGGACTAGGTCAACTCTCTTTGGTCGCGGAAGACGCAAAACAAATTTTCTCAGGCAGGCGGCCCGAGAACATTCCCGTCATGCAGGGCCCCGGTCATCAGGTCAAAGTGGACTGGCGGGCGCTTCGTCGATGGAACATTCCGGAGTCGGCGCTACCGCCGGGCAGTGCGGTGTTCTATCAGGAGCCAACGCTGTGGGAGCGCGACCGAAAATACATCATTGCCGCCCTGGTGCTGGTTCTCGCTCAGGCATTGTTGATTGCCGGACTATTTTGGGAGCGAGCGCGGACACGGAAGGCAGAGGCTGTGCTGCGCGAAAGCGAAAGGCGATTCCGGTTATTGGCGAACACCGCACCTTCCCTAATCTGGATGTGCGATGCGCATGGAAGAATTACATACCTGAATGAGCGGCGAATCGCATTCACAGGCCCCGATCCAGACGCAGGATACGGTGACACGTGGAGTGAATATATCCATCCGAACGATCTGAACAAGGTATTGGATACCGTATCAAGGGCCCTGAAAAGCCAGCAACCGTTCTCAAGGGAGTATCGTCTTCGCCGGAACGATGGAGCCTATCGTTGGATGTTTGATGTTGCTTCGCCACGCGTCAATGGAGACGGATCATTCGCCGGCTTTGTAGGCTCGGCGATCGATACGACGGACCAAAAACTAGCCCAAGAAGCGCTCCAGAAGGTAAGTGGCCAACTCATTGAAGCGCAGGAGAAAGAGCGCAGTCGAATCGCAAGAGAACTGCACGATGACATTTGCCAGAGGCTGGCTCTCCTATCCATGGAGCTTGAACAGGCAAACCGCGTCTCAAACGGTTCACCGGCGGCGGCGAAGAGCAACCTGGAAGATATTCAGAAGCATTGTTCCGAAATCGCAAGCGACGTTCAATCGCTCTCACACCAACTGCACTCGTCGAAACTTGACCTCCTTGGCATCACGGGCGCGATTCGGGGATTCTGCAAGGAGCTTTCCAAACAGCATGAAGTCAGCATCGAGTTCACTGACCGGAATGTGCCGCAACCCTTATCCAAAGACGTCTCACTTTGCCTATTCCGGGTCGCACAGGAAGCGCTGCATAACGCGGTGAAGTACAGCGGGACGAGCCAGTTCAAGGTAGATTTGAGCGCCACGGTGGACGAGGTTCGACTTGTTGTGAGCGATTCGGGAGCAGGATTCAACGTGGAGGAGGCGAAGACGCGTCGCGGATTGGGACTGGTGAGCATCCAGGAACGCATGCACTTGGTAAATGGGACGTTCTCTGTCGATTCGAAGCCAGGAGCGGGAACGAAAGTGATCGTTTCGGCCCCGCTGAGTGGTCGAAACTCGGGGACTCCCGTCGCCGCCTGGGATGATCAGATTACGAACCCTATGGGAACAGGTGTTTCAGCTGATTGACGAGGTCGAACGGTTTTGGGAACAATAGGCGCAATTTCGTCGGTCAAGTGCCAATCAACAAATTGTTGAGACAGGCGCTCACGGCTGCGCGGACTCTTGCCAATATTAATGTATCATGCACATTCCATTAATTTTAAACGGTTGCTAGCAGAGACTTGGGACCTCTGAAAACATGAAGGAAAGGACAAATCTCCGCAGCACGTACCCTCACGGATCCCCATCCCCAAATAGGCATTTACACCCCGATTAGTCGCACGTTTTGCCGGTCAATTCACGGAACTGCGTCGGGGTACACAAACGCGGGAAAAGCAGGTCAAGAGACTGCGTTGGCACGCAAAGCGAGACTGGACTCTTGGGTGTTGAAGACAAGAGCAGGCCGACAGCCACAACATCATTCAAAACCCTATGGGCAGCGGGTTCCGGCAATCCTGTAATGCGCGCGATCTCATCACGCTTGAACTGTCCGCGTAACAGTGCTTCTTCCAACAAGCGCTGACTCCGGTGGTGCAGCCTATGGACCGACAGCAGACGTGCTCCTCCTTCTTGGGCTTACTCGTAACCACGCATAAGTTCTAACCGCAAGTCAGTAGCTCCAAGGTGAACTCTCGCTTCCAATAGCCGGTTCCGAATCACAGCCAATGACCTCTTCTCAGCGGCGCCGGAACATACGGAGATTGAGTTTGAAAAGGAGGCAGACGAGGCTTACATTTGTGGAAACTCTCCATACAAAGAGAGCTAATAGCAGTACATCGGGCAGGAACCAGGTCTTCCATCTGCATGAATGAACATCCAAGCGCCGCCAAACCAGCCGATTATGTTGGCCAACAGCATCTTCGAATTGCCTCGCCCGCGCACCGTGCAGGTCACGATAAAGCGGTTCGCTTCGCTCTGAGATGAGAAATACGCGATGCGTCCGGCGGGTAGAGTGGCTCCCAAAATGGAGAAAGCAGTGGCATTCGCGCGCCGGTGGTCGCGTATTCGTCTTGCAAGCCTCTTCTTCTTGACCTGCATTGGCACGGCCATGGCCCAGCAGTATCAGCTCAGAAAATGGACTGTCGAAAACGGCCTTCCTCAAAACGTAATCCGCGGTATCGCCCAAGCGCCGGACGGTTATCTCTGGATCGCGACGCTCAATGGGGTGGCTCGCTTCGACGGCGTGCGCTTCATCCTGTTCAACAGGAGCAATACCCCCGGGATAGACTCCAATCGCTTCAGTTCGATGGTTCAGGGACGGAATGGCGACCTCTGGCTGGGCATTGAAGATGGCGCTCTCACCCGCTATCACAACGGCATATTCCACACCTACGGGCCAGCGGACGGCATACCAGCAAACAGCGTTCGCGGAACGACGCGGGACACTGCCGGACACATATGGATATTGTCGGAAAACTTGATTTTGAAGTGGAACAGCAAAACAGGAGAGTTCCTTGACGTCACACCGGGCGAGGTCAAGCTGAATTATCAGCCGCTTCGATGGCAAGACGCTGGCTTTTGGGGATGCGGCAAATCCACCTTGTATATCTTTACTCAGGGACGTCTTCTCAACTACGCGCTACCCGAATGGCTCCCTGAGAATTCAATCTGGGCTGTAGGTATCGATGGCGCAGGTGACACCTGGATTGAAACCTTTGATGGCAGGCAGGGATTGATTCCCGTGAACGAAAAAGAAGTCCAGCACGTTGACCCCAGGCATCCTCGCCCCATTGCTTATCGTGACGCTCACGGGCGTGTCTGGACAGCGCACGTCGGCCCACGCCTGACGCTGTTCCTGGATTTTGTGTCGTCAGGGCGACCAACCACGATCCAGTACACGCGCTTGATGGAAGATCGGGAAGGCAATATATGGGTGGGTACTGAGGGCAACGGGCTCTATCAGCTTCAGGAACAGATCATCAACGTCTACAGCAAGACGCAGGGCCTGATAGATCAAAATATCTATCCAATTTATCAGGACCAATCGGGGGCCATCTGGCTGGGGGCGTGGTCAACCGGCCTCAGCTGTTTTCGTGACGGACATTTCACGAATTACACCACCGCCGACGGTTTGCCCGGCCGCCTGGTCAGCGCTCTGGGTGGTGATCGTGAAGGGGATCTATGGGTCGGCACGCACGGTGGTCTCGCAATTTTCCGGGGCGGCAGGTTCCGCAAGACGGATGTGCAGCTTCCTGACGGTGCGGTCGTGGACGCGATCTTAGAGGACCGTGGCGGCACCATGTGGTTCGGGACTACCAATGGCCTTGTGGTGTACCGAAATGGACCGAGCAGAACGCTTACGCAGCAGGACGGTTTGGCGTCCAACGACGTCAGGGTCATCATTGAAAGCGCGTCCGGGGACTTTTGGGTTGGAGGCTATGGCGGACTCACCCGGATTCATGGCGGCCAGTTCACGCACTGGACTGAGCAGGATGGGCTCCCCAGCAACAACATCCGGGCACTCTACGAGGACCGCGACGGCGTGCTCTGGATTGGAACCTACGATGGCGGACTGGGGCGCTTCAAGAATGGAAAATTCACACGCTACACTCAGCGTGACGGCCTCTTCGATGACGGCGTCTTCCAGATCCTTGAAGACGGGAGAGGAAATCTGTGGATGAGCAGTAACCGTGGTATCTATCGTGTGAGCAAACAGGAACTGAACGAGTTCGCAGAGGGAAAGCGGACAACCATTACCTCCGTTGCCTACGGAAAAGCCGACGGCATGCTAAACGTCGAGTGCAATGGCGGAATGTGGCCCGCCGGCATCAAGGCGCGAGATGGAAAGCTATGGTTCCCGACGCAGGACGGCGCTGCCGTCATCGATCCCAGGTTAGTGCATGTGAACCCCCAACCTCCTCCTGTCGTGATTGAAGCTGCGTATCTCGATCATGTTCGCGCCCCGATCCACGGTTCTCTCCGGATACCACCCAACAAAGAGAATCTGGAGATTGAATACACTGCGCTCAGCTTTATCCACTCTGCCCAGATCCGGTTCCGTTATCAGTTGGAGGGTCTTGATTCACACTGGATCGACGCTGGTTCCCGACGCACAGCCTACTACTCCCACTTGCCTCCTGGATCGTATACGTTTCATGTGATCGCGGATAACAGCGACGGCGTATGGAATCACGTTGGGCAAAGCCTGAAGGTGATTGTGCTGGCGCCCTTCTACCGCACTTGGTGGTTCTTCACTCTCGAAGCGCTGGTGGTGGCCGCCGTCATCACTCTGGCTGTGTACTATCGCATATCCCAGCTTCAACAGGCGCAGACGGTGCAAAGGGCCTTCTCTCGACAACTGATCACTTCACAGGAAAGTGAGCGTCAGCGCATCGCCTCGGAACTCCACGACAGCCTGGGACAAAGATTGATCATTATCAATAATCTTGCCCAGCTTATGATGCGCTCTCAGAACAGGGGCATGGCTCCCAGCGAGGAAACCATGCAGGAAATAAGCTCAGAAGCAGCGCTCGCGATCCAAGAGACGCGCGAGATCTCTTATAATCTGCGGCCATTCCAATTGGACCGTCTCGGCCTCACCAAGGCGGTTGAGATCATTGTGCGTACAGTTTCCTCCGCCTCGGGCATTCGAATCGGTTCAGAAATAGAAAATATCGACGATGCACTCCCGAACGACCTTCGTATCCATTTCTATAGGATTGTTCAGGAATCATTGAATAACCTCATGAAGCACTCCCAGGCGACTGAGGCGGAGGTCCGAGTTGCCCGCGACAACGGGCACCTGATTCTGTCGATACGCGATAATGGAATCGGCTTCAACCCGACAAGCCGCCCTTCCAAAGGAGCAACGAGTGGATTTGGGCTCACTGGCATGGAAGAGCGCGCACGTTCGCTGGGGGGAGCCTTCCGTGTACGGTCAGCACCCGGCCACGGGACGGTGATGACAGTGGAAATTCCACTGAATGGCAAAGAGGTGAGCTGAATTTGTAACAGCATTGCGCATGTCCTCATGAGAACATTCATGAACCATATCGCTGCCGCGCTTAGATCAAAACATGCATGCATGCTTCTGCTGGCGATCGCTGGTTTGTACATTGCAGGTTGCCGGTTGCGTAGGGATACGGATAGACCCACACTAGAAATCACTCAGGTCCCGGACGCAGCCATCGGCGGCCCGGCGCAGATGGAACCGATCGCCGGACGAGCAAGCCATACCAAACCGGGCGAGGAGATTGTTTTATACGCACATAGTGGTGTGTGGTGGCTCCAGCCGCTCACCAACGAGCCGTATACAAAAATTCAACCGGACTCGACGTGGAGAAATGTTACCCATTTGGGTTCTGACTATGCCGCGCTGCTGGTTGAGCCTGGTTATCTTCCAGCGCCGAAACTCATCGCCCTGCCTCCAGGCGGGAACGGAGTGTTGGCCATCATTGTGATCAAGGGGAGAACGGAACTGACCCCGGCCGCACCCACAATTCACTTCAGCGGATATAACTGGACAGTCCAGACGGGAATCAGTGATCACGGCGGCCAGCCTTACGCGTACGACGCGGCCAATGCATGGACGGATGCAAAGGGCTATCTGCACCTCCGCATGGATTATCGCAATGGACGCTGGTCCTGCGCGGAAGTCAGCCTCAATCGGAGCCTGGGATATGGCACCTACAAGTTTCTCGTTGAGGACAGCGCGCACCTGAGACCGTCCGCCGTGATGGGCATGTTCACTTGGGATGACGCCCGATCGACCAACTTTCGCAACGAACTTGATATCGAACTCAGCCGCTGGGGCGATCCAGAGAACGAGAACGCGCAGTACGTTGTACAGCCTTTCTACGCGCCGGATAACCTTGTTCGCTTCAATGTACCTACGGGACCTATGACGCAGATGCTTCGATGGAACCCTGGAAGAGTCGTTTTTACAACCATCAGTGGTTCACCCGCCAGCCCAGGAAAGATCATCAAGCAACACGTCTTCACGTCAGACGTTCCCGTTGCCGCCAACGAGAAAGTCCATATCGATCTCTACGATTTTCATCATTCAGACAGCTCGTCAAATCAGCCCGAAGAAGTCGTGATCGAGAAATTTGAATTTGCCCCTGCCCCGAAAACCGGTGGCGCAACAGCGAATCCACCCGGTAAGCTCCGGAAACAGTGATCAACGGCATTCTTCGCAAGCATGAAGCAGCTTACCGACGCCCTTGTGTGGAACCACACAGACGTTTGTGTAGTGTCCTCTATATCTACCTCGCTGCAGACCTTCTACTCTTGTTTCAACAGAGCATTCCTCCGGATACGTTCGCGATTTCCAACTGAAAGTTTTGGTTGTGTGCTGGTTGATGCCCTGTGCGCAAGAGCGCAGACAGTGACGAATACTTATAAGAAGGGAACAAAAGTCGATGAAGTTCAACACGGAGGCTGCAATCCGGCACGGGTTGCTTGTACTGGCCATATTGTTGGTGGTCGAAATGATCGGGGCTGCAGGCTGGCTGGACAGATCGGCTTCCGCTTCTCCGGTCGCACAACTGCCCGCTCAGTCCCAGACACAACTAACACAGTCGCGCCCATAAGCGTTTTCCGCGCGGTTGCCGGACTCGACGTGCTGATCGGTGTGCTGAACACTCTCAGCATGTCAGTCATGATGCTCTGATTGAATCAAGAATCAGCTCAGATCGTGCTCCCAGCATGTCCCTTTCTAATTCTCTTCGTCGCGCGATACGGAAACGTTGAGCTTCCAGGTTTCAGCGGGAAAAGCTGCTCGCCAGGCCCCCATCATGGTGATAAGTGCGCCGTCCATTTCATCGTGAGGCTCACTACGTTTATTGCAGCGTGCGGCCCAGCAGGCGCCGTCCGGCGTGCGCACCATAAGCGACGTGGAGCCGGGCAAGCTTCCGTTATGCCACCGGTGCGGTCGTAGACAAATCTTCCATTCTTCGAGATGGCTATGGACATCGCCGGCACGCGAAGCTGCCGCTGAAAGCTGCTGGTAAGCTGACCCCATCCACGGGGCTGCCATGGACGCCATATTGTGACTGTGCCAGAGCGTCAAGAGCGGGCAATCCAATGGCCGCCGATGCGGCTTGGAATGTATTCGTAACAAAGCTGCGGCGAGAGAGGGTATGCATAGATATGCAAAGAGTTCCTTTTTAGGCGGATACGTTCGCAAGCAGGAGTTCGGTGACTCTGTTTGGCATTTACTGGGCGTGCGTGCCCTGGAAGGTTCCACGGCCGGCTCGAGCGTGGAAAGTCCCAGTAAATGTAGCGCCCTGTATGGCCCCATCCACAACTGGGCCATCAATTCGTCCGCGAAATACCAACGGATGGCGCGTGTTGGTCCGGACCACAAGATGCCGCATGTTGATCGTGCCGGTGACGCTGCCCGACTGATATGTACCCTTGAAGTGGCCCTTGATGCTATTGCCGTTCTGTTTGAGGTCAAGGTACTTGGTCGAGGTTGTTCCGTTAGGGTCGTTGCAGTAAAGGACCCACTTGCCGGCAGCGTTCGCCGGTGCAGGCGGTTCGGGCACCTGCTGCGACCATGCGGAGCTGCAGGCTATGAAGATAAGCGTTAATGAGAGGAAACCAATGATGCGAATTTTCATTGCAGAAATCCCTTCACCGAGAAGATAGCAAAACGCCCGCAGCAAACCTATAGAGGCTGCTACACAGCGGTCTGTGTGTTTCCACACAGACCGGCGTCGTTTCTGGTTTCTGCACGCTGGGGGTCTTGCTTCGGTCATGAACAAAACATAAAAAATGCCGTGCTATGAGAGATGAGCTCCCGACACCACGGCATTCGCTGGTATAGAAGATGGCCATCGTTCGCAAATTGCTCCGATGGGTTGTGGCAGGAAGATCCTGCGGGTCTTAGTAGCGCCTTTGGTTTGCGACATCAGCGGCAAGGCGCAGTTCCTCATCAGCTTCTGTGAGGAGCTCTTTTGCTCTTGCTGCATGTCCTCCCAGATGACCACGATTGTCGGCCTGCGCCTGATCGATCTTCTGGTAAGCTGCGGTGATGTATTCCTGTGCAGCCTGCAAATTGCCGTGTCTCCGTCCGATATCGACAACTGGGCCTTGTGCGAATACCAACAGCCCCGTTGCCAGCACCAGAAATAATGCGATGCCTTTCAGTAGGTTCTTCATAGTGGTTCTCCTTGTGTCTATTTGCTAGTAATCCAAAGTTGCGCTTAGCGCCGGTGCCTGCCGCCGCCATTGCTGCGATGCGGGTGTGACTGCTTCGGCGCCCGTCGCGAGCCTCCGCGCCCACGATTCCTCGCGCCAAAGTTGCGGTCTCCACCGTCGCGTCTGCCGTCCATCTGCGCGCCGCCCAGGCGACCTGCGCGATCACCGTTGTTGCGTGCCTGCAGCCGCTGATTGCCGTAATCCGCAGCCCCATGCTGAACGCCGCCGTTACCGCCGATCAGTCCGTGATTGCCGTTGTCTCCGCCGTTTGGCTGCCGGTTCGGATTCGTGCCGGGAGCATCGGGATGGAAACCGCCGTGCGGGCCGAAGTAGCCATTCGGGTGATAGGCGCCGTTGGGGCCATAGTGTGTATCAGTTCCCGGATGATAGCCAGGGTCTGGATGATAGGTACCGTTGGCGCTATAGGATCCGCGGTTTTCTGTGCCGGTGGCGCCTCCTGCGTGGTTCACAGGACCGTCCCGGTGCCATCCACCGTTCGGGCCGTAGTAGCCATTCGGGTGATAGGCGCCGTTGGGGCCATAGTGGGTGTCCACACCTGGGTGATAACCGGGACGGTTGATAACAGTACGGTTGATTACGGTCCGGTTGATCACAGTTCTGTTGTTGTAGACAACGGCTCCACCGCCTCCACCAACCCAGTTCACATTCCAGGCATGCCAGCCCCATCCAAAGCCACCGCCACCCCATCCGCCGCCAAACGCAGCGCCAATCGTAATTCCGGAACCGAAGTAGAGGCCCGTGACCGCTACAGGCATTGGTGGAGGAACATACAGCGGCACCGCTACAGGCGCTCCATAGACGATGGCCGGGTTGTATTGCGGCACATAAACAACCTGCGGATTTGCAGGCTGAATCACAATGGTGGACGGGCTTTGCTGTACCACTTGGATCTGCGAGGATGACTGCAGGGTGCCTGCGGCCTGAGCTCTCGCGCGCATGGTTTGCACGGCCGCCATCACATCCGCCTGCTGAGTGGTGAATGCCTGCCCAAGGTTACTGGTCCAGGACAGATTCTTCGCCAGGTCGTGCAGGACTGACGGGAACTGCGTCAGCGCTTTTACGCTTGGGTCCCATGACTGCTGGTCGACTGCCTGGGTAAGCGCATCTCCCGACAGGTTCTGGTTCTGCGTAAGCCAATCATCTGCAAATGCTACCTGCTCCGGATAGACAGCCGCCGCAAGAACCTGTGCTACCAGCGCGTCAGGATAAAGCGCGATGGGCGCAACCAGTGAATCCAGCTGCTCCGGTGTCTGCTCGACAACTGGCGGAGGGGCCGGTGTGGCCACATTCTGGCCCCCTGTGACGGGTTGTGAATAGTTCTGCTGCGGCGGAGTCTGATCCTGGGTGGGATTCGTGGCCTGCGCCGATACACCGGTCGCCAGCAAGGTTGAGCTGACCAGCGCCGACAGGAATAACTTCAACGACTTCTCAATCATTTCTTTGCTCCGAATAAGCCTTGGATTGTGCCGCGCAAAGCGGCTGATGTCATCACGACCCTGTCCGAGCAAAAGATTGACGAAACGATGATTGCCTCGTGGACTACGGCTGGATGACTCGACTACTGCATCAGGATGGGAACTCTTGCAATAACCAGCTTGAGAATACGAGAGCTGTTCAGAGAAACAAATAGAGGGCGCTACACAAAAGCCTGTGTGGTACTACATAGGCCGATCGCATGGGAGCGCGGCCTTAAAGAAGGTTTTTATTCTGCAAAGCAAAACGCAAAAGTGCGTTTGCACCCTCACCCTCAAGTGACAGCTTGCGGCAGATATTTGTGCGATGGTTCTCCACCGTTCTGTAGTGGATGGACAGCTCGGCGCCGATCTCCTTGCTCGTCTTGCCAATCGCAATTAGCTGCAGAATTCGCCGTTCGGTGGGGGTCAGGTTGGCAGTCAGTGATTGCGCTGGTTTTACTTCGGAATCAGCCTTCCGCTGCAGAAGATCGGCCGTGATAGCTGAGCTGAGATACGGCCTTCCCGCGGCGACTGCCCAGATGCCCGCAACAACTTCCTGCACAGCGCTGTCCTTCAGGATGTAGCCCTTGCATCCAAGCTCCATTGCTTTACGAAAGAGGTCTTCGCTGGAATGAAGGGTAAGGAAAATAACGGCCGTCTTCAGGTTCCGTTTCACAATTTCCTGGGCCACTTGCAAGCCGTCCAGCTTCGGCATTTCGATATCGAGCAACGTGACATCCGGGTGCAGCTTCTCGACCATTGCTAATGCCGACTCTCCGTCAAACGCTTCACCAACAACCTTCAAGTGCTGGTCCTCTTCAATGCTGAGCCGCAGCCCTTTACGCATCAGAGGATGATCATCCGCGATCAAAACTCGCACGTCATGGTTCATGTTGGTGTCCTTTTCGGCGAGCTTCATAATCAAGCCAAAGGCGTCAGCTATCTGCAGATTACGCAATCAGAAGAGCCGGCCTGCACAGCAGCATACACGCACCGATGGTCCGGAACAACGGTTCGAGAGGAATCCCTCTCAAGCTGACCGTGTGGTACCACACGCCCGGTTGTGTAGGGCCCTCTATTCTGTTTCTCCGCAGGCTCTCGTACCCTCGTTCTTGTTCGGGCCAGGCACGGACTTTTGACCCAGGAAGCATAATGACAGTCTTGATCGTTGAAGATAATGACGGGATTCGCCGTTTGTTGCGACGCGCGCTTTTTGAGACTGCAAGCATTGTTCTTGAATGCAGGGACGGGGCCGACGCACTCGACGCTTATACCCGCCATCGGCCTGATGTGGTGCTGATGGATGTTCGCATGCCGCGCTTGGATGGGTTGACGGCAACGCGACAGATTCGGCAGTTCGATCCCTCCGCGAAAATAGTGATCGTCACCGACTACGACGACGATGATCTCCGTGCGGCGGCTGTTGAAGCCGGAGCTTGCGACTATGCGCTTAAGCAAAATCTGGCAGTTCTGCCCGTACTCATTCGATCTGTCGGAGGTATGAGAAAAGCTTGAACACCAGGCGTACTAAAGGCAATGGAAGAGCAGACATGAAAAATTGGCTGGCAGGAGCAACGCGCTTAATCTCTATACACCGGTCAGAACTATTGGCGGGCATCCTGATAGTCCAGATGATTTCGTCGCCGTTGGCGGATGCGAGGCCTCATCTGGGAGCGGTCCTTGCCCTCATCGTTCTTTTGCTTATCCTCGCAGCAACGACCTACGAGGGGAATCAACGAATCGTCAGACGCGTTGCCTTGCCTCTCACGGGCTTATGGCTGATCGCCAGGTTCCTGGAGGCGTGCTTTCCTTCGTGCGATCGTTGTGCCCACATATCCCCCGTTGCTGGCCTGGCGCTGTCATGTGCGATCCTTTGGGCCATCCACGATCACTTTTCTTCGGCTTCCCGTTTCAGCCGCGGTCTGATTGCAGATGCACTTATCTCATATCTGGTTATCGCAATCGCATTCTCCCAGCTTTATTGGATACTTAGCCGGTTTATAGACAGACCCTTCAACCAATACGTACCGATTACTCAAAGCAGTACGTATCTCTACTTCAGTATGATCACGCTGAGCGGTGTAGGTTATGGAGGAATTGTTCCTATCAATCCTTACATTCGGCTTATCGCAGCTGTCGAGAACATCGTGGGTATTTTCTACGTCGCAGTGGTCGTCGCTCGTTTTGTTGCCTCCTATTCCTCACGAGCGCCGGAAGAAATGCGCTGAGGGTGAGTCCGGTGAGCCAGCAAAATCACTAACGGGTTGGAATATTATGTGCCGAGATCGACCGTTTTCTACATTGGCCGCGATATGCTCTAATCCATTGATAGAGAGAACCTATCATTCATGGAATTGCGGCACCTTCGTTATTTCGCAGCGGTCGTGCAGTGGAAGGGATATCGCGAGGCTTCGCGTCACTTGTACGTCGCCCAGCCTTCGATCAGCGAGGCCGTATCGGACCTCGAGCATGAGCTTGGCATCAAGCTTTTTTCGCGCGAGGGGCGTGTCGTCAGGCTCACTCCGGAAGGGCAGGTCTTCTATGAGGAAGCGCTGAAAACACTTGCGCAGGCGGAGCGGTCGATCGCGACGGCCCAACGTGCCGCCAAAGGGGAGATTGGCAGGCTGGGCATCGGTTTCATAGGATTTGCCACCTACCCATTTCTCCCCGATCTCTTGCGTAAATACAAGGCCCGCCATCCGGGAGTCTCGCTGCGCCTTGAGGAAAATGTGCCCAGCGGTCAGGACCTCGCGTTCGACCGGGGAGAGATCGATATCGGATTTACTCGTCCACCGTCTGCTGATCGCAGGGCGTCCTATGAGTCGCGTCTGCTCTTCCACGAGCCGCTGGTCGTAGCGCTTCCCAAGACCCGCAAAGTAAGGGCCAAGCGCATCCGCATCGCGGACCTGGCGGATGAGCGCATCGTCACCTTTCAGCGCGCAAGTTCCCCTGAGGTCTTTGACACGATCATCCGTGTCTGTAACGACAGCGGCTTTTCGCCGAGAATGCACAATGAGCTGAATAATATGCACTCGGTGCTGTCGACAGTGGAAGCAGAAGACGGGGTTGCCATTGTCTCCGCATCAGCCCGCAACCTGCGCGCGGACAACGTAGCTTTCTTCCGGCTGCAGCCGGATGACGTGCGCATCGACTTTGTCGCCACATGGCAGAAGAAGGAGCCTTCGGTTGCGCTGAAGCTGTTCCTGGAGTTGCTCGACCAAGAGCTGCCGGCGATCCGGCAGAAGATGCGTTATCTGGATCGATAGACAATACCAATCACTTGATTGGAACTTACGACGAATCACGATCAATCTGTAGCGAATCCTTTGAGTGTACGGTCACAAAGGCCGTCAGCCAAAAGGAGGCTGGGGATGGGAAGTAAACAGAAGACAGTAATCGTGACGGGAGCATCGCAAGGCATCGGGGCCGGTGTGGTGCAGGCATTTCTCGATCGTGGCTACAACGTGGTAGCTAACTCACGCAACATCACGAAGTCCGGTGAATTCACTGAGTCTGCTCGACTGGCGCTCGTGGACGGCAATATCGGCGACAGCGCCGTAGCGGCCAGGGTGGTGCAAACTGCAGTCAGCAGGTTTGGATCAATTGATGCGCTGGTCAATAATGCGGGCATCTTCTTCACCAAGGCATTCACCGACTACACAGCGGAAGACTTCCAGGCGCTTTCCAATACCAACCTCGAAGGTTTCCTCTACGTCACGCAGGGCGCCGTGAAACAGTTGCTCGCGCAGAAGTCGAGCGGGAGCGTAGTCAACATCACGACTTCGCTGGTGGTAAATCCGATTGCCGGCGTACTTGCTTCCGTGCCTATGATCACCAAGGGTGGTCTCGAGGCCGTCGTTCGCAGCCTGGCAAGTGAATACGCCAAAAAGCACATCCGCTTCAACGCCGTTGCTCCCGGCATCGTGGATACTCCGCTCCACAAGAACAATCCGAAGGACTTCTTGAAGACGCTCTCGCCGATGAACACAATCTCAGACGTGACTGATATCGTCGACGCGGTTGTTTATCTCACGGAATCGCGTCAGGTCACGGGGGAGGTGCTGCACGTGGACGGTGGTGCACACTCAGGCAGATGGTGACGTCGAGGGCCCGCAGCCGGTGAGCGCAGAGCGCTGGCTTGCGGACCTCGGTATTGAGCTACCCTCCGCACCCACGCCGCTCGGCTCCTATGTTGAGAGTGCCCAAATCAAGAGCCTTCTCTACCGTAGCGGCGTGCTTCGTGTCGTTGCTCACAAGCCACTGTATGTTGGCCGGCCCGGCGAGGAACTCGATATGGGAAAGGCCGTGAAGCGGCACGCATCGCGACATTGAATGCGCTCTCTGCTACGCGCGTCATCTGGGTTCGCTCGATCCGGTCACCAAGGTTGTCAAACTGACGATATACCTCGCGACGAGCGGGAAATTCTCCTCCCACGCAACGGTCGCGGATGCCGCTTCGGACCTGTTGCGCGATGTCTTTGGAGAAACCAAGCTGCCGGCTCGCATGGTTCTCGGTGTTGACAGTCTTCCACTCGGGTTCCGGTTGTGGTGGAGCTTCTCTTCGAAGCTAAAGTCTGAAGAGGAGCCGCTTCAACCGGCCCCTCTATGAGGTCGCGTGATGGCGAAAGCATGGAATCAAACTCGTGTTTCAGAAGCATTGGGAATTCAATACCCGATTATTCAGGGCCCGCTCGGTGGTCTCTCATCGCAACGGCTCACTGCCGCTGTATCAAACTTCGGAGGCCTTGGATCCTTCGGCGCGCATGGTCTTGAACCAGGCGCGATCAAAGATGTCATCGCCGAGATCCGCTCTTTGACGGCAAGGCCTTTTGCGATGAACCTATGGGTCTCGATGGAAGACGCTGGAGCCCGCGATTCGGATGCCGCCGCATTCAGGCGCGCACTGTCGCGCCTTACTCCATACATCAAAGGCGTGGGCGGCACTCAGCCCGAATTCGCCCTGTATAAGCCCATCCGGTTTGAGGATCAGGTACGAGTGCTTTTCGACGCCAATGTACCCGCGTTCTCGTTTATCTGCGGCATCCCTCCGCGAGAAATCATGGACGAAGCCAGAAGGAGAGGGATTGTCACTATGGGAACAGCGACCACAACGGAGGAAGCCATCGCACTTGAGCAAGCCGGTGTCGATATTGTGGTTGCATCCGGCTTTGAGGCCGGAGGACATCGTGGCTCCTTCCTCAGACGGGCGGAAGATTCCTTGTCGGGAATGTTCTCGCTTGTGCCGCAAGCGGTGGATGCGGTAAAAATCCCGGTCGTTGCCGCCGGCGGAATCGCTGATGCTCGCGGCATCGTCGCGTCCTTCGCATTGGGAGCAGAGGGAGTTCAGATGGGCACTGCCTTTCTTGCATGTGAGGAGTCCGGCGCACACCCTCTGCACCGCGAAGCCATACTCAGTGGCAAAGCTGCCCGAACCGCGCTGACGCGAGGCTTCACCGGCAGACTGGCACGAGGAATCGACAATGAGTTGCTCCGGGCGTTGAATAGGCCGGGGACCGAGATATTGCCCTATCCCTTGCAGAGATTGCTCATGCGGAACCTGGCCCTCCCCGCGCAAAAAGCCGGTAGAGCTGACCTGCTCGCACTCTGGGCCGGACAGAGCGCCAATCTCGTTCGCTGTCATGGAACTTCGGACCTGCTGCAGTCCCTTGTGGATGGCGTGTCAATGCGCCTGGATTCTACTAAATAGACCTTCTCGCAAACGATCGGTTCGTAGTGAAATTGACGAGGGCGCGCTAGTTAACATCAAAAGGAGAACAAAGGGTCAGCTCATTGGTAATTTAAAGTCGGCTTGTCGATAGCCATCCGATTGGTTGTGACCTGCTGTCCTAGATCCGCACACAACCGGTACGATTTTCGTATTCAGGAGTGAGGACGGAGCATATCGAAAAGCAGGCACACAGAGGCGTAGTTCACTGTCTAAATATGAAGACCTCAGATCTGAGAAACAGCGCCGTAGCTTGTGTCGGGTACCAACAGTACGCTGTTCGACCTACATCCGGGTTCAATGAGTGCATTGGCAATAATGCACGACTTGAATCCGACGGGGGGATTATCGGATTGAAGCCCGTTCGCTTGCACTTGTCCAGGTTTGACTGAGTGGGTTGTGTATCTCGGCAGCCGGGCCTTCGGATTGTGAGACTGTGTCCGGGATGCTACGCGCTACAGGGTTCCACCGGAGTATGCCGCAGTTTGACGACCGTGATATCGTCTTCCTGACCGAATCGCTGCGCGGCGACGGCGATGTAGTCGGCAGAACGATTGATGATTGCTTGGGTTCGCTCAAACCCAAACTCTTCATATTTCGGACCTGTGGCCTCAACGACTCCGTCTGACAACAAGGTAAGGCTGTCGTCGCAATTGATTTCAAAATGCGATTCTAAATACATCAAATCGGGGAACAAGCCCAACGGAGGCCCCCCTTCGCATATAAGTTCTTCGTCATTCCTGTAGGGGGACAAGTGACCCGCATTTGAAATCGTCATTTGCCCGGTCGGTGTGAGCTTGACGCAAAGACAGGTAATAAACCCGCCGTCTTGTCCACGGCGAACCTCGCGGTTCAACCGGTTAAGAAGCTGGGGCGGATCTGAAATCTCGGCTGCGAGCGCGTGGAGGGCTCCGATCGCGAAGGCTCCGGTCATTGCAGCCCCTAGCCCCTTGCCACTCACGTCACCGATCACGACCAAGATGGATCCGTCTGCTTGAGGAAGAACCTGATAAAAATCACCACCCACCTCGCGGGCCGGAAGATAGGCCGCCTCAATCGCGTAATTTGGCAGAGACGGGAGCGCAGCCGGGACGAGATGGAGCTGGATTTCGCGCGCGGCAGCCAGTTCCGCCGCGGCGCGTGCCTGCTCGCGGCTCACACGGCTGAAGCGAAGAAGCATAACAACCGCTATGGAGAGCAGAAACGCCAGGCTTCCTACGTCAACCAGTTGAAGGCCGATGGGGCCTATCTGGATTGCTTCGACTAAGAAATTGAAAGGCTGCCAGCCCAGAGTGATCGACGCCGTTCCAAGGTCGAAGAGAGCAGTTGTAACTGCCGGAGCAAGGCTGGGAAAAATGAGCCAGCCGGCCTCGCGATTGCCCTGGCGATACCAAAGGAACAATAGCATTGATAAGAGTAGTCCAACCGGGGCTGTGGCAGCCGCCTCAATCAACACGTAGGTATCACTCGCAAACCGACCGGCCCAGACGAGAACTGCAAGCGCCGGGCCTACAACAAGAGTTGCCTCATATATTCGCCAAATTCGCCCCACGTGGCGGCCGGCAAAGCTGTAGGTGAACTCAATCTGGGCGACGACCCATGCATAAATTAGGGGATCAGCAATCAGGAAATTCGCAGACAGCGGCACGAGTCCACACGATTGGAGCATTGAAAGCCCATTGGAGATCCCAACAAGCAAGAGATATAACCCGAGAAAGACATATTCCCGCTGGGTTTGTTGGAGCACATAGAGAGCCAGGGCAGTTATCCCCGCAAGGCAAAGCAATAAATTGATGCAAATCGAAGGCGCAAGGCCATAGAGGCGTTGGCTCTCGAGCGCCTGCCTCTCATATTGGATGGCAGTCGGAAGCCCCATCGTTACACTTGTGAATTGGGGCATATGCCAGGCGCTATAGCCGGGGGGAATCCGCGTTCTTAGAGCGATTTCGAAAATGCCATTGGAGGAATGCACAGGGAAAACGGCCTCCACGGGACGGCTGACCGAGAGAGATGAACGGAGAGCCGGACCCGGCACCTGGACTCCATTCACAAACAATTCATAGGTTCCTTCGCCCCCGGCAATCAGCAGGCGCAGGTCACGTTCATCGGGTCCAAAGTTCACCCGGCGACGATACCAGTGCCAACCTTGTACAGCGGGGCCGAGATTGTAAAGGTTCACCGTATTCCATGCGCTGTCATCGAATCCAGCGCGGGCCCACTCGGTATTGTCGCCGTCATGTTCGAGCCACGCCTGATTCAGTTCAATCAAACCGGAGCGCCATTGTATGACCCCGATGGGTGCTGCGCTGAGGAGTGCGCGCAATCCAAGAAACAGAAGCGCAGTCGCCAGCGCCCGTCGCCTGCGCCAGCTCATACGGAATGGTACCGGGAGCAACTTACTTACCTCGCTTCGTTGCCAAGTTACCTGGATCGACCATCAGAATTTTGAGGCAGCGCATAATCTGGGTTATCGCTTTCTGGAGGGATGTTTGGAAACCACTTTTGCCAGGCGAAGAATCTCGGCCACGCTCCATGCCTGCGCGATGCAGCCCTGGGGGCTGTGCGGAAAGTCGCCATCAAATATTTCGGAGATTTGTCCCAGCCCGGCATCGCGGAGGTGTCCGGTGAATGCATCGAGCCATGCGTCGATTTGCGGCAGGACTTCTTCGACAGAGTCACTGGCGTTCAACTTAGCAAAGAAGAAGGGGCCGGCAAGCCATGGCCATACTGTCCCCTGGTGATATGCGTTATCGCGGCTCCATGCGTCACCCGCATAGTGGCCACGATATTTTTCGTCCTTTGGCGAGAGCGTGCGCAGGCCGTAGGGGGTGAGAAGCTCTTTTTCCACGGTGCTGACCACGCTGCGCGCGCGATCTCCCTTGAGCAACGGGTAATGTAGACTGACGGCAAAGATCTGATTGGGGCGCAGCGAGTTATCATGCTCCGCGAGGCGGGCCACATCGCGAAGATGTCCTTCCTGCTCGAGCCAGAAGACGCGCTCGAAGCCGGTCCGCAACTTACCGGCGAGCTCCGCACAGGAGTCGGCCGAAATGTGGTCGCCGAGCATCCTGCCGAGGTCTTGGAGGATCCGCAGAGCATTGTGCCAGAGCGCCTGAATTTCCACCGGCCGGCCCGCTCTTGGGGTTATCGATACATCGCCGACCCTGGCGTCCATCCACGTAAGCTGGATTTTGCCATCGCCGGCCCAGAGAAATCCCTCTTCGTCGGCACGAATCCCGAATCGCGTGCCTGCAATGTGCGCGTGCACGATGCCTTTCAGCGGCGCATAGAGAGATTCGCGTATCAACTGCAGAGCTTGCGTGCGCCACTCGTCATCTTTGCGATATGCCAGGTACTGGCGCACCGCCTCAAAGAACCAGAGCGTTGCATCCACCGTGTTGTATTCGGGAGTTTCTCCGGTGTCCGGAAATCGGTTGGGCAACATCCCCCCGTCGATATAGCGCACGAACTCGAGGAGGATTTCTCTGGCGAGTTCGGGATGGTCGGTCGCGAGAAGCAGTCCGGGGAGGGAGATCATGGTGTCCCTGCCCCGGTCACTAAACCAGTGGTAGCCGGCCATCAGGGTTTTGTACGGCGCCCGAGTGACAATAAATTGCTCGGCTGCGCGGTAGAGAGTCGGGATCAGGTCGGAGCTTCCGTAATTAGCCCGGTAATTAAAGTGCGCGATGGACCTGCGCGATACTTCTGCGCGGCGGTAGTCCGCTACCCGGGCAGCCGATCGCGGTTCGGTGGAGGCAACCAGGGCAAAACGTCCTTCCTTCATGTCCGCTTTGAAAATGAGCGGACTGAAGAGGTCTTCTATGAAGTCGAGGCCGCGGGCGCGCTCCTGCTCGTACTCAAAGCCTTTGTACCAATAGCCGTCAACCTGAACTTTGGCGGAATCATGGGCAAGGTACAGTCTGGGGAGGGTTTCGTAAGGATGCACTTCAACGTATTCCGGCCTCTGCTGCACCGCTCGATTGAGTTGGGAATTTTCGTGGGTCGTCCAGTGGTAGTCCCTGAAGGCGATCAGCGGTCTCACCTCCAGTGACACGCTAAGCCCCGGAGATTTTCGTTTGAACGTGTATTCGACGACGGTGGTGTTTTCTCCATGAACCATGAAGATCGATTTCTCGAGTTGCCAGTCGTCCTGGGCAAAGGTGAAGACAGGATATGGTTCCAGTTGAAACCGGGCGAGGTTCATGTGGCCCGCAGGATGTACAAGGCTGCCTGCGTACATATTGGTCGAGAGGTCGAACCGTTTGCTGTCCACAAGTATGGCGTCTTCCAGTTGAGACAACATCACGATGCGGCCTACCGGAGGCCTAGTGGCAGCAACCAGCAGGCCGTGGTAACGGCGGGTGTTCATGCCGGCCACTGTTGAAGACGAGTAGCCACCGATACCGTTGGTGACAAGCCACTCCCGCTTTTTTGCTGTGGCGAGATCTCGACAGGCTAGCTCACCAAACTCGATCATGTTCGCTCCGGCCGAATCCTGACTTTCTGGTTAGCCAAAGATGAGACTCGTTTCGCATCGGCAAAGTTACACGTGAATGGGGTGGAGCCGCTGATTTCCGGGAGGGCCACTCGTCCGGCTCAAAATCCGAAGCCAGCCGAAGGCTTGTAACCTTATCGGACTGATTGACTCTCATGAGTCAGGCCTGAAAGAGAACCTGCCTGAAGAGGACGGCCGCGATGAGTCCGACCCTGCGACGCGCATTCATTGGCCTGGTGGCCGCCGGCATTGCAGGCCTAGTGTTGGTGAAAGCCGGAACCCAACCCATTGCGGAGTACATCTTTGGGGCCGTGGTTGGGATTGGCTATGCGGTTTTTATGCCCCCGCGAAAGAACTCATATGTTGACTCCATCATGGCTGCGGGCTCTTTCGGGATTCCGTTATGGGGAATTTCGACGGTCGTTCTTTTCCCCATTCTCACCGGCCGATCTATGGAAGCCGGATTTGCGTCGATGCAGGGCCAGCTTCCCGATCTATTTTTGTGGATGCTCTTCGGCGTCATGTTTGGCCTCTTGGTGCAACTTGGCAGCGATGGTGTTGATTGGATATGGAGCAAGCAGTCACCGGAGACAGCAGTGCCTCCGGTGACCTCCAAACACATCCTGATTCTGGGCGGTGGTTTTGCGGGGATGAAGACCGCAGAAGAGCTCGAAGAGAGGTTGGCGGGCGACCCATCTGTATCCATCATTTTGGTCAGCGAAACCAACGCGTTGCTGTTTACGCCTATGCTTGCCGAGGTGGCCGGTAGCAGCCTGGAACCAAGCCACATAAGCCCTCCGCTTCGCACAAGTCTTCGATATACGCAGGTGGTTCGCGGATCGGTCACCTCAATTGATTTGGAGGGCCGGACGGTCGTCATCGATGGCACAGGCCATCACGGCCCTGGGCATGAGCTGAAATACGATCAGCTGGTGCTTGCGCTTGGAGCGGTATCGAACTATCTCGGCATGGCGAATGTCGAAAAGACCGCATTCAACTTCAAGACGCTGCTGGATGCCATCCGCATACGCAACCATGTCATCGAAATGTTCGAGCGCGCGGACAAGGAGTCCGATCAGGAGATTTGCAGCCGGCTTCTGACTTTTGTGGTCGCCGGCGGGGGTTTTGCCGGAGTCGAGCTGGCCGGCGCGCTCAATGATTTCGCACACGGTATTCTTGCGGACTACCGCAACCTGTCAAAGGAAGATCTGCAGATCATTCTCGTGCATTCTCGCGATCGCATTTTGCCGGAGCTTAGCGAAGAGCTGGCGCGCTACGCTCTCGCTAAGATGGCCGAGCGTGGCGTGGTCTTTCGCCTGAATGCCCGCCTCACCGACGCCCAACCCGGCAAAGTTTTCCTGAGCGACTGCAGCATTGCGGCAGACACACTGATCTGGACAGCAGGAACCACTCCGAATCCTTTGCTGAAAAAGCTGCCTCTCGAAACGGATAAGCGTGGCGCGGTCATCGTTGATACAGACTTTGCCGTCTGTAAACGCCCCGGCGTCTGGGCCATCGGTGATTGTGCCGTAGTGATTGATGCGCGCACAGGAAAGTCCTGCCCTCCGACAGCGCAGTTCGCCATACGAGAGGCCGTCGTGCTCGCCCGGAACATACACGCTTCCCTTGAAGGACGGCCTACGGAGCCATTCCACTTCAACTCCCTTGGAGCCTTGTGCGTGATCGGCCATCAAACGGCATGTGCAGAGATTACCATTCCCTTCGCGCGGTCAAAATCATTTCGCTTTTCGGGCCTGCTGGCATGGGGCATGTGGCGCGGAATCTATTTGATGAAGCTACCGGGCCTGGAACGCAAACTACGTGTGCTGACGGCGTGGACTCTGGAGCTGTTTTTTCCGCGCGACAGCGTTCAAACCATTGATCTCAATGAAAGGTAAGACAGGCAGTGTCGAAGGAGGCAGAGAAAGCGCGCTCGCAACGGATAAATGTAGTGCTGGGGGTGTGTACGGGCCTTGCCGGAGGGGCCATCCGGAGCCTATGTCTTCATGCCTCTCTGCCTCACGGCCTTCTCCTGGGTGCCGGCTTCGGCATTTTCTTTGCTCTCTTCCTTATGCCGCGGGCCACAAGCCCGGGCGCTGGCCTTATCTGGGGTGTCAGCACTGCGTTCCTAATGTGGATGCTGCATCAGGCTGGCGAATCATTGTTGAATATCGGTGTCCAATCTTCGCCGCCAATGCTTTTAGACGTTCGCCAACGATTTCCAGAGCTGGTGGCCAATCTCGTCTGTTTGGGGCTGCCTGTCGGAGTATTGCTCGGGCTTCGGGGAGCTAATCGTGACGAGAACTCCGTCCCGGCCTTCCGCTTGTGGCGGGCGATTGTTGCCGGCGGGTTTGCCGGAGTTGTGAGCGGTTTGATATTCGGCTACTGGATGCTCGCCGGGGATTTTTTCCCGCTTCTCGCAGGGTTGGGTGACCTCCGCTCGCAAACCGTCGCCGTCGCTGCTCAATTTGGAATGGCCCTAGCGATTGGAGCCACATTCGGGCTGCTGTTCCAGCGCGATGTTCACGGGTACGGCTCCTGCATGGGTTGGGGCGTCGGGTACACGATGCTCTGGTGGTTCGCGGGGCCGCTGTTCTTATTTCCGCTTCTCAGGAATGTTCCGCTGAACTGGTCGGCACGGCACGCGAGCGATCTGTTCGGCCCGCTCGTCGGCCATATACTTTATGGACTCATTCTCGGCATAAGCTATGCCACTTTCGATCGCATCTGGGTCCGTCTCTTCATTCAGTCGGATCCTCTGAACCGCAAGCCCGAAGGCCCGGGCCTTCGCATACTCCGTTCTCTGCAATGGGGAATGACTGCGGGTTTCGTCGGAGGAGTGGTATCCAGTCCCGTGATGATTGCAACGGGAATGATCCCTCGTGCACATAACACTTTCGTCGAAGGCTTGCCCCTGCACTTATTGGTCAGCGTCCTGATCGGTATGAACTTCGGCCTTCTCTTTCGCGACGAAGCATCGAACATCGGCGTGGGGATCGGCTGGGGATGGCTTTTTGGCTTGATGTGGTGGTACGCCGGCCCCATGACGCTGCTGCCGCTTCTGTCCACGGGAGAGATCGACTGGCGGCCCAGCGCTGCCGCTAGCCTCCTGCCCTCTGCAGTCGGACACTTAATCTATGGCGCAGTTACCGCATTTGTTTTTCTTGTCATGGAGCGCCAATTCAGCCGCAGGGGGAGGGGCATTCCCGGAAAGTCCAAGCCGCAGACAGGCGACTCGCTCCCTTTTTCCCCTGCTCCCGCGCTCTGGATGTTTGTGCTCGGCATCGGCACCCTTCTCCCGGTGATACTAAACTGACGTTCCATTGCCAGAGCCGGAAGACAGCACTAACCTTATTCGCGGAGGCTCTGGAGCTTGCCATAACTGGCGAATCGGAGTGATTAACTTCAAGAATGCCGTTATGCTCCGGCTTAACCGCCCACTGAGGCCCTGATGTGGAAGAAGGCATTTGTCGCGTCGCTGATATGCTTTGCTCTCTCCAAGGCGCATTCTCTCGATCCAACGAGGGCCATCTCTCAGTACGGCCACACTACATGGCGATTAGGACAGGATGGATTAGCCGGTACCCCCTGGAGCATCGCGCAAACAGCGGATGGCTACATCTGGGTGGGCACGTCGAACGGCTTGTTTCGGTTCGATGGGATCCGATTCACCCAATGGGTTCCGCCAGCAGGGGAACGGCTGCCTTCAGGCACAATTCTGTTTCTCAAAGGAACGCGTGATGGGAGCCTATATATTGGAGCCGAATCTGACCTGGCGCGGCTGGCCGGGGGGCATCTTCATAATTTCCACGTGACGATGCGATGGCCAGGCCCGTTTTTGGAAGACAGCCGGGGTGGCCTATGGATCGGAGATTACGGGGGCGGGCAGCCGTCTAACTCCTTCTGCAGAATTGACGGAGATTATCTCACTTGCTTCAGCCGGAAGGACGGAATCGATTGTAATGATGGCCTCGCTCTTACCTCCGACAAGCCCGGCTCCATTTGGGTGGGTGGATGGCAGGGCATCTGCCATTGGCAACCAAATGAAGCGCCGCAGAATTACCTGCTGCCACGTCTCTCCAAACCAACTGACGATCAGAGCGGAGTATGGGGAATCGCGAGTGATGGCCCCGGCAATCTCTGGGCCGGAGTGCGGGAGTCCGGTCCTGGGCTCGGTCTGTTAAAGTTCTCCGGCGGCGTATGGAAGACTTATGAGACTCCAGCAGTCGATGGAAGTAAGCTTCCTGTATCTTCCCTGCTGTTTGATCGCCAGGGGTCCTTGTGGATTGGAACTGCGGGGAAAGGGCTTTTCAAACTCAGTAACGGACGGCTTGATCACTTCGACACCACAGATGGACTGAGTGGTGATACCGTGTGCAGTCTCTTTGAGGATTGGGAGGGTGATATGTGGGTCGCCACCAGCGGAGGGCTGGACGAGTTCCGTGACCTGCCTGTGATCTTCTTTAGCTCACGTGACGGCCTGTCGGATGATACGGCTGCGAGTGATGTCGCAACCCAGGATGGGCAGATACTGATCGGGACTTCGAATGCATTAAACATCCTGCACGGCGGGCACATTACCTCCATCAAAGCCGGTCGCGGACTCCCCGTCAATGACGTTGACTTCCTCTTTCGCGATTCCCGGAATCGGGTGTGGGTAAGCGGCGGGCAGGAGATTCTCCTGTATCAGAATCAACATTTCACGCCCGTCACCGGCCCGAAAGGCAGAAAGATCGGAGAGGTCGTTGATATGGCTGAAGACATCCACCATAACGTATGGGCTTCAGTCCAGATGATTGGTCCGCGAACCCAGGAGCAGACCCGGCCGACGGTCCTTCTTCGCCTTCAGGGCACCCATGTTGCAGAAGAGTTTCCTACGCCGGACAATCAAACCATATTTCTAGCACCGAACCCTCGCGGGGGCCTGTGGGCAGGCGGATACCTCCACGGCCTGTTCTGGTTTCACGGCGGCCGTTTCGAGCCAATCCAACCCAAGGAATTTAACGATAGCGACTTCAACCTGACCGCAGAACGCGACGGCGGCCTCTGGATTTTTGCTGTCAACCACGCGATATTTCACTATCAGGATGGCCGAGTGCAGAGCCTAACGATGCGAAATGGGCTGCCCTGCAACGCGGGATACCATATTATCGACGACCACACTGGATCGCACTGGCTCTACATGCAATGCGGTGTTGTGCGGATCCCAGACAGAGAGCTGAAACATTGGCTCCATAATCCAACCTACAGGTTGAGGACCACCGTTTTGGATAGCAGCGATGGTTATCTCCCCGATCATGGCGTAACCGGACCCGTTCTTGGTGAGCACGGGCGCCTCTGGGATGCCGACGGGACGAACGTAGAGGTGATCGATCCCAGACATCTTCCGTGGAACCCTCTCCCTCCTCCGGTACATATCGAGGAGGTGCTTGTCGATCACAAGGATTACCCCATGGCTGGTCGTCATATTTTGCCGGTTGGACAGCGGGAGATAGAGATTGACTATGCGGGGCTAAGTTATGCAGCTCCTGAAAAGGTGCGGTTTCGCTATCGTTTGATAGGGCATGACAAGGATTGGACGGATGCAGGAGGCCGACGGCAGGCGTTTTATAATGACCTGAAGCCAGGCAATTACACATTCCGCGTGATCGCATGCAACAACGACGGCGTCTGGAACAAGACGGGGGCGACGCTGTCATTTATCGTCCCTCCAGCCTGGTATCAGACGTATTGGTTCCGCACACTGTGCGCGCTTTTAGTGATTGGTTTGATCTACTCTGCCTATCTGCTGCGAATGCGCCAGTATGCGGCGGCGATGAGGGCGCGATTTGAAGAGCGGCTCGACGAGCGTGTTCGCATTGCGCGCGAACTCCATGACACACTGCTGCAAAGCTTTCACGGCCTCATGTTTCAATTTCAGGCGGCTCGCAACCTCCTGCCGCGCAAGCCGGATTCCGCCATACAGGCTTTGGATGATGCCCTTCTTGCGACGGAACAGGCTCTCGCCGAGGGCCGCGACGCAATCCACGACCTGCGCCCGGAGTCTGCGGCTGAACACGATCTCACGGAATTGCTGACTGCCGCCGGTCAGGAGCTGACAAGCACCGTAGACGCGAATGGGAATACCTCAGACTTTCGTGTGATTGTCGAGGGTAAACCACAGAAGCTCTTCCCTACGCTCCAGGACGAGATCTACCGGATAGGCCGCGAGGTGATCCGAAATGCCTTTCGCCATGCCGGCGCAAGCCAGATCGAAGTGGAGATTCGCTACGATGAGCGTGAGCTGCGGCTGCGCATCCGGGACGACGGCAAAGGGATTGACCCAAGGGACCTAGAAGCCAGCGGACGCTCAGGACATTGGGGCATGCAAGGGATCCGGGAACGGGCAGAACGAATTGGGTCGCACCTTGAGTTCTGGAGTGAAACGGGAGCCGGCACAGAGGTGGAGTTGAGGGTTCCAGCCGCGATCGCTTATGAAAAGCAGCGGAATGGCCACCGATTCCGTCTGTTCCACAGGGGAGATAGGAATGACGGGCGCTCATAACGTGATTGGCATCCTTGCCGTCGATGACCATCCGCTTCTGCGCAAGGGCATTGCAGCTCTGGTCAATGCGGAACCGGGCATGAAGCTGATTGCGGAGGCCTCCAATGGAGAGGAAGCCATTGAGAGTTTCCGGTTGTACCGCCCAGATATCACTCTAATGGATTTACAGTTGCCTGGTCTGAACGGGATTCAGGCGATCGAGGGCATTCTGAGTGAATTTCCCGACGCCCGAATCATTGTTCTTACAACTTACAAGGGAGACGCTCAAGTGGTGCGGGCGCTTAGAGCCGGAGCCAGGGCTTACATATTGAAAGGGCAAGTGCATCGAGAACTCATGGAAACGATCCATGCGGTACATGCGGGGCGAAAGAGAATACCGCCCGAAATCGCTGCCGAGCTTGCTGAACATGTGACAGAGGACGAGTTGAGCTCCCGGGAGATTGACGTTCTGCGATTGATCGCCGCCGGAAATTCCAACAAACAGATTGCGTACCAACTCTCCATCGGGGAGGCAACTGTCAAGAGCCATGTTACGAATATTCTTTCCAAGCTGAATGCCAACGATCGCGCGCACGCCGTCACGATTGGGTTGAAGCGCGGAATCATCGCTCTCTGATCCCCCGAAAGTTGGACCGCCGGCTCCGGCTATCTGGGGTTTCCATCCAAATCAAATTGCCATAGCCTGCGCAGTGAGGGATCCTTGCAACGGCTCTTTACTACGTTCGCGGGTGGCTGGCCGGGCTGCGGACTACTTGTTCAGCGTCTGGTCACTGCAATCGCGCTGCTTCACGATGGGGTAGTGCTTTTCAGGCGGACGCATGTCTTTGTAGCAATTTCCCCGCAAGCTATGGGGGCTGTGCTGGCAATCTTCATCATGATCGGCCTATGGACTCCTGTAACGGGTGTGCTGATCGCTGCCGTCGAGGTGTGGATCGCTCTGGTACAACCGGATGTTGCCGGAACGGCAATCCTGTTAGCGACGCTCGGCGGCACGCTGGCAATGATTGGACCTGGTGCGTTCTCGGTTGATGCGCAGCTGTTCGGAAGAAAGCATATCAACAGATGAAGGTCCTGCCTGATGCCAATCGCTCCCCAGAAAGTCGGAGTTGTGAATCATGCGAACTACATGCCCAAAATCACCTCGAATGTCGGTTGTCCATCCTTCCGGTTTATTGCAAAGTGAATCTTGTGGATCGAGCTCGCTTCTGTTCCTGAACCGCAAAGCTGGACCAAGTCGGCGCCGCGAATGTTCTGTGGAACGATAGCGCAGGAATCGGAAGTGAATTCAGAAGGCAGTTATGGACCCTAGTGTGATGGGATATACCGGAAGAGATGACCTAACTGAGGCCGGACCGGGACGCTGTCTTGAAAAGGAGGTTTGCGCTGAATTTCATGAACTTGTGGGGGAAAGCCCGGCTTTAAGACGGGCATTGGATCTGGTGTCTGTGGTCGCGCCAACGGACTCGCGTGTCCTGATCGTTGGTGAGACTGGTACAGGTAAGGAGCTTATTGCACGCGCCATTCACAATTTGAGCGATCGCCGCGAGCGCGCTTTGGTCAAATTGAACTGCGCCGCTATCCCATCGGGACTTCTCGAAAGCGAACTGTTCGGACACGAAAAGGGTGCATTTACCGGAGCGGTTGCGCAGAAATGCGGGCGTTTCGAGCTCGCGAATCGCGGCACTCTCTTTCTTGATGAAGTGGGTGACATTCCTCTGGAACTCCAGGCCAAACTGCTCCGAGTCCTGCAGGAGCAGGAATTCGAGAGACTCGGAAGCAATTACACGCATAAGGTGGACGTTCGCCTAGTCGCAGCCACACATCGCAATTTGGCCGCCATGGTCAAACAGGGGACGTTTCGGGAGGACCTCTATTACCGGCTTAATGTATTCCCAATCCACGTTCCGGCTTTACGACAGCGCACTGATGACATTCCCAGGCTGGTCTGGCATTTCACGGAACTCTACGCGAAGCGTATGAACAGGAAAATCGAGACCATCCCTACTGAGACCATGAACGCTCTTACGCGTTATCGCTGGCCCGGCAACGTCCGTGAACTGCAGAACTTCATCGAACGGGCCGTGATTCTGTCCCTCTATACATTTTTACTGGCGCCCGTCTCGGAATTGGAGCCCTTCAACGCTTCTGAGGAGTCGTTACGGCCCATGACAAGTATTGAGGAACTTCAGCGGGATCACATCGTCCGCGCTCTGGAAGCCAGCAATTGGGTAGTGGGTGGCCCTAACGGTGCTGCGGAGCGGCTGGGAATAAAACGCACGTCCCTCATCTTCAAGATGCGAAAGCTGCGGATAAGTCGCCCCGCGACCTCTCCGCAAAAATGGTGGGAACAAGAGTCGGGCACACCGAGACTCGAAAGTTAAAGGCCTGCATAATATCCGCGATAAAGGCAGGATTTCTTTTTGCGGGGCAAATAAAAAAACAAAAGCATCAAGCCAGGCCCTGACCGGTAAGGCGTTCAATCCCCTGACAATGGTGCCCCCTTCAGCAGATCGCCCTTAATCTTTTCCGGCACGCCCTTTCGCGAGCCTGGCATTTTATGCGTAAACGACGAAGTTCTCGGCGCCCCAATCCAGGGAGAAATCCTCAAAAAGCACGGTTATTCGGTTGTGCTCTACCATGGCCCTCTCGCGGCCCTCAATTGCGATCTCTCTGTCTTTGGTCTCGCTTCTCGATTTTCAAATGCCGGAACTTCATGGCCGGGAGGTTTTATTGCGAACGCAGGCATGCTGACCAAGATTTCCCATTGCTCACGAGGATGTGGCCCAGTTTCCTGTGAAGGTCGAGCTCTGTTTGCCAGTTGCATTAACAAATGCACGCCCGTCCAATATCTGCTCGAAACAATCGAAGGGCTTCTGGGTTCGAAGCTAATACCTCTCTTTGCCAACTGAGGGGGAGCCCGATCCAGATGGTTGCACCAGTTGCGGCATACTGCGCGACTGCAGCGAATCATTGCTGCGGCTCTTCCAGCCCACTGAATCCTTGGCTTTCCGCGAAGGATTGTCAAACTACCGCCTCCTGTCGGAGCACCGACAGTCTCAGTTGATCGAGCAAGCCTCCAAGTCATTGTTCCTAAGCACTCTTGTCGCCGCCACAATTTGGCAGAGGAAGTGCTTATGTCTTTCGTAGAGCGCGCGAGCAACCAGGTGAAGGCGTGGTACCTGCCAGTTCTTTCACCATGATCTTTTCTCCTTCTGCTAGAGGTAGCCCACGATTTAACCAGGCACTGAGAGGTCGCTATCTATGGGAATGCCGGCGGTACAAACCAACCATGCGAACGAGCATCGCGTTTGCCCTCGTCAAGAGGATATTAAGGAACTCTCTGTCATCGTGAACCATCGCTTGCAGTATTTTCGACGGATGGCCATGCGTCAACTCGGCAATGTTCACGATGCGGAAGACGCCGTCCAGGACGCGCTTCTGTCAGCGTATCGACATTTGGAGCAATTTCGTGGTCAGGCACGGATGAGCACGTGGCTAACTACGATAGTCATCAATTCTGCTCGGATGAAAGCCAGGGGGCGTCTGCGGCAGCAACACATTTCCATTGAGGTTTTTGATCACGAGCACGATTACTACATGCTTTCCGACAAGCTGTCGGATTCTTGCCCCGATCCCGAGAACTTGTTCAGGGAGCGAGAGCTAAGGGATAAAGTGGAGAGTCTGTCCACGCGCCTGTCCCCGGCCCTGCGCGAAACATTCCAGTTGCGCACCCTCAATGAGCTGAACGTTCGCAAAACCGCCACGGCTTTGGGCGTGCGAGAGACTGCGGTCAAAGCACGAACCTCGCGAGCAAGGACGCACATCAGGCGGATGCTTCAAAAGGGATACGAACTCCGGTCTTTCCCGGAGAATGCCGACCAAAAGAACAATTGAATGGCTCCGTACTGAGGACTCGCGCGGGCCTGTTTACGGATGAGCCCGAGCAATTCTTCATCGTGCATCAGCGTCTGCTCCCCGCGTCCTCCAGGCACGAGCAACACTTCGAAGATTCGCGCCCCTGTGGTGCTTACATCCGGGGCTAGTTAAAGCCCCTGCACATCGCGAATAGGCGCAAATTCTTTTCCTGCCAGGTGGACCGTTCTGTCCGGCATGCGTGAGAGAACTTCAAAGGGCCCGGTGAAGTCAATCTGATCTATCTGCGGAAAGATCAGACAACCCACAGAAAGTAGTCGGGTCGTAATCTGCGGCCCGGGTCTCTCGCTGACAAATAGAGGAGCATTCATAAATGCTCGCGCCCCTCCGCTATGAAAGGGGAACATGCACTCCACGCGCAGCTCCTGCGCGGTGATGCACTGTGGCGTACCGACCGTTGTGACCAGTGAGAAGTAAGAGATGCGCTCATCGGCTCGCCGAAGGGCGATGGGCAATACTGACCTCTGGGGCACCAACGGCTGCCATTGAGCATTCATATTTGCAGCCATTACGGCCGACTAGACCGCAGTATATCGGGCATTCTCGTCATATTGTGAAAGAAGTTGCTGGGCATACGGCAAGCACAACCCTCGTTGCAGAGATGCCCCGCTCAATGCCCCTGCTTTAACCATTAGCTTCTCTTCTGTGTGCCGTACTTTGTGTCACAATTCCGCCGCCCTTGCCCATTTCAAGCGGTACGATTCATCGTTTCGCGATCAGAGGTAGAACCAGAGCGAGCGTAATGTGCCCACAAATGTTGACTCTAAACATCACTCTGTTTCCTCGGGCCAGTCTGTGCGATGGTTGTGGAATTTGACGGGACGGTAGACGAGGAATGTGGGAAAAAGAACTCGAACAGTCGAAGTTGCGCAAGCCGTGACTTCAATGTTAAGGGCAAATCCACCCCGTATCGCGCGTCAGGGGGTATAGTTGGGGTATTCGCCGCGCTGTTGAATGCAAGTATCTAATAATAAACATGTTGCATCGTGATACTAATCTGCTCGCACCCACCATTTCAGGGTTAACGAGTGCCTGCACCGCATTCCCAGAGAGTTCGCAATCTCGCGCTAGCCCATAAATCCCAAATACGGACTAGTGCCGAAGTTGGCGAAATTTGGGAAGACCTGCTTGACCTGTCCGTCAGAGAGTCCGAACCAGCGCGCAAGCGTTCCTGCGTATTGATCGACGGACGTGGTAGGAATCAGGCGCCCCTCGCCGACATCATTGGCTTGATTGACGCCGACTACGGGGTAGGTCCCGTACATGTCCTGGCCCTTGACTGCGCCGCCGACAACGAAGTGGTGACTGCCCCAGCCATGATCAGTGCCATCGCTGTTGCAGGTCAGAGTCCTGCCGAAGTCGGAGGCGGTGAAGGTCGTGACCTGGTTTCCAAGTCCAGCCTCATTCATCAACCCATCGAAATACTCCAGCGCCTGGCCAAGCTGTGAAAGGAGCCGGGCGTGCGTCGCAGCCTGAGCATCGTGGGTATCGAAGCTACCGAGTTGCACATAGAAGATCTGCCGGTTCACACCCAGGCTGCTTCTTCCTCCAATGATTCTCGCCACGGTCTGGAGCGAGTCGGCAAGGGGGTTGTCCGCGAGCATTTTGGTCACAGGGTCAAGGTATTGGGGCGGATTGGGGACTCCACCGGCGCCGGCCGGAAGCATTGAAGAGGCAAGCAGCGACTGCGCCTGAATGGAGCGATTGACCACGACTCCATATTCCTTGGCGAACAGGTTGGTTTCATCAACAGAAAGGATGGATGCCAGTGCGTCCGAGCCTGCCTGCGAGCCGAACAGCGGGTTGCTGAGCCCGTAGATGGGGATTGGGCCTGCGGGCGTAACGTTTAGCTGAAATGAAGCCTGCCCGGCCAGAAATAATGCGATTCCAGCCGTAGAGATACAGGTGAACATGGAATTCGAATTGACATTCATGCTTTCGATCAAGTCTGCCATTGCGCCGCCCCATCCTTCATGTTCAGCGCTGCCGCCATTGGCGGCGATGGCCTGCCAGGCCGCCGTCTGATCAAAGTGCGAGAACAGCGATGCCGGCAAGGGGACTGAATTGGCATTGACCTGAGCTTTGGTGGCGGGAGCAATCAGGGTGCCGGTATTGGCGACAATTGCGGCGCGTCCGGCCTGGAACAGGTTCTGTATTCCCGCGAGGTAGGGATTGAGGGCAAAGGTACGTCCGCTTTGCGGAGTATTCAGGACAATCGGCAACATCTCGTCGATTGGATATACGAGCCCGGGTGCGCCAGACCGGGCCTGCGAGAATGCACTGTATGAGTCCTGGTCGGTGGCGATCACCGTGCCGTGGCCGTCATTCCCTCCCTGCAGGAAAACGCAGACGAGCGCTCGATAGTCAGACATGTTGGTTTCCTGCGCCATGGCCGCGAGAGAGTTCAGCCCCATGATGAGGGGGCTGGCGTAGAGACCTGACATCGTTGCCATGGATGCCGTTCTGAGAAACTGTCGCCGGGATAGTTCACATTTGCACATCGTGGGCTCCCTAGTACTGCGCGCTAAATGATGGCGATGCCATGGTTAGGTAAATTGCTGTTTCTACCCGGGTGGTGAGCGCCGCGTTGATTGCATTCTGGTCGCCGGACGGCACCGGGATCGACTCCACCGCACTCAGGATCTGGCTGCGCAGCGAGCTGTCCATCTCACCTGCCATCAACAGAAGATTGATCCGGTCAAGAAGTTGATCCGGGTTTGCGGCCAGGTTGATTTCAGCTCCGTAGTTGGAAAATATATCGGAGCCTGAAGTGGTGTTGCTTCCGATCGCGTTCTGCATATAGTTCAGGTAACCCACGACCGTCGAGACATTGGTCATCTCCATCTCGGGCGCAACCAGACCGGCTTGCTCAATGCTGGTTCCGGGCGGAACGTAGCCTGGAGCAAACCAGTTAAAGACGGTAGGTGAACGCATCGTCATCTGGCCGAGTCCCCATATTGGATCCTCGGTGCTGCCAATGTCGTAAGCACCGGTGCGGGACTGGGCCGTGAAGGCGCGGGCCCATTCCGTATAGCGGACCAGCGCCTCGCGGACCTTGCCGTATTGAGGATTCGCGAAGTCCGTGGCAGAGTCGCGCGCTTCGGGGTCGAGAAGAATCGCCGTGATCACGGCCTTCATGTCTCCGCGTACGCCCATCCCGTCATCTTTAAAGAC
>Ga0335075_10001239_pt1 | contig 42346 bp, 43 predicted proteins | sample Lox_Sample_24_FD_206723 | JGI IMG/M metagenome (GOLD analysis project Ga0335075, IMG submission 206723) | Soil microbial communities from Loxahatchee National Wildlife Refuge, Florida, United States - Lox_Sample_2.4 | ecosystem: Environmental > Terrestrial > Soil > Wetlands | place: USA...
GCCCGTCTCGGCGAGCACCTTGGTGATCGCGGCGGTCAGCGACGTCTTGCCATGGTCGACGTGACCGATGGTGCCGATGTTGCAGTGCGGCTTCGTCCGCTCGAATTTAGCCTTAGCCATTTTCCCTAACCTCTTTCTTTCAAATTGCCCTGCGGAGCCGGCCCTTAAGCCAGCTTCGCCTTGACCTCTTCAGCGACGTTCGCCGGCACCTCGTCATAGTGCGAGAACTGCATCGTGTACTGAGCACGTCCCTGGGTGAAGGAGCGAAGCTCATTAACGTAGCCGAACATATTCGCAAGCGGGACCATCGCCTCGACAGCCTGCGCATTGCCGCGGGTGTCGGTGCCCTGAATCTGGCCGCGACGGCTGTTCAGGTCGCCGATCACGTCGCCCAGATAGTCGTCCGGCGTCACGATCTCAACCTTCATGATCGGCTCGAGGATCGTGATGCCCGCCTTCTGCGCGGCCTCGCGCATCGCGGCGCGGCCCGTGATCTCGAACGCGAGCGCCGAGGAGTCGACGTCGTGATACTTGCCGTCGATCAGGTGGACCTCGAGGTCGACGATCGGGAAGCCGATCAGGCTGCCCGTCTCGGCGGTCTCGCGCATGCCCTTCTCGACCGAGGGGATATACTCGCGCGGGATGTTGCCGCCCTTGACCTCGTCGACGAAGACGAAGCCCGAGCCACGCTCGCCCGGCTTCACCTGCACCTTGACCTCGCCGAACTGGCCGGAGCCGCCCGACTGCTTCTTGTGCGTGTAGGTGAGCTCGACCGGCTTCTTGAGATACTCGCGATAGGCGACCTGCGGCGCGCCGACGTTCGCCTCGACCTTGAACTCGCGCTTCATGCGGTCGACCAGGATCTCGAGGTGGAGCTCGCCCATCCCCTTGATGATGGTCTGGCCCGATTCGTGATCGGTCGAAACGCGGAACGAGGGATCCTCGCGGGCGAGACGGTTGAGGGCGATGCCCATCTTCTCCTGGTCGGCCTTCGTCTTCGGCTCGACCGAGAGCTCGATGACCGGATCCGGGAATTCCATCCGCTCCAGGATGATCGGCGCCGACGGCGCGCACAGGGTGTCGCCGGTCGTGGTGTCCTTCAGGCCCGCCAGAGCGACGATGTCGCCGGCATAGGCCACCTGGATGTCCTCGCGGTCATTGGCATGCATGAGCAGCATGCGGCCGACCTTTTCCTTCTTATCCTTGACCGAGTTCGTCACCTGCGACGAGGTTTCGAGCTTGCCCGAATAGATGCGGGCGAAGGTCAGGGTGCCGACGAACGGATCGTTCATGATCTTGAACGCCAGCGCCGAGAAAGGCGCGCTGTCGTCGGACGGACGCGAATCCTCGTCGCCGTTCGGCAGCACGCCCTTGATGGCGGGGACGTCGAGCGGGCTCGGCAGATAGTCGACGACGGCGTCGAGCAGGGGCTGCACGCCCTTGTTCTTGAACGCCGAGCCGGTGACCACCGGGACGAACGCCATCGCCAGCGTACCCTTGCGGATCAGCTTCTTCAGCGTCGGGACGTCGGGCTCGTTGCCCTCGAGATAGGCCTCCATCGCGTCGTCGTCCTGTTCGACGGCGAGCTCGACCAGCTTCTCGCGGGCCGCGGCGGCCTTGTCCTTCAGGTCGTCCGGAATCTCCTGATATTCGAACTTCGCGCCCAGGCTCTCCTCGAGCCAGATGATCGCGCGCTGCTCGACCAGGTCGACCAGGCCCTTGAAGTCGCTCTCGATGCCGATCGGCAGATAGAGGACGGCCGGCTTCGCGCCCAGGCGATCGATGATCGACTGCACGCAATAGTCGAAATTCGCGCCTGTGCGGTCGAGCTTGTTGATGAAGCACATGCGCGGCACGCCATATTTGTCGGCCTGGCGCCACACGGTCTCGGACTGCGGCTCGACGCCGGCGACGCCGTCGAAGCAGGCGACCGCGCCGTCGAGCACGCGCAGCGAACGCTCGACCTCGATGGTGAAGTCGACGTGGCCCGGCGTGTCGATGATGTTGATGCGGTGCTCGGGGCCCTTGCCCTCCGCGGCCTTCCACACGCAGGTGGTGGCGGCCGAGGTGATCGTGATCCCGCGCTCCTGCTCCTGCTCCATCCAGTCCATGGTCGCGGTGCCCTCATGGACCTCGCCGATCTTGTAGGACTTGCCGGTATAATAGAGGATGCGCTCGGTCGTCGTCGTCTTGCCGGCATCGATGTGGGCCATGATGCCGATATTGCGGTAGAGCTCGAGCGGATGGCTGCGGGCCATGATCGTTGTTTCCTTGGCAATGTGGGGAGCCGGATCGTCCGGCTCCCCATCATATAGTGTCGATTGTTACCAGCGGTAGTGGCTGAAGGCGCGGTTCGCCTCGGCCATGCGATGGGTATCCTCGCGCTTCTTCACCGCGTTGCCGCGGTTCGAGGCGGCGTCCATCAGCTCGCCCGACAGGCGGCCCGCCATGGTCTTCTCGGAGCGGCTGCGGGCCGCCGAGATGAGCCAGCGGATCGCCAGCGCCTGGGCGCGCTCGACGCGCACTTCGACCGGGACCTGGTAGGTCGCACCGCCGACGCGGCGGCTGCGGACCTCGATGCCCGGCTTCACATTGTTGAGCGCATCATGGAAGACACCCAGCGGGTCCTTCTTGGCGCGGGTCTCGATCGTCTCGAGGGCGCCGTAGACGATCCCCTCGGCGACGGACTTCTTCCCGTCGAGCATGATGTTGTTCATGAACTTGCTGAGCGTGATATCCCCGAACTTCGGATCGGGCAGGATCTCGCGCTTCTCTGGGCGGCGGCGACGTGACATCTTCTATATCCCCTTATTTCGGACGCTTGGCGCCGTACTTGGAACGGCTCTGCCGGCGGTCCTTGACGCCCTGGGTGTCGAGAACGCCGCGCAGCACGTGGTAGCGGACGCCCGGAAGGTCGCGCACGCGACCGCCGCGGATCAGCACCACCGAGTGCTCCTGCAGGTTGTGGCCTTCGCCGGGGATGTAGGAGATCACCTCGCGCTGGTTCGTCAGACGAACCTTGGCGACCTTGCGAAGGGCCGAGTTCGGCTTCTTCGGAGTCGTCGTGTAGACGCGGGTGCAGACGCCGCGCTTCTGCGGATTCTGCTCCATCGCAGGGACCTTCGATTTGGCCTTCTGCGGTTCGCGACCCTTGCGGATCAGCTGGTTGATCGTCGGCATGAAGCCCTTCACTTCCTTTAAGTTACTCTACTGCAACGCAAAAATGCGCAAGGTTGTCCAGGCGGCCTTTTCGGCCCCCCAGGCCTTGCTTCACATGCAGCAGTGTTCAGCTCAAAAATGCCCATGCAGGAAGCGTTTGGCTTGTCAGCCACCACCAGCCCGCGAGCGAGGCGGCCTATAGCCGCGACGCCTATGTGGGTCAACAGGGTGGATTTGCAAGAACGGGGGTCAGGGCCGCGCCGGAGCGGTGCCGGACGGGGCCGGCCCGGCTTCGGCCGACGGCAGGGAAAGGGACGGCCGGAGATTGTAGCGGCTGGTCGTCCTCAGCAGCGCGTGGACCTGGCCGAACGTCGCCTCCCGCTCCACCCGAAGCTCCAGCCCGCCCGGCGGGGGCCACATCTCGCCGGGTTCGGCCGGGTCGCCGCCGATCCGCCGAAGCTGGGCGGCCAGTTCCGCGTCGTCGACGGGATCGTCGTTCCAGGTGATCCGGCCGCCGGCGCCGATCCCGAGCACCATCGGAACGGGCGGCGGCGGGACGTCCATGTCCAGCGGGAAGTCGGCAAGGACGGCCGGTCCGCTCCCCGCGGGCTTGAGCCGCACGCGGATCAGGCCGGCGCGCTGGAGCGCGAAGAGGATGGTGTCGGCGCAGGCGAAGCCGAGATCGGCGGGCGCCTCCACGCCGAGCACCGGGAAGGTCTGCTCGGTCGCATTGCGGGGCCCGCCCGCCGCGGCGATCGCCCGTTCGAGCAAGGCGACGCTGCGCGCGGTGATCTGCTCCGGCGTCACCGCCTCCCCGTTCCAGCTGGCCGCGCAACCGTTCGGACCGGTCGCGGCGACGACGATGGTTTCGGCCGCCGCCTGGGCGGTCATGCTGGGCGGCTGGGGCCGGTCGTGTCGCGCGGCGGCGGGCCCGTTGGTCTCGCTTCCGCTCCGCCCGCAGGACGCCATGAGCAGCAGCACCAGCGTCAATGCACCCGTCCGCATCGTCCCTCTCCCTCTTCCGGTCGGCTAGCGAGACATCGCCGCGTTCGTTGCATTGCCGGGCCCGTCGACCGCGTCCGGCGGCGGCGGTATCGACCTTGGCGGCGGTCCGGAAGCGGGCGGCACCGAAGGCAGCAGCAAGGCGGCGCGGACCCGGCCCTGACGCACCGCCCGCAGCGCCTCATAGACCTGGCCGAAGCTGGCCTCGCGCGCCGGACGCAGCTCCAGCGCGCCGGGCGGCGCCTCGATCGCCGCTTCGAGACTGCCGCCCATCTGCCGGGCGCGCTCGGTGACCGCCGCCAGCGTCACTGCCTCGCCATTCCAGGCCAGCACCCCGCCCCGCCCGACCGTGACCGCCACGGACGGCGGCGTGCCGATCTCGCTGAGGGCGAAGTCGGCGAGCGCCGGCGCCTGCCCGCCGCCGGGGCTTAGAAGGATGCTCACCACCCCCGCGCGCCGGACCGCCGAGAGGAAGCTGTCCGCGCAGGCGAAGCCGAGCCCCGCCGGCGCCTCGACCGCGAGCGCGGGCAGGACTTCCCGGGTGACATTGCCCATGCCCCCGGCGGCGGCGATCGCCTGCTCGACGGCGGCGGTGCTGCGCTCGAGCACCTGCTGCGGCGTCGCGGCCCGGCCGTCCCAGCTGGCCGAGCAGCCGCCGGGGCCGGTCGGAGCAAGGGCAAGGGTGGCGACCACCTCCCGGTCGTCGCCCGCGGCCGCCGCGTCCGGCGCGTTGGCGGACGGGTCGGGCGCATCGGCGCTCTGCCCGCAGGCCGCCAGCAGCAAGACGAACGCCAGGACCGCGTGCCGCATCGCGCGCCTCAGACGATCACGAAGTCGCTGGCGGCGAGCGCCGGGGCGCCGCTGAGCGTGGCGAACTGGACCGCCGCGGCACCGCCGATGCCGTCCACGTCGAACGAAAGCGCGCCGGTCGCATTGTTGTAGATGATCCGGTCGGTGGCGTCCGCGGCGCCGGCCCCGATCACGAACGCGCCGGTGGGGAGGGCCCCGGCGGCAAGGCCGGTGAAGATCCCATTCTCCAGCGAGATCCGGTCGACCCCGCTCACGAAGCCGATCAAGGTGTCGACATTGCCGGCGCCGAGTGCGTTGTTGAACGCATAGGTGTCCGCCCCGCTTTTGCCGTCCAGCACGTCGCTGCCATTGCCACCGTTGAGGATGTTGGCGCCGTCATTGCCGAACAGGGTGTTGGCCAGCTCGTTGCCGAACAGGTTGATCGCGGCGGTGCCGGCATTGAAGTCGGTCGACAGGATTTCAACCGACGCGCCGCCCGCCAGCGCATAGCTCACGCTCGAGAAGATGCGGTCGACGCCCTCGCCCGCCAGCTCGATGACCGTGTCGACGGCGGTGTCGACGAAGAAGAGGTCGTCGCCGATGCCGCCGGCGAGCGCATCGACGCCCGTCCCGCCGACTAGCTGGTCGTTGCCCGCGCCACCGGAGAGCGAATCGTTGTCGGCCCCGCCGTTGAGGACATCGTTGCCCTCCTTGCCGTCGAGGGCGTCGCCGCCGGCGCCGCCGGTCAGCATGTTGGCGCCGGCATTGCCGATGATCGTGTTGGCGAGCTCGTTGCCGGTCAGGTTGAGCGCATTCGTGCCCGCGTTGAAGTCGGTCGAGAGGATTTCCACCGAGGCGCCGGCCGCCAGGATGAAGCTGGCGCTCGCGAAGATCCGGTCATTGCCCTCGCCGGCCGCTTCCATGACGATGTCGGTGCCGCTCTCGACGACATATTGGTCGTCGCCGGTGCCGCCGAGCAGCTGGTTGGTGCCGGCCCCGCCGAACAGCATGTCGTTGCCCGCGCGGCCGTAGAGGATGTCGTTGTTCGCGCCGCCGGCGAGCGTGTCGTTGCCCTCCTTGCCGTCGAGGACGTCGTCGCCGCCGCCGCCGGTCAGCGCGTTGACGCCGGCATTGCCGAGGATCGTGTTGGCGAGCTCGTTGCCCGTCAGGTTGATGGCGTTCGTCCCGGCATTGTCGCTCGTCGAGAGGGTCTCCACCGAGGCGGCCGCGGTCAGCACATAGCCCACGCCCGCGAAGATCCGGTCATTGCCCTCGCCGACGAGCTCGACCACCGTGTCGGTGCCGTTCTCGATCACGTACTGATCGTCGCCGCCGCCGCCATCCAGATGGTTGACCCCGGAACCGCCGTACAGCGTGTCGTTGCCGAGGCGGCCGTAGAGGACGTCGTTGTTCGTCCCGCCGTACAGCGCGTCATTGCCGGCGGCGCCGTCGAGGACGTCGTTGCCGGCCGCCCCGGCAAGCGTGTTGACGCCCGCATTGCCGATGAGCGTGTTGCCCAGCTCGTTGCCGGTGAAGTCGATTGCCCCGGTCCCGCCATTGCTGGCGGTCGACAGCGTTTCGACCGACAGGGCGGCGGCGAGCGTATAGCTCAGGCTCGCGAAGATCCGGTCGGTGCCGCCGCCCGCCCCTTCGGTCACCAAGTCGCCCGCATTGTCCACGAAATAGAAATCGTCGCCCCCGGCACCGGCCAGCAGGTCCGCGCCGCCGCCGCCGTTCAGAATGTTGGCCTGGCCGTTGCCGCCGAGGTTGTCGACGAAGCCCGAGCCGGTCACATTCTCGAAATTGGCGATGCTGTCGCCGGTCGCATGGCCGCCGCTCGCGCTGTTCGTCGCCAGCGAGACCGTCACGCCGGCGTCGCTCGACGTATAATCGAGCGTGTCGATGTCCGCGCCGCCATCGAGCGTGTCGGCATCGGCGCCGCCCTCGAGCGTGTCGTTGCCCCCGCTGCCGGCGATATTGTCGAGGCCGGCACCGGTGCGGATGATATTGGCGACCGCCGTGCCGGTAATCCCGTCATTGCCGGCGCCGGTGATCAGATTCTCGAAATTGACGAAGCTCTCGCCGGAATAATTGGTGACCCCGGTCACCATGTTGATGATATAGGGGCCGCCCCAGGTCGTCGTGTCGAGCGTGTCCACGCCGTCGCCGCCATCGATCACCTCGCTGGCATTGGTCAGCCCCGCGAAGATGACGTCGTCGCCGATGCCGCCGAGATAGATGCCGTCGCCCGACGAGCGAAGCACGTCGTTGCCCGAGCCGCCGTCGAGCGTGAGGATCGCCGTCCCGTTCACGAGACCCGTCGCCGAGATGGAATCGTTGCCATCGCCGCCGTTCACGGTGACCCGGTCGTTCGTCTCGACCGGGCCGAGCGTGACCGTCCAGGGGAGGCCGGTCACGCTCAGCGAGGCCGACGCGCCGCTGAGGTTGATCGTGTTCGCGGTCGCGCTGCCGTTCAGGATCACGCTGTCGCTCTGGCCGTCCCCGCCGCCCACGCCGCCCGAACTCGACAGGTCGAGGCGGAACTGCAGCAGGTCGGTGCCGGTCAGGTCCCCGATGGTAATCGTATCGGCGCCGCCGAGCGCGACGAAATCGATCCTCTCGACGTCGTCGAGATCCATCAGCACGCTGGCGACGTCCCGGAAGAAAGTGGCGCGCCCGCCATTGGCCGAGATGGTGATATTCTCGGCGACATTGGCGCCGCTGAACTGCAGCGTGTCGAGCCCACCCTGGCCCTCGACGACGTCATTGTCGTCGCCCGGATTCCAGACGAACCTGTCGTCGCCGCCGCCCAGAAAGGCGGTGTCGTTGCCGTCGCCGCCATTGACCAGGTCGTTGCCGGCCGAGCCGGTGATCAGGTCGGCACCGAGGCCGCCGTTGACGGTGAGCGCGACGAGGCCCGTCTGCAGCGCCGTCGCATTGATGATGTCGTCGCCGCCCAGACCGTTGAGGATCAGCCGGTCGTTCGGGCCCTCGACGTCGAAGAGCGACACGACCGCCGGGAGCCCGGAGACCGCCACCACCCCGGCCGCGGACGAGACGGTGACGGTGTCGAGCGCGTTGGTGCCGTTGACGGTCGCCGTGTCGACCGCGCCGTCGCCGCCTCCGCCCGACGCGCCGAGGCGCAGGTCGACCTGCGAGACGTCGGTGCCCGTCAGATCGCCGACGATGATATTGTCCAGGCCGCCGAGCGCCCGGAAGGTGATGTGCTCGACATCGTCCAAGTCCATGGTGACGTTGGCGACGTCGCGGGTGAAGAGGGCGCGCCCGCCATTGGCGACGAGGTTGATCGTCTCGCTGGCATTGGAGCCGAAGAAGTTGAGCTGGTCGACATCGGCCTGGCCCTCGATGACGTCGTTGCCGTCGCCCGGGTCCCACTGGAACACGTCGTTGCCGGCGCCTAGGAAGGCGACGTCGTTGCCATTGTCGCCCAGCACCTCGTCGTCGCCGATTCCGCCAAGGATCGTATCCGCCCCCTGGCTCGCCCGGATGATGTCGTTGCCGTCGCCGCCGTCCAGCGTCAGCTTGACGATGCCGGCCGCCAGCGTGGTCGCGACGATGGTGTCGATGGCGCCGAGCCCGTTGATCACGAGCGAATCGTTGGCCCCTTCCGCATTGGTCACGTTGATCGCGGCGGCCAGGCCCGCCACGGCGAAGCTGGTGCCGGCGCCGGTGATCGTCACGCTCTCGCTGCTATTGCCGCCGTTCGCCGTGACCACATCCGCCTGGCCGTCGCCCGCGGAGCCGCCGATCGACCCCGACAGATCGATGTCCACCTGGCTGACGTCGGTGCCCGCGACATTGTTTACGATGATCGCATCGGCCCCGCCCAGCGCGTTGACGGAGACGCGCTCAAGGTCGTTCAGGTCCATGACGATATTGGCGATGTTCCGGGTGAACAGGGCGCGCGCGCCATTGGCCGAAAGCTCCAGGATTTCATTGGCCGCGCTGCCGTTGAACAGCAGCCGGTCGAAATCGCCCTGCCCCTCGATTACGTCGCTGCCGTCGCCCGGGTCCCACTGGAAGGTGTCCGCGCCGGCGCCGAGCAGGGCGACGTCATTGCCCTGCTGCCCGTCGATGAAGTCGTCGCCGTCGCCGCCCATCAGCGTGTCGATGCCGTTGCTGCCGAGGATGGTGTCGTTGCCCCCGCCGCCGTCCAGGGTCAGGCTGATCAGAGCGGCGAGATTGCCGGTGGCGCTGATCGAGTCGTTGCCGTCGCCGGCGTCCAGCTCGAGCCGCTCGGTCGTGCCGAGGTCGAGCGCGAAGGGCGCGGGATCGAGCCGGTCGAAGCGTACACGCGCGCCATTGGCGGTGACGGTGAAGACTTCGGCGCCGCCGCCGCCATTGACCTCGGCGGTGTCGGTCCCGTCGCCGCCTTCCATCAGATCGCTGTCGTCGCCGGGATTCCAGATCATCCGGTCGTCGCCGGCGTCCCCGAACATCTGGTCGTCGCCGTCGCCGCCGGTCAGTGTGTCATTGTCCGCGCCGCCGCGAAGCTCGTCCGCCCCGCCCCGGCCGGCCAGGACGTCGTTGTTCGCCTCGCCGGTCAGCAGGTCGTTTCCCGACCCGCCGGTGAGCGTATCGTCGCCATTGCCGCCGGACAGCTCCGCCTTGGGCAAGGCGCCATTGGCCTCGTTGAGCGCGATGATGTCGTTGCCGTCGCCGCCCGAAGCGGTGATCAGATCCGTGTTCGCGACCGTGGCCGAACCGCCGGTGATGGGCACGGTCCCGCCATTGACCAGCAGGGCCCCGGCGACATCGCGTTCGATGGTCATCGTCTCGCCGATATTGGTTCCGGTGACCGCCAGCGTGAAGGCACCCGGCGAATAGGTCGCGGTGATCGGCATGTCGTTGCTCCTCGCGGTTCCCCCCGCAAGAGACGGCGCGAACTTATCCGCCCCCGGGCCTTTCCGCAATGTGCATCCCCCGGGGCGCAATGGCGGCCGCGCAACGATCCCGCCGCGATATGATCAAGTAAGATTCCCGCAATATTTCATAAATAATCAAATAATAAAATGAACAGTCAAGGTCATTTACCGGATTCGCGTTGACTGATTCCTGATTTATGTCAGTCTGACCTATCGCGAGTCGCTTACTGCGAGTCGCCATTCCGATTGCTTTTGGAGAGGGACCGCAATCTGTCCTTCGGAAACGAAGGTCTGCGGCCGGGAGAAGCTCATGCCTTCCATCCAGGACGTTGCCGACCAGATCAATGCGAAGCTCGACAACATAACGACGAACACCGCGAAGACGGCGACCAACACCGATGCGATCAAGACCGGAATCGCCACCACCAACACCAAGCTGACGGGCATCGACCAGAAGCTCGCCTTGCTGGACGTGCACCTGCAGGCCGGCTTCGCCAACCTCTCCCAGGGCATCTTCGCGCTGACCGAGCTGGAGAAGGTGTCGATCGCCCTCGCCGAGCAGAACCGCAAGCAGAACGACACGATCATCTGCCTGCTCGAAAATTCCAACGAATTGCTCTGCGGCATCACGCGCAAGCTGACCCGCCAGCTGGAGCTCAGCGACGCGATCCGCACGGCGGTCGAGCGGAGCGCCGCGATCGACGAGCGCGTCCATCCCGCCGAGGCGGCCGATTACGACCGGCTCAACGACCTCCAGGATAAGATCGAGGTCTGCTGCCCGCCGCCCAAGCGGCCGCTGGAGCTCTGCCCCGAGACGTGCGCGAAGGCCGACTATGTCCCGCCCAAACCGAAGGGGCAGGACTGGAAGCCTTTGCCCACGCCGAAGGACCAGCAGCAGCCGGGCTAGACCGATGACCCTTTTTATCCAGACGGACGCTACCGGCGCCGGCGCCGGCACGATCAACCCGAATCTCGTCGCGCTCAATCTCGGCGTGGTCGCCAATGGCGATACCGGCCTCGGCGTGAACGCGCCGGTCGGCAACCGCCAGACCGTGACCTACGCCCAGACCCTGATGGGCACCTGCCAGAACCGGCTCAACGCGCTCGTCAACACCGTCTTCATGCCCGATTACGGCCTCGGCGCCGGCCCGCAGCAGGTCGATGTGATCTGCATCGGCGTCGGCTCGGATTTCGTGCTCAACGACGGCTCGTCGATCCTGACCCGCGGCGGCACCGCGCTGCCGCCGTCCAATTCCGGCCTGGGCGGCGCCACGCTTAACGGCACGAACAATTGCCTGGTTCTCTACGACACGACGCAGAACAATAATGGCGGCTATTGCACGGCCCGGGCCGGCTCCGGCGGCGCGCTCAATCTCGACACGCCCAATTCGGTGATCCTCTATCACGAGCTGTCGCACGCCTTCCGGATCGTCAACAACACTTTGCTGTCGCTCGCCGGCGGCTGCGATCCCTCCTCGCCCGAGGAGAATGCGGCGATCACCGAGGAGAACGACCTGCGTACCCAGATCGCCAATGCGGAGGGTGAGCCGGTCATCCTGCGCGACGCCGGCAATCATTGCGGCAATGTCGGCTGCGTCACCACCAAGGTCTGCTGCATCATCGCGTCCGTGGCCTCCGGCTCGCCGGTGTCGCCGCTGGTGCAGGAGCTGCGGGCGCTGCGCGACGGCCTGTTGCGGCGGAGCGAGGTCGGCCATGCCTTCTTCGGGCGCCTGTTCTTCGACTATTACAGCTTCTCGCCGCAGGTCTGCACGCTCATGGCCGGGGAGCCGCAATTGCCCGATCTCGTGCTCAAGGGCTATGTCGAGCCGCTGCTCTTAATGCTGCGGGCGATGACCGCCGCCACCTACGAGCCGATCGACGACGAAACCCTCGGCCGCCGCTTCCTCGCCGCGGTCGGCGGCCCCGCCGCGCGCCGGCAGCGTCTGGCGGCGCTCGACCAAGCCGGGCGCTTCTGGCGCGGCGACGAGGTGCCCGATCACGAGACGGCGCGGAAGCTGGCGGGGCTGCTCCAGGATCATGCGCTGCCGAGCGAGCATGTCCGCTGGGCGCTGGTCGAGCCGGTCCGCATCTTCCAGGCGATCCTGCGGGCGCTGCCCCGCCGGCCGGTCGCGGCCACGATCGGCCGCGACATCCGCGCGGCGATCGACGCCTGGGTGCCCGATTTCCCGATCGACCCGATCTGGGCCTCGCTGCCGCTGCGCGAACTGACCGCGGAGCTGGAGAATATCGATGCGGTGCTGCTGAAGAGCGAGGCCGCCCGCGCCCGCTTCCGCCGCCGCCTGCTCGCGCGTTTCGAGACGATCCCGCCGATCCGCCAGCTGCTCGGCGGGACCGAAGCCTTGGGAGTCCCCGCATGAGCAGCGCAGCGACGACGGGCGGCCCGTACGAACCGCGGGGGCCGCGCGGCACGATCCGGAGCGTCGACTTCAGCAAACGCGGCGCCGAGGTGACGCTGCGCCTGCGCAACGACGACAGCCGCCCGGTCCATTATATTTCGAGCGTGCGCACGATCCGCTTCGATCCCGCGACCAAGCGGGTCGTCGTCGGCCTGTCGGACGAGGGCCGGGTGGTGATCCCCGGCGCGGCCGACGTCCATCCCAATTTCAGCTATATCGATCCGGGCAGCGAGGCGGAGCTTCAGCTCGTCCTGCCGCCGCGAATCGTGAAGCTGGCCGAAGGCCCGCTGCCGGACGACGAGGTCCGTTTCGAGCAGCACGATCTTGCCGACGCGGACGAGATCGTCGTCGAGGTCGCCTGGTCGGACATCCCCTATTACGAGGACGTGCGCGCGCAGGAACGGGCGCTGGAGCGCAACCGGCCCGGGGCGGAGCTCTGGATGAAGGGCAAGACCGTCATGGCCGCGCCGATGCCCGGCCGGGAAAGCGGCGGCGGGGGCGCCCGCTAGAGCCCGATCGTTCAAGGTGAAGCGCTGCGCGCGTCCGCCGGAAGCGTGACTCAGGCTCTCTTCAAATGGTCTAGGCCCGAATCCGGTGGGCGGCGAGCCGCTCGTAATAAGGCAGGCAGCGCTCGGCCAGCCGTTGCGCCTCCTCCGGCAGGGCGGCGGGCGCCGCCTCGGGCGGACCGAAGCCGGTCGAGGCCTCCACCGCATGATACCAGTGCGGCGCCCAGGGCCCGTCCGTCTCCCGCCGCCCCGGCCGCCAGGCCAGCATCGCCGGGTCCCAGCCGATGCCGAGCGCGGCGCAGAGCGGTTTCAGCACCCCCGCCGGATCGGCCAGCACGTCCGACGCGTCGATCACCGGCGGCGCCCGGCCAAGCCGGTCCGCCTCGCGCTCGAAGAAGTCCGCCTGCCGCTCCAGCCCGAAATCCTCGAACGCCGCCGCTTCGCGCTTCCTGAGATAGGAGGCGATCATCCGCGCCGGATCGCGGATCAGGAAGGCATGGCTGAAGCCGGCGAAATCCGCATAGCCGACCGGCCCCACCATATGGTGCCACATCTGCTTCTGATACCAGATCGGCCGGCCGCCGGGCGCCGGCCCGGCCAGCGTGCGCGCCACGCTTCGCCAGTCGCAGTCCATCGCGGCGATCACTTCCGCCGCCATTGGATGGGGGGCGCCGCTGGTCTTCAGATAGGCGCCGTAGAAAGGCTCGTCGCTCACCGCCGTGTCGGCGCGGTTGCCGAAGCTGCGCATCATCGCCGTGGAGAGGTTCCGCGGCCCGGACCACATGGCGATGCGCAGGGTCACGCCCGCCGCCTCACGGCCTGGCGCCCTCGCTCACGTCCGCCGCGACCAGGGCCTTGTACAGCGCCTGCAGCCGGCCAGTCATCGGCCCGCGTCCCTCGGTCAGCACCCGGCCGTCCACCATTCGCGCCGGCACCACCCCGGCGAAGGTGCCGGTCACGAAGGCCTCGTCCGCGCCATAGACATCGGTGAGCGAGAAGTTCTTCTCGAACACCGGGATGCCGTTCTCCCGGCAGAGCCGGATCACGTTCGCCCGCGTGATCCCGCCGAGGCAGTAATCGCCCGACGAGGTCCAGACCTCGCCCTTGCGGACGATGAAGAAATGGGTCGAGTTGCAGGTCGCGACGAAGCCGTGCGGATCGAGCATCAGCGCCTCGTCCGCCCCCGCCTCGATCGCCTGGATGCAGGCGGTGATGCAGTTGAGCTTGGAATGGGAGTTGAGCTTCGGATCCTGCACCGCCGGATCGCCGCGGCGGACATGGACGGTGAACAGGGTGATCCCCGTCTCGACGATCGCCGGCAGCGGCTCCTTATATTCCGGCACGATCACGATCGTCGCGCCGGACACGACCACGCGCGGGTCCTGATAGGGCGTCGAGCGCAGTCCGCGCGTCACCATCAGCCGGACATGGACGCCGTCGCCGGCCATCCCGTTGGCGTCGAGCGTCGCATGGAGCCGCGCGGCCAGCGCCTCCCGCGTCAGCCCGATGTCCAGCGCGATCGCCTTCGCGCCCTCGTACAGCCGGTCGAGATGCGCCGCCAGGAAGGCGAGGCGCCCCCGGTGGACGCGCAGCCCTTCCCAGACGCCGTCGCCGAGCACGAAGCCGGAATCGAACACCGAGACCATTGCCTCGGCGCGCGGCTTCAGATCGCCGTTGACGTTGATCAGGATCGCCGCGTTGCGCGCGTCCCCCGCGCTGTCGTGCATGCTCTGGGCCATCAGGCCAGCGTGGCGCGGGCACGATGGCTTGGCAAGGCCGCGCCGCGTTGCACATCGGCCCGCGACGTGATTAAGCGCTCTGGCTCATCGACCCTGTGGAGGCGGCATTGGCGGACACTTACGATCTCATCGTGCTGGGCTCGGGCCCCGGCGGTTATGTGGCGGCGATCCGCGCGAGCCAGCTCGGCCTCAAGACCGCGATCGTCGAGCGCGAGAAGCTCGGCGGCATCTGCCTCAACTGGGGCTGCATCCCGACCAAGGCCCTGCTCCGGTCCAGCGAGATCTATCATTATATGACCCACGCCGCGGCCTATGGGCTGACCGTGGAGAAGCCGGGCTTCGACCTCGCCAAGGTCGTGGACCGCAGCCGGAAGGTGGCCGGGCAGCTCAACATGGGCGTCACCGGCCTGATGAAGAAGCACAAGATCGACGTGCATTTCGGCGACGGCGCGCTGGCCGGCGCGGGCAAGCTCAAGGTGACGAAGGACGGCAAGACCACCGAGCTGGGCGCCAAGCACATCATCGTCGCGACCGGCGCGCGCGCCCGCGACCTGCCCTTCGCCAAGGCGGACGGGAAGCGGATCTGGACCTATCGCCACGCGCTCGTGCCGAAGGAGATGCCGACGAAGCTGCTGGTGATCGGCTCGGGCGCGATCGGCGTCGAATTCGCCAGCTTCTATTCGGACCTCGGCGCCGAGGTCACCATCGTCGAGATGCTGCCGCGCATCCTGCCGGTCGAGGACGAGGAGGTCAGCGCCTTCGTCCACAAGGCCTTCGCCAAGCAGGGCATGAAGCTGCACGTCGGCTCCGGCGTCGAGAAGCTCGAGGTCGGCAAGACCGGCGTGAAGGCGACGATCAAGGGCGCGGGCGTCGAGGAATTCAGCCACGTCATCGTCGCCGTCGGCATCGCGCCCAACACCGAGTCCATCGGCCTCGAGGCGGCGGGCGTGAAGACCGACCGCGGCCACATCGTCACCGACGGCTATGGCCGCACCAACGTCGCCGGCATCCTCGCCATCGGCGACGTCACCGGCCCGCCCTGGCTCGCCCACAAGGCGATGCACGAGGCGGTGGTCTGCGTCGAGAAGCTCGCCGGCGTCGAGGGCGTCCATGCCATGGAGACCGGCAACATCCCCGGCTGCACCTATTCGCGCCCGCAGGTCGCCAGCGTCGGCCTCACCGAGGCGAAAGCCAAGGAGGCCGGGCACAAGGTTAAGGTCGGCAAGTTCCCCGCCATCGGCAACGGCAAGGCGATCGCGCTCGGCGAGGCGGAGGGCTTCGTGAAGACGGTGTTCGACGCGGAGACGGGCGAATTGCTCGGCGCGCACATGGTCGGCGCCGAGGTCACCGAATTGATCCAGGGCTTCGTCGTCGCCCGCGAGCTGGAGACGACCGAAGCCGAGCTGATGGGCACCACCTTCCCGCACCCGACGCTGAGCGAGATGATGCACGAGAGCGTACTGGGCGCCTACGGGAAGACGCTGCACATCTGAGTCAGCCCAGCAGCCGCCCGAGCTGGTCCACGGCGACGATCGCGCTCAGGGCGCCGAACAGGGTCATTGCCCAGAGCAATGCGCCGGTCCGCACCGGGCCCGGCCGCACTTCGGGGGCGAGGAGGCGGCGGTTGAGGAGGATGAGCAGGCCGGAATAGAGGAACATCATGAAGGCCGCGATGCAGGCCGAGGCGACCAGCAGGACGAGCGGCTGGGTGAGGCCGGCGGCGAGGATGAAGATGCCGGTCGCGACCATCGCCCAGACCAGCCAGACATAGAGCAGGCTCTCGCTCCTGCCCTTGAGATAGCTGGTCCGGAGCACGTCGGCGGCGAGGCGGGCGGTGTAATCGACGATGCCGAGCGCCGCCGCGAACAGGGAGAAGGCGCCGACGAACCAGAACAGGCGCCCGAACCAGCCGCCGACCTGCGCCGACAGGATCTCGCCCTCCACCCGAAGGAAGGCGATGTCCCGCGGCAGCCCCTCCCGGCCCGACAGGGTCGCCCAGGCGAGCAGCGAGGTGAAGGCGATGGTCAGGAAGGTGATCGCGACGAAGGTGGCGAGCTGCTCGACATTGGCTAGCCGCCACCAGCGCCGCCAGCGCGCCATGTTCGCCGCGTCCGTGGGGAAGCGCCAGCCCGTCCCCGGCGAGGCCAAAGGCTCACCCGTGAGCGGGCTTTCGATCCGCGGCGCATAGGCGCCCATGCCGAACCCCTTGTCGCGGATCCAGTTGGACTGGCAGAGATTCTGCCCGCCGCCGGCGCCGGCATAAGCGAGCGCGCCCATCAAGAGGGCCCAGCCCAGCTCGGCATGGGGAACGCGGATTTCGCTCGCGCGGGCCGGCGCCTCCGCCCAGGCCGAAGCGGGAATGGCCAGCGCCGCCGCGACGACGATCAGCAGCCCGACCGCGATCACCTTCAGCCACTGCGCCCGCTCCAGCGTGCGGTAGACGATTGGCGACAGGGTCAGGATCAGCCCGATCGCCGCGAGCATCCCGATCGCGATCCAGCGCGCGTCGCCGCCGACCAGCCAGGTGGTGAGCGTCGCCGCGCCGCTCACCCAGCCCGGCCAGAGATTGGCGAGCATGGCCAGCCCGGCGAAGACCAGGCCCCAATGCCGGCCGAGCCGGGAGAAGCCGGTCAGCACCGTCTCCCCGGTCGCCAGCGTGTAGCGCTCGATCTCCATGTTGATGAAATATTGGGTGGCGAGGCCGACCGCCGCCGCCCAGAGGAAGACTAGGCCGACCTGGCTGGCGATATAGGGATAGAGGACGAACTCGCCCGAAGCCAAGCCGACGCCCGCCGCGACGACGCCGGGCCCGACGATCCGCCAGGCGGAGGCGGGCGGCTCCGGCAGCTCGGCCGTGCCCAGCGGCGGCAACCGCTTGGTCTCCCCCTCGCCCGGTTCCATCCCGACGCCGGCGCCTATTCGGCGTCGGCGGGAACCGCCTGGGCGGCGAGGATGGCGGGATCGCTGGCCAGCCGGTGCATGAAGGCGTGCCGCTCCGGCCGCCCGTAGCGCAGCCGCCTGAGCGCGTCCCGCTGCGCCCCGGTGAGGCGGAAGCGGGTATAGCCGAGCTCGGTCAGGCAGGCGTCCAGCGCGACCCGCATCAGCGCCCGGATCTGGTTGATCCGGTGCTGCGGCCGGGTGAATTCCACCACGTTCATCGCCTGCTGGCCGAGCCTCACCATATTGTCCGGATTGTCGTCGCCGCCGCCGTTCCCATAGAGCGTATCGATCCGCCGCGTCCCCCGGATCAGGGCCTCCGCCGGCTGCGTCCCGACCAGGTCCACCCGCTCGGCGAGCCGCAGGCAGAGGGTCGCGTCGTGGCGATAATCGGCGAGCGAGACGCCCGCCTTGCCCCAGCTGGTCTCGGGCGCGGGCGCCGCGGCGGCGGTGCCGGCGACGCACAGAAAGGCGGCGGGGACGAGCAGGCTGCGCATCGCAATCCTCCCTCTCGGATCGCGCCAAAACTACCAGCGGATGTTTGCGCTAACAAGAACCCGCTCGGATTGCGCGCCGCGCCCGGCCAAGGCCGCCGCGGCGGCTTTCCGTCCGGCGGAATGAACGCCTTCGCCGCCCGGCGGTTGAAGCCGCCATGTTCACGCCGCCCGACCCCTACATCCTGTGGCTGACCGGCGCGGGCATCCTGATCGCGCTCGTCGCCTGGCTGCCGCTGGCGCTGAAGCGGCTGCCGCTGTCGCTGCCAATCGTCTGCATCGCCATCGGCGCCGGCCTCTTCTCCATCCCTTCGGTCTCGCTGCAACCTCTGCCCTGGGCCTGGCCCGAGCTCACCGAGCGGTTCACCGAGCTGGTGGTGATCATCGCGCTGATGGGCGCGGGCCTGAAGCTGGACCGGGCGTTCGGCTGGCGGCGCTGGACGGTCACCTGGCGGCTGCTCGCCATCACCATGCCGCTCGGCATCCTCGCGATCACCGCGATCGGCGGCTGGGGGCTCGGCCTGCCCTGGGTCGCCGCTTTGCTGCTCGGCGCGGTGCTCGCGCCGACCGATCCGGTGCTGGCCGCCGACGTGCAGGTCGGGCCGCCCAGGACCGGCGAGGAGGACGAGGTCCGGTTCGGGCTGACCTCCGAAGCCGGCCTGAACGACGGCCTCGCCTTCCCGTTCGTCAATCTCGCCATCGCCCTCGGCCTCCACGCCGCCACCGGCGAGGCGTGGCTGGGCGGCTGGCTGCTCCAGGACGTGCTCTGGGAGATCGGCGCGGGGATTGCGGGCGGCTGGCTGGTCGGCCGGCTGTTCGGCTGGCTCACCTTCCACGTCCCGGCCGAGACGAAGCTCGCCAGGACCGGGGACGGCGTGATCGCGATCGCCGCGGCCCTGGTCTCCTACGGCGTGACGGAGCTGGTCGACTGCTACGGCTTCCTCGCCGTGTTCGTGACCGCGCTCACCCTGCGCCGCGCGCATCGCGACCATGATTTCCAGCGCGACATGCACGACATCACCGAGCAGATCGAGCGGATCGCGATGATGGCCCTGCTGATCCTCTTCGGCGGCGCGCTGATGAGCGGCCTGCTCGGCGCGCTCCGCTGGGCGGACGTGGCGGCGGCGGTGGCGATCATCCTTATCGTCCGCCCGCTGACCGGGATGATCGGCCTCGCCGGCTTCCGCGCCGACCGCTCCGAGAAATGGATGCTCGCCTTCTTCGGCATTCGCGGCGTCGGCTCCTTCTACTATCTCGCCTACGCGCTGAACGCGCTGCACCTGCAGGAGGGCGAGCGGCTCTGGGCGATCGTCGGGCTGGTCGCGCTGCTCTCGATCCTGCTCCACGGCCTGACGGTCACGCCGGCCATGCGCCGCTTCGACCGGCGGCACGGGCGCGACCCGGACGGGCCCGCGCCGGACGCGGAGGACGGAATCGGCTTCGACAGGCCGGACCCGAGCCGCTAGTCATGCCCCGTTCGCCAGGGAACAGGGGAGTTCGTCATGTCGAGACTATTGGCCGTCCTGCTGCTCGCCTTCGCCCTCGCGGCGCCGGCCCGGGCCGAGACCGTGGTCGTCACCGCGGACCGGATGATCGACGTCCTGACCGGCCGAGTCGTCGAGGAGCCGGTGGTGGTGATCACCGACGGGCGGATCGCCGCCGTGGTCGGGCGCGGCGGCGCGCGGCCTTTGATTCCGGCGGGCGCGCGGCGGATCGACCTGCCGGGGATGACCATCCTGCCCGGACTGATCGACATGCACGTCCATCTCGACAGCTCGCCCTTCTACGGCCCTTATGAATCGCTGCGCTTCACCGATCTCTTCCAGACGGTGATGGGCCCGGGCCATGCCCGCGACATGCTGGCGGCCGGCTTCACGACGGTGCGCAATGTCGGCGCCGACAATTATGCCGATGTCGCCTATATGCAGGCGATCGACGAGGGGCGGATCCCGGGGCCGCGCATCGTCCCCGCCGCCCACGCCTTGTCCGCGACCGGCGGCCATTGCGACGAGACCTTCCTGCCGCCCGAATATCATCGCCCCGCCCCCGGCGTCGCCGACGGGCCGCAGGCGCTGCGCGACCGGGTACGGCAGATGCGCGCGGCCGGCGCGCAGGTGATCAAGGTCTGCGCGACGGGCGGCGTCTTCTCCCGCAACACCGAGCCCGGCCAGCAGCAGCTCAGCGAGGAAGAGCTGCGCGCGATCGCCGACGAGGCGCATATGTGGGGGCTGCGCGTCGCCGCCCATGCCCATGGCGCGGCCGGCATCCGCGCCGCAATCCGCGCGGGCATCGACACGATCGAACATGCCTCGCTGATCGACGCCGAGGGGATCAGGCTCGCCCGCGAGCGCGGCACCTGGCTCGTCATGGACATCTACAACAGCGAATATACGCAGGAGAATGGCGCCGCGAACGGCATCCTCGAGGACAATCTCAGGAAGGACCGGGAGATCGCCCAGCTCCAGCGCGACAATTTCCGCGCCGCGCACCGGGCCGGCGTGCGCATGGCCTACGGCACCGACGCCGGGGTGATGCCGCATGCCTTGGCGGGGCGGCAATTCCGCTGGATGGTCGAATATGGGATGACCCCGCTGGAGGCGATCCAGGCCGCGACCCGCAACGCCGCGCAGGCGCTGGGCCGGGAGGCGGATGTCGGCGCGATCGCGGCCGGCCGCTATGGCGACATCGTCGCGGTCGCGGGCGATCCGCTGCAGAATGTGCGCCTGCTCGAAAATGTGGCGGTGGTGATCAAGGGCGGCGCGGTGGCGAGCGACCGGCGGAGCGCCGCCGCCGGAAACTAAGGGTCCCGTCGCGGCGGCTTTCGTGCTAGGGGCGCCGCATGGAGGACGATGAACTCAGGCCCCCGCTCAGCGGGCTGATCATCCTGTTCATCGGCGCGGCGTTCATCACCGTCGGCGCCGGTTTCCTCACCTACGGCATCTACGCCTGGGTCCGGACCGGCATCTGGCCGCATTATCCGGCGAGCAAGATGCTGTCGGAGGTCGGCCTGCCCTATCCGCAGCTCGGCTGGAACGGCGGCCAGGGCGCGCTCGACTGGGTGCTCGCCTCCAGCGCCTGCGTCGTCCTGCTCACCATCGGCGCCCTGGTCACCGCCCTCGGCGCCTGGCGGGTGTCGCGCTTCTATCGGCGCCGGCGCCTGGCGGAGGCCGACGCGGAAGCCGCGACGGCCTAGAGTGTTTCCCTTTGAGATGAACCGCTTACCGTTCGCCCTGAGCCTGTCGGAGGGCCTTTCTTCTTATGGCCGAAAGGACGGAGAGGGCTTCGACAAGCTCAGCCCGAACGGTTGTGAAATTCAAACCCGGTGAATCCGAGCCCAAGGCCGCCTGCCCTCCACGGCATAGGCCTCGATCAGCGGCTGGAAGGCGTCGAGGTCCGGGATCTTCTCGAAGCCGTGCTTCGCCGGCGTCACCGCCCAGGGCAGCTTCTCCGAGGTGAACGTCTCGATAAAGGGCTCGAACCAGATATGGTCGTCGAGCATGGTCGGGCGCAGGTTCACGAACCAGTCCATCCCGGCGGGGCGGGTGAACATCCAGGTCATGCAGTCCGGACAGAAATGGTGCACGTCCCGGCTAAGCCCGCCCAGCACCGTCTCGCCCTGGACGATCTCGAACCCGTCCGAGGGGACGGCCAGCGACAGCGAGAAGGCGCTTGCGCTCATGCTCTGGCAGCCGGTGCAGTGGCAGGCGGCGGCGAGCAAGGGCGGCTTCGTGACCCGCAGCCGGACCGCGCCGCAGCGGCAGCCGCCGTCCCAGGGGAGCTTCCAATCGTCCATCGCCCGATAATCCTTGTCGCGGGAGAAGTTTCCGCCCCCGCTCAGCGGCGGATGCGGACGTTCGTCCGGTAATGATCGAGCTGCTCGGCGCCGCCCGCCTGATAGGTGCGGTGCGCCGCGAGCCGGAAGGCCTGGCCGTCGAACGCCCACAGGGTCCGCTGGCCGCAGCTGCCGGCGCAGCTATGCCCGCCGGACGAGAGGGTCGCCGTCCGGGCATCCCACTCCAGCTCCGTATAATCGCCAGATCCCGTCCCGCCATCCTCGCCCGGCCTCGGCGGCAGCACGACGACGCTCGCCCGCCGCGGGTCGGCGCGGGAAGCGCGAAGCAGGAGCGAGCCGAAGCTGGTATTGTAGAGGCGGCAGCCGAGGAAGACGAGGACCTCGGTCCGGCTCAGCGGCACCGCGGAATCATTGGCCAAAGCGAGCTCGTTGGTCTCGCAATCGGCGCGGCGCAGGGCGGCGCCATGCGCCCGGCGCACCGAAGCGGCGAAGCCGCGCGGCACCGGCGCCGCGGACGGCCGGGGCACCCAGAGGACCGGCACCGGCTGCGCGGCCGGCACGGCGGTCGCGGCGCGCGCGCCCGGGCGGACGGAGGCGGTCACCGTGCCGGCGCGGCCCTGGGCCTCGTCCATCGCGAGCAGGGCGGCGGTCAGCCCGGCCAGCGACACCGTGCGGGTCTCGCCGCCGGCGCGATAGCTGAGCGTGCGGGCGGGGGCGATCGCCCAGAGGAAGGTGAGCGCGGGCGGGCCCTCGAGCTTCGCGCTCTCCGCCTCGCGGTCGAGCCGCCAGCCCCCCGGCGCCAGCCCGCCGACCACGCGGATCGAGCCGATGTCGGGGAGCGAGGGACCGTCGCTCGGCTCCTGGCCGTCGAGCACGATCCGGACCAGGCCGGCCGCGCCAGGATCGCGGCGGACCATTAACGAGCCGCCCTGGCCGGTCACCTGGGCGCGGCAGACGCGGACATTGTCGCAGACCAGGAGCCAGTCGCCGAACCTGCGCTCGAGCGGCGGCGCGCCGAGCAGGCCGGGCGCGGCCGCGCGCTGGGCCGAAGCGGGCCCGACCATCATGAGGGGAAAAGCGAAAGCGAGAAGCCCGAACAGGCGGTAAAGGCGGATCATCGCGCCACCCTATCTTCCGACTTGAACTCCGCAAGCCTTTGACGGTTATCAGGCGCATGCCCGCGCTCGACAAAGCCAAGGTCTATCGCGATTTCGGGCGCGCCGTGAACATGGCGCCGGCCGAGCTCGAGGAATGGCTGGAGTCGGAGGAGAGCCGCAAGGTCGGCTGGAAGGCGGACGGCCGGAGCGAAAGCATCGGCCATGCCTCCGGGCGCCGGATCGTCGACCTGCTGCGCACGCAGAAGGCCGATCTCACCGACGACGACTACGCGCACATGCGCAAGGTGGCCGGCTATGTCGCGCGCCATTCGGCCCAGCGGCCGGAAAATATCGTCACCTCGCGCTGGCGCTACAGCCTGATGAACTGGGGCCACGATCCACTGAAGGAATGAGCGAGGCGGGCGTCAGCCGCGCTTCCGCTTGCCGCCGCCGAGCCATTTCGCCCAGTCGAGCCGGGCGAGCAGGACGAGGCCGATCAGCATGGCCACCTGCATGGCGATGCCCCAGGGGCTGGTCAGAGCGTCCCTGAACGCGTCGCCCAGGCTGGTGGCGCGCAGGCCGGCGGCGGTGAAGACGTAGATAGAATAGGAGATCGTCCGGCCGAGGAAGAAGGCGATGGTGAAGGGCAGCAGCCTTAGCCCCGCCAGCCCCGCCGCCTCGAACAATTGCGCCGAAGGCACGGGCGAAAGCGCGAACAGGCCGAGCGCGAGGATCGCGCCCTTCCGGTTCTTCTCCAGCGCCTCGCGCGCCGCCGTCAGATTGTCGCGATATTTCTTCGGCAGCCGGTTGCCGAGCAGCCGGAAGGCGAGCGCCAGCAGCAGCCGGCCCGAGGCGGCGGCCAGCGCGGCGACGGGAATCAGCAGCGCCGGGTGGATGTCGGTGCTCAGCACGTAGAGGACGAGCACCGCCCAGGTCGGCGGCCCGAAGGCCGGGATCAGATTGATGCCGAAGACGATGGCGAAGAGAGTGAGCAGCTCGACCATGGCCGATCAGTCGAACGTCCGCGCCACCGCATCGCCGCCGCTTCCGCCCGGCAGATAGGACCACCAGATGATCGCCGCCGTCACCGGGATCGCGGCGACCGCGAGATAGTCGAGCCAGAACAGGGCGACGGCCGGCATCTCGCCGCCGCCCAGCCAGACGAGCCAGAGCGCCGTGACCGCGACATAGGCCACAATTCCGGCGGCGAGCCAGAAAGCCGTCCGCCGCGCCCGGGCCAGCCTGGCGCCTAGGTCCAGCACCGCGATCGAGGCCAAAGCGGGCAACGCGATCCAGAGCGAGACGATCGCGGCGAGATAGAAGATCAGCCAGGGCAGCAGGAAGATGGAGAGCAGGCCCATGAAGACGGCGAAGCCGAACAGGATCGAGAGCCAGGGAAAGATGATCCTTTTCGCCTGGCTGTCCGGTTCCGCATCCAGCCAGCGCCGCCTGGCCCGGTAGATCGCCACCGCGGGCAAGGCCGCCAGCCCGAGGAAGCGGGGCCAGTAGAAAAGCGCGATGGCCCGGTCGACGCTCAAGTCGCGCGCTCAGCCGGCGATCACGGTCAAGTAGCGCGACGCCACCCAGCCCTGCCGGCAGGCGCCCGCATAAGGGCGGATGCTCGGCACCGGCGAGCCGACATTGCAGTCCTGGCCGGGTTCGGCGGCATAGACGATGCCGGTCCAGCCCGGGACCGCGTCGCCGTCGCAGACCCAGACCTGCCGGCCCGGGCCGAGCCGGTCGAGCGCCGGCGCGACCCGCGAGGTCCGGGCGCGCACGGTGAGGACATTGTCGCCGTTGCGATCGAGCCCGCGCACCTCGGCGAGGCTCAGGCAGGCGTCCATGTCCGGCCCCGCCAGCCCGACGCGCACCGGCCGCACGCCTTGGCCGGGCTGCGCGCCTGCCGGCAGCGCCCCCGCCAGGAGCAGGCTCGCCGCCGCGATTCGTCCGATCCTCATCCTGCTCCCCTTGCCTTGCCGGCCCAGTCTAGAACGGGCGCCGATGCCGGCCAAGCCATCGCGCTCAGCCGCATACAGCGCGGGCAACCGCCCAGGCCAGGCCGGTCGGCGCGATCAGCAAGGCGAAGAGCAGGGTCTGGCCCGGCATCGCCCGGGCGCGCCTCGCCCGAAGCGCGGCGCTGCCGCCGACCAGCCCGAGCAGCTGCACCGCCGAGAGGAGGGCGCCGATGACGAGGCCGGCCAGCGGGAAGCGCAGCCAGTCGCTCGCCGGCAGCCAGGCGGCGCCGACGCCGGCCTCGATCGGTAGATAGCAGACGGCCAGGATCGCCATGAACATTGCCCAGGCGACCGGGAAGGTCCAGCGGGTGCGCTTGCGCCCGGCGAGCGCGGTGAAGGCGAGCGCGAAGGGCAGCGCGGCGAGCGGCGGCTTCAGCCAGGCGAGGCCGGCCGCGCCGCCGGCGACCCAGGCCGGCCCCGCTTCGGCGACGAACGCCACCGCTCCCCAGACGGCGATGTAGAGCGCGGTGAAGACGCCGAACATCTTCGTGCACCCTTCCATCCCGTAGCCGTTCGCCTTGAGCGCCGCCCCCAGGCAGACCGATGCGGCCAGGGTGACGAAGGGGTAGACGAGCGGCGCGGTGCCGGCGGCGCGCAAGGCGGCGCCGCCCAGCGCCGCGAGCGGCACCGCGAAGGCGAGCGGGACGGCCAGGAGCAAGGCCATGCCCAGCAGGTGGGCAGGCAGGCGCCGCACCGGCGGGCCGTGGCGGAGGCGTCCGAACAGCGCCCCGGCGAGCACGGCCGCGAGGATCAGGGCGGCGGTGATGCCGCCGGCCCAGAGCGCCGTCATGAGCGCCGGGGACAGGATCATGCCGGCAAGGCGCCCCGCCGCACGCTGCTCCCCCTCATCCGCGCCTCCTCCGCAACCGGCGCGCAGCCTAGCGCCGCATTTCGCTTGTGCGAAGTCCGGCAAGGCCTATCAGGCGGCCATGCCCGCCGGCCGCCGAGTCCCGCTGCGCGACGCCCGTTTGGGGCTGCTGCTCGCCTGCGCCCTGCTGCTGCGCGGCCTGATCCCGGCGGGCTGGATGCCCGCGGGCGACGGCCTCAGCATCCAGATCTGCGCCGACGCGACCGGCAGCACGGACACCGGCTTCGCCACCGCCGCGCAGCGCCAGTTCGAACAGGCGCTCGGCCCCGCCGCCGACCGCAAGGCGAAGGACCGCGGCGCCGATCATCCGGGCAAGGACCAGCCCTGCGCCTTTGCCGGCCTCGCCACGGCCTGGACCGGCGCCGAGGCCCCCGCCCTCGCGCCGCCCATCGCCGTCGCGGCGACCCTGGAGCCACCGGCCCCGGCGGCGGCCTTTGTCGGCCGCGGCCTTGCCGCGCCGCCCCCGCCCGCCACCGGCCCGCCCGCTTTCGCCTGACCCACCGCCGGACGGCGCCCCGCCGTCCCCACCGGCCGCCCGCGCGGCCGCCCAGGTTCAGGATGAAATCCCATGTCACTTTTCCTTCTCGCGGGCGCCGCTTCCTGCGCGCTCGTCCTGTCCGACGCCGACCCGGCGCCGGCCGACCAGATTGTCATCGTCACCGCCCAGCGCACCGCCGAAGCGGAGGCCGATGCCGACCGCCGCCCCGGCGGCGCCGACATCGTCACCGCCGCCGATTATGAGAATGTCGCGGCCGTCTCGCTGCGCGACGCGCTCGCCTTCTCGCCCGGAATCTACGCCCAGCCGCGCTTCGGGCAGGAGGTGCGGCTTTCAATCCGCGGCTCCGGCATCAGCCGCGGCTACCATATGCGCGGCCTAACGCTCCTGCAGGACGGAGTGCCGATCAACCTCGCCGACGACAATGGTGACTTCCAGGAGCTGGACCCGACGGTCTTCGAGCATATCGAGGTCTATCGCGGCGCCAATGCGCTGCGCTTCGGCGGGACGACCCTGGGCGGCGGGATCAACGGCGTGACGCCGACCGGCCGCTCGGCGCCCGGCCTCGACCTGAGGCTGGACGGCGGCGGCTTCGCCACGCTGCGGGGCAAGGCGGCTTATGGTCATGCGGATGCGCGCGGCGACGGCTGGGCGGCGCTGACCTTCGACCGCTCGGACGGCGACCGCGACCATGCGCGGCGTCGGTCGCTCCGCTTCCACGCCAATGCCGGAATCCGCCTGACCGACCGGATCGAGACCCGTTTCTACGGCAGCCTCCAGGCGATCGACCAGGAACTGCCCGGCGCGCTCAACCTCGCCACCGCGCTGACCGCCCCGCGCACCGGCAATGCCGCCGGCGACCAGGCGCGGGACATCGACTCCCTCCGCGTGCAGAACCGCACCCGGATCGAGCTCGGCGGCGGCACGCTGGAACTGGGCGGGTTCGTGAACCTGAAAGAGCTGTTCCACCCGATCTTCCAGGTGGTGGACCAGGTCTCGACCGACTGGGGCGCCTTCGCCCGGCTCGACTGGCGCAATGGCCCGTTCGAACTCACCCTTGGCTCGACCGCGCGCTTCGGCACGGTCGCGGCGCAGCGTTTCGTGAACGTCAACGGCCGCCGCGGCGCGCGGACCTTCGCGGCGGACCAGCGGGCGCGGACAATCGACCTCTATGGCGAGGGCCGCTACCGGCTGGGCGCGCTGACCCTGGTCGCCGGCGGCGTCTACAGCCATGGCGCGCGGGCGCAGGACCAGTTGCTCCCCGCCCCGGCGCGCGGCCGCTTCGAGGGCGACCAGCTCTCGCCGCGCTTCGGGCTGATCTGGGCGCCGCGCGAGGAGGTGCAGGTCTACGCCAATCTCAGCCGGTCGCACGAAATGCCCGGCTTCGTGGAACTGGCCCAGATCGCCGCCTTCGTGCCGCTGGACAGCCAGCACGCCTGGACGGCGGAGCTCGGCGCGCGCGGGCGGATCAGCATCGCCAGTTTCGACGTCAGCGTCTACCGGGCGTCGGTGCGCGGCGAGCTGCTGCAGTTCAACGTCGGCCCGGACATCCCGGCGTCCACGTTCAACGCGGACCGCACCCGGCACCAGGGCGTGGAGGCCGGGCTGGACCTCGATCTCGCATCCTGGCTCCGGCTCAGGCAGGTCTACCAGTATAACGACTTCCGCTTCCGCGGCGACGCGCAACATGGCGACAACCGCCTGCCGGTGATCCCCCCGCATCTCTACCGCGCCGAGCTCCGGCTCGGCACCGAGGCGCTGAACGTCGCGCCGAACGTCGAATGGGTGCCGCGCGGCGCCTGGGCGGACTATTCGAACACGCTCCGCGTCGGCGGCTATGCCACGCTCGGCCTCACCGCTGCGACCCGGCTGCGCGAGGGCCTGTCCGTCTTTCTCGACGCCCGCAACCTGAGCGGCACGAACGCGGTCGGCGACATTTCCGCCGCCATCGCCGCGACGCCGGCCTCGGTCCTCTTCTACCCCATCGAGCGGCGGGCCCTGTATGGCGGCCTGCGCGCGCATTTCTGAGGGAGGGCGTCATGACCGAATTCTCCCTCTCCCGCTCCGTCTGGCGCTGGCATGTCACCGCCGGGATCGTGGTGCTGCCGGTGCTGGCCTGGATGGCGATCACCGGCGCGCTCTATCTCTACAAGCCGGAGCTGGAACGCGCGCTCTACCGCGACTGGATCGTCTCGCGCGCCGTCGCGCCGCCCATGCCGGTCGCGGACATGATCGGCCTGGTCGAGGCGCAGACCGGCGGCCGGGTCACGCAGGTCGTCCGCCCGGCCGCCGCGGCGGAAAGCTGGCGCATGGCCTTCACCGCGCGCGACGGCGCGGCGCGCATGGCCTTCGTCCGGCCGGATGTCGGGCTGGTGCTCGGCACCAGCCGCGCCGGCGGGCCACTGGAGCTGGTCAAGGAATTGCACAGCCTCAGCGTCCTCGGCCTCCCGGGCAATCTGCTGATCGAGCTCGTCGCGGGCTGGGCGATCCTGCTCGTGCTGACCGGCTTCTACCTCTGGTGGCCGCGCGCCGGGGGTCGGGCGCTGTCGCTGGCCGGGCGGCTCGGCGAGCGGCGCTTCTGGCGCAATCTCCACGCCTCGGTGGGCGCGCTGGCGGGAAGCGTGATCCTGTTCCTCGCGGTCACCGGCATGCCCTGGACCGCCTTCTGGGGCGCGGGCTTCCATGCCGTCGTCGCGCGCCAGCAGATCGGCCGCCCGCCGGCGCCCGCGCCCCAGGCGCACGGCCATGACGCGCATCTTCCCTGGAGCCTGCGCGGCGCGCCGCAGCCCCCGGCCTCGACGCATGGCGACCTCGGCCCCGGCCGCGCCGTGGCGGCGGCGGAAGCGCGCGGGCTGGCCGCGCCCTGGATCCTGGACCTCCCCGCCGCGCCCGGCCGCCCCTACCGGCTGTCGGCGGCGGCGGAGCGCACCGGGGACGTGCGCATCCTTTATATCGACCCGGCCGACGCGCGGGTGCTGCAGGACATCGGCTATGCCGATTTCGGGGCCGGCGCGCGCGTCTTCGAATGGGGCATCTACACGCATCAGGGCCGGCAATATGGCGAGCTCAACCGGCTCGTCATGCTGGCCGGCTGCATCGGCCTGCTGCTGCTCGCGCTGACCGGGCCGATCCTGTGGTGGAAGCGCCGCGGCCGCGGGGCGTCGGCCGGGCCGGGGGACGGGCGGCGCGCGAAGGGCGGCCTGATCGTCGCGGCCACGATCGGCATCCTGTTCCCGCTGACCGGCGCGTCGATGCTCCTTGCCACGGGCCTCGCCGCCCTGCTGCGCCGGCTGCGGGCGGCGCCGGGCTGAGTCAGGTTCGCCCGGCCCAGGCGATCAGCGCCCAGGCGAACAGGGTGATGACGCAGAAGATCGTCCAGGACCAGATCAGGTGGACGCCGGCGAGGTTGAAGTGCACGGAGCTGGCCTGCACCCAGTCGGCGAGCGCGCCGCCGCCGCCGCGAAAGGCCCAGGGGAGGCCGAGCGCGGCGATGCCGCCGGCGATCACCGCCTTGGCCAGCGCCATGTCAGGCGCCTCCCCGGCGTTTGTGGTTCGCTACGATGCCGTCGAGCCGTCTGGTCATGCCCGCTCACCTCGCGCGCCGGCTTCGGGCGCCGGCGCTCGCCCGCCGGTATGGCAGGTGATTACGAACGGAAAATGAATCTCGCGGCACGCGGTTCCCGGCTGGGGCCGGCGGCACGGCTCAGGCGAGCATGCCCAGCGGATCCTCGACCAGCTGCTTGAACGCCTTCATCAGCCGCGCCCCGTCGGCGCCGTCGATGGCGCGGTGGTCGAAGCTGCCCGTGGCGCTCATCACCGTCGCGATCTGCAGGGCGTCGTCGACGACATAGGGTCGTTTCTCGCCGGCGCCGATCGCCATGATCATCGCCTGCGGCGGATTGATCACCGCGTCGAACTGCTTGATCCCGAACATGCCCATGTTGGAGATGCTCGCGGTGCCGCCCTGATATTCGTGCGGCTGCAGCTTGCCCTCCTTGGCGCGGCCGGCCAACTCGGTCATCTCCTTCGAGATGGCGGACATGGTCTTGGTGTCGGCGCCCTGGATGATCGGGGTGATCAGCCCGCCCGGGATCGAGACCGCGACCGAAATGTCGGCGCGGCTATATTTGAGCAGTTGGTCGCCGGAGATGGAGACGTTGCACTCCGGCACCTCGACCAACGCGACGGCGAGCGCCTTGATCAGCATGTCGTTGACGCTGAGCTTCACGCCGCGACTCTCGAGGCCCTTGTTGAGCTCGCCGCGCAGCTTCAGCAACGCGTCGAGGCGGACGTCGACGGTGAGGTAGATATGGGGGATGGTCTGCTTCGCCTCGGTGAGGCGGCGCGCGATCGTCTTGCGCATGTTGGAGAGCTTGACCGCCTCGTGCGGGATGTCGGTCTCGACCACCGCCGGGGCGGCGACATGCGGCGCGGCGGCCGACGCCGGTGCCGGGGCGGATTCGGGGCGCGCGGGCGCCTTGCCGGCGGCGCCGTCCACGTCCGCCTTCACGATCCGGCCGCCGGGGCCGGAGCCGCTCAGGCCGCCGAGGTCGATGCCCTGCTGCTCGGCGAGGCGGCGGGCCAGCGGGCTCGCCTTGACCCGGTCGCCGCTGCTTGCGGCGGGGGCGGGCGTCGGCGCGGGAGCAGGCGCGGGCGCGGGAGCCGCGGCGGCCGGCGCCGGGGCGGGTGCGGGCGCCGGGGCCGGGGCCGGGGCGCTGGCCGCCGCGCCGGCATCCTCGCCCTCGCCCGCGATCAGGGCGATCACCGTGCCGACCTTCACCTCGTCCGTGCCCTCGGCGACCAGGATCTTCGCGATCGTGCCCTCGTCGACCGCCTCGAATTCCATGGTCGCCTTGTCGGTCTCGATCTCGGCGAGGATGTCGCCCGAAGCGACCGTATCGCCCTCCTTCACCAGCCATTTGGCCAGCGTCCCCTCCTCCATCGTGGGCGAAAGGGCGGGCATTTTGAGCTCGATCGGCATGGAACGGGCTTTCCTTCTGGGCAACCGGGGAACGCCTGCCGCTCAAACAGCAAAGGCGGGGCGATGGTCAAGCCCGTCCTGAGCCGGTCGAAGGAGGCCGCTTGCCAGAAGCGGCGAACTGGCGCAGGCGTTCCATCGAAAAGGAGAGGCGATGCGGTCCTATCTGGTGGTGATGGACGAGACCGAGGAGGCGCGGGCGGCGCTGCGCTATGCGGCGCGGCGCGCGGCGCGAACCGGCGGCAGCGTCGAGCTGCTCGCGCTCATCGAGCCCGCCGAGTTCGTGCAATGGGGCGCCGTCCAGGAGGCGATGGAGGAGGAGGCCCGGCTGCGCGCCGAGGCGATGCTCGTCCAGGCCAAGGACGCGGTCGTCGAGGAAGCCGGGATCAAGCCGAAGGTCACCGTCCGCCAGGGCGAGCCGGTCAAGGCGGTCGCGAGCCTGATCGAGGAGCGCGACGATATCGGCGCCCTGGTGCTCGCTGCCGCGGCCGAAGGCGGGCCCGGCCCCCTGATCAGCCATTTCGCGGGCCAGGCGGCCGGCAGCCTGCCCTGCCTCCTGATCATCGTGCCCGCGGCGCTCGACGAAGAGACGCTCGAACGCCTGACCTAGGGTTCCGACGACGACTCGATTTAGATCGACCCGAAAGAGTCATCGCGGCGAAGGCCGGGACCTGTGCACACGGAAAACCGAAGGAAAGACGGTGGCGCTGGTCGCGCTATTTCCGGCCGTCAAGCTAATGAGAGCGTGATCCAGTTGGGTCGGACCGCTCTCCGTTCGCCCTGAGCCTGTCGAAGGGCCTTCCTTCTTATCGCCCAAAGGAAGAGGGGGCTTCGACAGGCTCAGCCCGAACGGTGGCAAGTTTCAAACTTGGTGAATTCGGCTCCAATCGAACCCGCACCCCCGGGGCCTGAATCGGAAGGCCCTCCCCGGTTTCCCGGAGAGGGCCTCCATTCCCCCACCCTTGCTGGATCAGCCGCGCTCGCCCGGCGGCGGCCGGCGCGGCGGCGCGGGCCGCGGCGCGGGACGGCGCACGGCCGGACGCGGCGCCGGGGCGCAGGCGCAGCGCGCGCGGCGCGGCCTGGTGGCGCGGCGCCGGGCCTGCCGAACCTCGACATATTCCTCGGTGATCTCCTCGACATAGCCGGTGCTGCCAGTGGTCGTCACTGTCTCGATCACGATCGGATAGGCGTAATGGCCATAGCCGTAGCCGCCGCCATAAACGTGGGTCGTGCCGCCAGGCCCGCCCGGAGGCGGCCCGTAGCCCGGAGGCGGCGGCGGGCCGTAGCCCGGCGGGGGCGGGCCATAGGCATAGCCGCCATGGCCGCCGCGGCTCTCGCCATGCTCCTCATAGGCATAGCCTTCCTCGTCGGCCTCGTAGCCCTCGTCGCTGTCGCGCCAGGCGCCGCGATAGCCGGGGATGCCGTCATGGTCCTCCCACTCCTCGCCATAGCCGTTCCAGTTCACGCCATAGCGCTCGCCGAGGATGCGGCCATGGCCGTCGACCAGATAGGCGTCGTCATAATAGCGCACCCAGCGCTGGTCCTGGCCCGGCGCGGCGAAGCCATAGGCCTGCCAGTTGCCGACGTAGAATTGCGGCGCGAACCAGAAGCTGTTGATGAAGCCGCCGCGGCGCAGCCGCTCGTAGCGCCAGTTGCGGCCGGGATGCCGGCCCCAGCGATGGAAGTTGAAATTGCCGCCGCGGACATGGCCGCCGCGCACGTGCCCGCCGGCCTGGAAGCCGCCGCCCGTCCGCACCTGGCCGCGCATGTGGGGGCCGCGCATCTGCACATTGGGGGCCCGCATCTGCACGTTGGGCGCGCGCATCTGGACGTTCGGGCCGCGCATCTGGACGTTGCCGCCGCCGCGCCAGGTGGCGCCGGGACGGGCCCCGGGGGCGGGCTGGGCCGTGGCGACGCCGGCAATGAGCATGGTGCTCGCCGCCAGCAGGGTGAGGCTCAACTTGCGCATGAAGGTAATTCCCCTTGTTCGCGAGTGCCGCCCCGCCGTGAAGTTGGAGCGTCGTGAACCGGCCTTTTACCCCCTCGTTCCCTCCTCCGCCATGCCGGCAAGTGCCGTTTCGAGACGCTGTATCAGTTTGACACAGCCCGAAACGTCTTCCTGATCGAAGCGGCCGGGGACGGGGCTGTCGAGGTCCAGCACCCCGGCCAGCCGGCCGTCCGCGACGATCGGCACGACCAGCTCCGAGCGGCTGGCGGCGTCGCAGGCGATGTGGCCGGGGAAAGCGTGGACGTCCGCGACGCATTGCGGTTCGCGGGTCGCCGCCGCCGCCCCGCACACGCCCTTGCCGAAGGGAATGCGGATGCAGGCCGGCCGCCCCTGGAACGGCCCGAGCACCAGTTCGCCGCCGACATTGCGGTAGAAACCGGCCCAGTTGAGCTCGGGCAGGCTCTCCCAGAGCAGCGCCGCGACATTGGCCATGTTGGCGACCGCGTCCGGTTCGCCGGCGGTGAGGGCGACGGCGGCGTCGGTCAGCTCCGCATAGAGCGTCGCCTTGTCGGCCGCCTCGATCCTGAAGTCGTACATTCGTAGCTCCTCAAATCCTCCCCGTGCCGGAGAGGAACTAGTCCAGACTCACCTTCCCGCGGCCTGCCTTGATCGAGCCTCGCTGTTTCTTCGCATCCACCCGCTTCGCCTTGGCGGCACGGCTGGCCTTGGTCTTGATCCGCTTGACGGGCCGCACATGGGCCTTCTCGATCAGGTCCGCCAGCCGCGCCCGCGCATCCTCGCGGTTCGCCTCCTGCGTGCGGAAGCTGCGCGCGGTGATCACGATCTCGCCCGCGCTCGTCATCCGGCTGCCGGCCAGCGCCTTCAGCCGCTGATAGACGTCCGGCGCCAGCTCCAGCCTGAAGACGTCGCAGCGCAGCTGGCAGGCGGTCGCCACCTTGTTGACGTTCTGCCCGCCGGGCCCGGACGCGGCCAGGAACGTCTCGGACAGCGCCTCTTCGGGGAGCTCAAACGGCATCGGCCGTTCCGAGGTCGAGGTCGCCGAAGCCGGCGCTGACGAAGGTCGGCGGTAGTGGCGCCGTCGCCTCGACCGGCGGCTTCGCCCCGCGATCGACCTTCAGCGACAAGGCATGGAGCAGCATCGGCCCCCGGCCCGCGCCGTAGACCGGGTCGCCCGAGATCGGCACGCCGATGCCCGAGGCCGCATGGACCCTGATCTGATGGGTGCGCCCCGTCTCCGGCGTGAAGACGATGACCGCCCGTCCGTCCTTCACGGCGGCGACCCGCCAGTGCGTCACCGCCTGTTTGCCCTTCGGCTCCGCCACCATCCGCCAGCCCTCGGCCGCGGTCGAGACCTTGCCCAGCGCCATGTCGACCGTGCCGCTCTCCGCCTTCGGCACGCCGTCCAGCACCGCGACATAGGTCTTCCCAACCCTTTTCTCCTCGAAGGCGCGCTGGAAGGCCTTGTGCGCCTTGGGATTGCGCGCGAGCAGCAGGCAGCCGGACGTGTCGCGATCGAGCCGGTGCACGGGCAGAGGCAGCCGCTGAAATCCGAAACGAAGATGGTGAAAATAGTCTTCCAGGCTCTCGCGGGTCCGCGCACCCGGGTGCACGGCGAGGCCGGCCGGCTTGTCGATGACGATCGCCTCGCCGTCTATGTATAAGACCCTGTCGTCCCAGAAGCGCATTCCATGGGCCCTGCCACCTCTGTGGCCGTCGCGCAACGATCCAGGCTTAGTCCCGGATTCTACGGTATTAATACGAAATTAACCTTTTGCCTTCACACCGGTAAAGATTAATGAGCGTCGAAGGGGCCGGGGCGATTGGCTCCTCGCGACAGGAGGCCATTTCCATGCGCGTGCTGCTGATCGAAGACGAGCCGACGACGGCCAAGGCCATCGAGCTCATGCTCAATAACGAAGGCTTCAACGTCTATACGACGGATCTGGGCGAAGAGGGCTTGGACCTCGGCAAGCTCTATGATTACGACATCATCTGCCTGGACCTGAACCTTCCGGACATGCACGGCTATGACGTGCTGAAGAAGCTCCGGACCGCCAAGGTGGGCACGCCGGTGCTGATCCTCTCCGGCGTCGCCGAGATGGACTCCAAGGTCCGCGCGCTCGGCTTCGGCGCCGACGATTATGTCACCAAGCCGTTCCACCGCGACGAACTGATCGCGCGCATCCACGCCATCGTCCGCCGCTCGAAGGGACACAGCCAGTCGGTCATCAAGACCGGCAAGCTGGCGGTCAATCTCGACGCCAAGACGGTCGAGGTCGACGGGGCCCGCGTGCACCTGACGGGCAAGGAATATGCGATGCTGGAGCTGCTCTCGCTCCGCAAGGGCACGACGCTCACCAAGGAAATGTTCCTGAACCATCTCTATGGCGGGATGGACGAGCCCGAGCTCAAGATCATCGACGTCTTCATCTGCAAGCTGCGCAAGAAGCTCAGCCTCGCGTGCGGCGGCGACAATTATATCGAGACCGTCTGGGGCCGCGGCTATGTGCTGCGCGAGCCCGAGGAAGGCGAAGCGGCCCAGGTCGCCTGACCTTTACGAATTTGCGAGGGGCGAGCCGGCGTCCGCGTGAAAGCGCGGGCGCCGGTTTCTTTTGGGCCGGCCCGTCAGGCCGCCTCCCCGGCGTCGAGCTGGAAGAGCGCCAGCAGCAGGCGCAGCGACAGTGCCTCGTTCGCATCGAAGGGGTTGTTGGTCAGCAGCACGAGGCCGAGGCGGCGCTGACGCGACACCGCCACTAAGGCATTATGGCCGTCCGCCTCGCCTTCGTGCCGGATGATCGTTCCGTGTCGCCCGAACACCGTGACCTGCCAGGCCAAAGCCTGCTGGCGCGGAATGTCGCCGCCAATGAACTCGACATAAGGGCGCAGAAGCATGGCCTCCCACTGCCGGCCGCCGACCAGCCGGGCCGTCGCGTCCCGGTCCATCATCGTCGCCAGGTAGCGGCCAAGGTCCCCTGCGGTCGAAAAGAGGAAGGATCCGCCGACCACCTCTCCCGCCGTCCAGGGCGGAACCCGGCTGATCCGGTCATTACGCTGGTCGAGCACATAACCGGCCGGGACGCGCCCCAACTGCGCCTGCGACGGGCGGAATCTCGTGTCGGCAAGGCCAAGCGGAGCCGCGATTTCGGTAGCGAGCAGTTCCTCCATGCCGCGCCCGCTGGCCAATTCCAGCACGTGCGCGGCGAAATGGAAGCCGAGGTTCGAATAGCTCCACTCCAGCGGCGGGAGCGTGGCCTGCGTCAGCGCGAGGCCGCGCTGGAATTCCGCCCTGCTGAAGCTCGCGGGGTCGGCGATGCCGGGATCGTAGCCGTTGGAAAGCTCCAGCCTCAGATTGCGCCGCGTGGCATTGTCGCGCGGCCACCCCTGCCGGTGCGTCAACAAGGTTCTCAGCGTGACCGGCACTCGCGTCAGCGTCGGATGCAGCGTCACCCCCTCGGGCAGATAGCGTTGCACCGGCGCATCGAGATCGACCACGCCCCGCGCGGCGAGCTTCACCGCCAGGGCGGCCGTGAAGGTCTTTGTCACCGACCCGATCGGGAAGAGCGCGTCGGCTGCGAGGGAGGTGCCCGCCTCCCGATCGGCCTTTCCGAAGGCAGCCTGGTAGACTAGCCTCCGGTCCTTCACGATCGCGACCGAGAAACCTCCGGGAAGCTCCCACTCCTCAAGCGCCCGCCTTACCAGAGGCGCGATGCGCTGCTCGAGCCGCGCGGCGAGAGCTTCGGCTCCACCCGCGTCCCGCGCGGACAGCCTCATCGGAGCGAATGCCACGGCCGTCGCGGCGGCGCTCGCTGCCAGAAACCGCCGCCGATCCATCCTGCCTCGGAGGGCCTAGAACAACGCCGCCAGCGCCGGCTTCAGAATCAGCACGATCCCGACCACGCTGACGATCCAGGCGAGGCTCCGGACCACGGGCACGCCGAGCGCGTAAAGCGGCAGATAGGCGACGCGGCCGCCGAGCCACAGCCAGGCGCCGAGCTTCGTCCCATCCGTCGTGCCGACGGTCATCGCGAGGATGACGGCGGCGATGAAGATCGGGAAGGTCTCGAAGAAGTTCGCCTGCGCCCGCGCCAGCCGGCCGCCAAGCGGGCTGATCGGCGGCAATTCCTCGTCGCGCGCGCCCATGTTCCACTTCGTGCCATATTGCCGCGTCTTGACCTGCACGGCGGCGAAGATGTGGACGAAGGCGAGGATGCAGCCCCAGGCGAGGACGGCGAGTTCCGTCGGGAGGATCGTTGGCATGGCGGAACGATAGTCCTCGCGCGTACGTCCGTCACGCCGATAAGTTGCTGCAGTGCGGAATCGGTTTGCCCGTCCCGGCCTTTCGTGCATTGTTGCGGGGCGCCGCGCATCCGCGGAGCGGAAGAGCGAGGGGCGATGGCGAAAAAGCGGGCGTTCGACGAGCTCTGGGGAGACAGCGGCGACCGCACGCCGCGTCCCGATTTCGAGTCCGTCGCTGCCTGGCTTTCGGACCTCAGCGCCGCCGAACTGCTCCGTCGTCAGCAGGCCGCCGAGGCCGCCTTCCGCTCGCTGGGCATCACCTTCGCCGTCTATGGCGACGAGGAAGCCGCCGAACGGATCATCCCCTTCGACATCATCCCGCGCGTCTTCTCCGCCCGCGAATGGGCGAACCTTTCCGCCGGGCTCGAGCAGCGCGTGCGGGCGATCAACCTGTTCATCGACGACGTCTACGGCGCGCGGAAGATTCTCGCCGACAAGGTGATCCCGGCCGATATCGTGCTCGGCAACAGCCAATATTGCATCCCCGTCGCCGGAGCCCGGCCGCCGCACGGCGTCTATGCCCATATTTGCGGGATCGACCTGGTGCGCACCGGTCCGGACGACTTCTTCGTGCTGGAGGACAATGCCCGCACGCCGTCCGGCGTCTCCTACATGCTGGAGAACCGGGAGGCGATGCTTCGCCTCTGCCCCGAATTGTTCGACGCGCTTCCGGTCGAGCCGGTGGATTCCTATCCGGAGCTGCTGCGCGAGACATTGCAGTCGGTCTCGCCCGGCCGCGGCGACGCCTGCTGCGTGCTGCTCACGCCCGGCCATTTCAACTCGGCCTTTTACGAGCACAGCTTCCTCGCCGACAATATGGGCATCGAGCTGGTCGAGGGGTCGGACCTCGAGGTGGACGACGACCAGGTCTGGATGCGCACCATCCACGGCCGGCTGAAGGTCGACGTCATCTACCGCCGCATCGACGACGCCTTCCTCGATCCACTCGTCTTCCGGCCGGACAGCGCGCTCGGCGTACCGGGGCTGATGGCCGCCTATCTCGCCGGCAACGTCACCATCGTGAACGCGCCCGGCACCGGCATCGCCGACGACAAGGCGATCTACTCCTACATGCCGGAGATCGTGCGCTATTATACGGGCGAGGAGCCGAAGCTCCCCAATGTCGAGACGTTCCGCTGCCGCGAGCCCGGCGCGCTCCAATATACGCTCGACAATCTCGAGCAGCTGGTCGTGAAGCTGGTCGACGGCTCGGGCGGCTACGGCATGCTGGTCGGCCCGACCGCCTCCAAGCAGGAGATCGAGGATTTCCGCGCCGCGCTGAAGGCGGAGCCGCAACGCTATATCGCCCAGCCGACGCTCGCCCTTTCCACCGTGCCGACCTTCACCGACAGCGGTCTGGCGCCGCGTCATGTCGATTTCCGGCCGTTCGTGCTGACTGGCAGCGAGGGCGTCACCATCGTCCCCGGCGGCCTGACCCGGGTGGCGCTGCGGGAGGGGTCGCTGGTCGTGAATTCCAGCCAGGGCGGCGGCACCAAGGACAGTTTCGTCCTCGCCGCGGAGGACGCGGTCCCGAGCCCCGGAGGTGCCGGCTGATGCTGTCACGCACCGCCGCCCATCTCTACTGGATCGGCCGCTACATGGAGCGGGCCGAGTTCGCCACGCGCCTGATCGAGGCCACGATCAGGCTCGCCGCGCTCGGCGACCATGAGGAGAGCGAGCAGGCCTGGCGCAGCGCCCTTTCCGTGGTCGGCGCCGCCCAATCCTTCCGCGCCACGGGCGAGAGCTTCAGCCCGGCCAATGTCCGCCGCTATCTGACCCTCGCGACCGAGAATCCGGGGTCGGTCCGCTCCTGCCTCGCCACCGCCCGGGACAATGCGCGGGCCGCGCGCACCGCGCTGACCGTCGAATGCTGGGAGGCGATCAACCGCGCCTGGCTGATCATCCGCGACCGCACCAAGCCCGGCGGCGTGCAGCAGAGCCTCAACCTCATGGACAGCCTGAAGGCCGAGATCCGCGGCTTCGAGGGCGCGCTCAACCGGATGCTGCGCTCCGAGGGCGCCTGGTTCATGCAACTCGGCGCGGCGATCGAGCGCGGCGACAACACGGCGCGCCTTCTCGACGTCAAATATTACCTCCTCCTTCCGCCCGGCCAGGAGGTCGGCGGCGCGCTCGACCGCGACCAATGGTCGACCCTGCTGCAGATCGTCTCGGCCAAGACCGCCTATCGCCACCTCTATTCCGGCCCGCTCAAGCCCTGGCGCGTGGCCGAGTTCCTGATCTTCCGCAACGAGATGCCGCGCTCGCTGGCCGCTTCGGCCGGCGAGACGGTCGACCTATTGTCCGATTTCGCCAACCGCTTCGGCCGGCAGGGCCCCGCCGACCGGCTCGCCCGCAAGCGGCTGGACCGCATCGCAGCGCTGCGTATCACGCATATCGTGCAGGAAGGGCTGCACGAATGGCTGCACGCTTACATCCGCGACAATGCCGCGCTCGACCAGGCGATCGCGCGCCAGTTCCGGTTCGCCTGATGCGCCTCTCCGTCCATTATTCCACCACCTACACCTATGCCGAGCCGGTCCGCCGGGTCATCCAGCTGCTGCGCGTCGAGCCGCTCAGCTTCGCCGGCCAGTCGGTGCTCGACTGGCGCGTCGACGTCGACCAGGACGCCAAGCTGCGCGAGGGGCGCGACGGCTATGGCAACGTCATCCACATGCTCTATGTCGACAGCCCGGTCTCGAGCCTCACCCTCTCCATTTTCGGGCGCGTGCTGACCGAGGACAAGCACGGTATCGTCCAGGGCCTGCCCTACGACCTGCCGTCCGAAATCTTCCTGCGCGCGACGCCGCTGACCCAGCCCGGGCCGACGATCCAGGCCCTGGCCGACGCCTCGGCGGGCAAGGGCGGGACGATCGAGCGCCTGCATCGGCTGGTCGGCACGATCCACCGGCGGCTGCGCTTCGATACGGACGCGACCGAGGTCGAGACCAGGGCGGAGCAGGCGGCGGCGGAGGGCCATGGCGTCTGCCAGGATTTCGCCCATATCTTCATCGCCGCCGCGCGTCTGTCCGACATCCCGGCCCGCTACGTCTCCGGCCATCTCTTCCGCCGCGACGGCCGGCACGAGCAGCAGGCGGCGCATGCCTGGGCGGAGGCCTGGGTCGACGATCTCGGCTGGGTCGCCTTCGACCCGGTCAACGGGATCAGCACGGACGACGCCTATCTGCGCGTCGCCTGCGGGCTCGACTATCGCGACGCCGCGCCCATCGCCGGCGCGCGTTCGGGTGGCGGCGACGAGCGACTCACGGTAGAGGTGCGCGTCAGCGATGCGGCGGCGGGGCAAAGCCAGTCGCAGGCGCAGAGCTGACGGACGGACAGATGAGAGGGTTGCGGCGCGGATGACCTACTGCCTTGGCATGCTGCTGGACGCGGGGCTGATCATGATCGCCGACACCCGCACCAATGCCGGCGTCGACGACATCTCCTCCTTCCGCAAATTGCACTGCCTCGCGGATACCGAGGACCGCGTCCTCTACGCGGCCTCGGCAGGCAATCTCTCGACCACCCAGACCGTGATCTCCATGCTGCGCGAGGGCATTCCGACCGGCGAGGACGGGGCGATCATGCGCACCATCGCCGAGCCCAATTCGATGTTCCGCGCCGCGCAGCTGGTCGGCGACGCGATGCGGCTCGCCAACGAGACGGTCGGCAAGGCGCTGGCCTCGATCAAGATCTCCGGCTCCTCCTCGATCCTGCTCGGCGGCCGGATCGGCGACGGGCCCCCTGCCCTGTTCCTCATCTACTCCGCCGGCAATTTCATCGAGTGCAAGCCGGACATGCCCTTCTTCCAGATCGGCGAGACCAAATATGGCCGGCCGATGCTCGACCGGACGATCAAGCCGTCGACGCCGCTGCCCGAGGCGATGAAGATCGCCTTCCTGTCTTTCGACTCCTCGATCCGGTCGAACCTCGCCGTGGGGCGCCCGCTCGACCTGATGGTGATGCCGTCGGCGCCGGGCTCGAAGGTGCTGACCCGGCGGATCGGCGAGACCGACCCCTATTTCAACGATCTCTCCGCGCGCTGGGGCGATCTGCTGCACGACGCGGCGGCGACCATCCCCGATCCGCCCTTCATGGCGGACATTGTCGGATGACGGCCTTTGCGACCCTTCGCGCGCACGGCCTCGCCTTTCCCGAGGCGCAGGAGGATTTCCCCTGGGGCCACACCGCCCTGAAGGTCCGCAACAAGACCTTCGTCTGGCTGGACGAAACGGACGGGAAATTCAGTATGACGGTGAAGCTGCCGGTCAGCCGGGACTTCGCCGAGATGTTCGATTTCGCGTCGCCCGCGGGCTACGGTCTCGGCAAGTCGGGCTGGATTTCCTGCCGCTTCGCGCCCGAGGAAACGCCCGATCTCGACCTGATGAAGCGCTGGCTGGCGGAGAGCTATCGCGCCGTGGCGCCGAAGAAGCTGGCCGCCCTGCTTTCCGGGGACGAATAGCCCCGGATTTGCGGTTTCGGCCCCGAGCGCCTATGCTTAACCCATTCTCTTGGAATCAGGATTCCCGATGTCCACCCATCACGATTTTTATTTGGAGCGCGCCGCCGAGGCGCGCCGCGACGCCGATGCCACCCCTCTCCAGAATGTCCGCGACCGCTGCCTCCGCGCCGCCGAGGCCTGGGAGCAGATGGCCGCGCGCGTCGAGCGCACCGGCCGGATGCGCGCCGAGACCGAGGCTCGCAAGGCAGCCACGGCCGAACTGCAGGTCGGCTAATCGAACCCGGAAGGGTGCCGTTTTATGGCGGCGCCATTCTTGCTCGTCAGATGACGGTGAAGTCGCTTGCGATGAGCGGCGCGCCTTGGACGGTTGCGAACAGGATTGCCGCGCCGGCGCCGTTGCCGTCGGCGTCGTAGAAGAGCTGCCCGGTGGCGGCATTGTAGACGAT